>Ga0315281_10000215_pt1 | contig 75511 bp, 75 predicted proteins | sample YL17G07_0_MG_FD_204540 | JGI IMG/M metagenome (GOLD analysis project Ga0315281, IMG submission 204540) | Sediment microbial communities from Yellowstone Lake, YNP, Wyoming, USA - YL17G07_0 | ecosystem: Environmental > Aquatic > Freshwater > Lake > Sediment | place: USA: Wyoming | collected... | reverse complement strand
TGTCCATGCAGGACTGGTGGGACGACATTCAGATGCTCAGAGGCATCCAGAAGGGTGAGCGATTAGGGTACGCAACTCAGAAGCCGCTCGCTTTGCTGGAGCGAATCGTCGCGGTCTCATCTAACCCAGGCGACGTTGTTCTCGACCCTTTCTGTGGATGCGGCACTGCGGTACACGCCGCGCAAAAGCTTGGCCGCCGTTGGATTGGCATCGACATCACGAACCTCGCGATCAATCTGATCCGTCGCCGCATGGAGGACGCCTTCCCCGAACTGAAAGACAAGATCGCGGTGATCGGCGAGCCGGTCGATCTTCCCGGCGCTCAGCAACTGGCAGACCGCGACAAGTATCAGTTTCAGTGGTGGGCACTGGACAAGATCGGAGCGTCGCCCGCCGGCGGAGACAAGAAGAAGGGCATGGATCGTGGCATCGACGGCGTAATCCCGTTCATGGAGGGCAGCATGGACCGCCGCCGCGTCATCGTCTCCGTAAAGGGCGGCGCGGTCTCGTCGGCCCACGTGCGCGATCTCAAGGGCGTGCTTGAGCGCGAGGACGCGCCCATCGGCGTCTTACTGACGATGAAGCCCGCAACGCGGGAGATGAAGACCGAAGCCGCGTCGGCGGGAACGTACACCAGCGAAACCTGGGGCAAGAGCTACCCCCGTCTGCAAATCCTCACCATCGCCGACGTGCTGAACGGCAAGAAAGTCGACATGCCGCCTCAGGTATCGCCGTTCGCCGAAGCCCCGCGCGAGAAAGCTGCGAGGGGCAAGCAGGCGGCGTTGGAGATGTAGTTTCATGGTGACATAGCGTCGGTCGCTACGTGAAGTCGCTCTGCGTAATCTCCACGGCATCTGGCTTGGGCCTCTTTGACGCAGTCTCCTCATGAGGAAAGATGTCCACGACAATAACCCAGAGTGTCTTGTTGTTCTGGACGAGGTATGGAATCGAGAGCGCGTCCCCGGTCAGCGCCAATCGCAACTCGTCAGCCGACGTGTTGAAGATGACGAGATAACCTGCGGATTCGTTGTAGTCCATCGTGTAGACGTAAAGCTGTCGCAGGCCTGCGATGATGTAGGGCTTGCCGTGGCCGCGATCGGGGTTGAACACCTTGGCGTCCGCGAGGAGCGGATCATTGGCGGGCTGCGCCGCGATAAGATCGACTTCCCCCGAAGCGGACCAGGGTTCTATGTAGAACTTCATCCCCTGATCGTGCAGATACTCATAGAGGTGGAGCGCAAGGTGCTTTTCACCACGCCCCGTATCGCCGTTCCACATGGCGTAAAGGGCATCGCGTTGGAACCACTCGCATTTCTGCTTGTACTTGCGGAGAAGCGCAAGGACAATCCTCTGATCGTCGAGTTGTTCGTCGACGTACTCGTAGAGCGGCTCAATGAAGTACTCTCGGAAACGGTCCGCGGCCTCGCCGGAATTGCTGACCCCGTATAGGTAGCCGAGCTTGATCACCTTGTCGTGCTGTGTCGTTGGCAGGGCGCATCGACGTAGAATGGCCGCGGCGATGGCAGCTGATTCGACTTCAGTTTGGGCGAACAGTGCCAGCCCTTCCGAAAAGATGCGCTCGGCATCGTTATCAGCGTCGGGCGCCCCCCGGCGCTCAAGGTCGGCGACAATACCTGTAAGCGTCGGTTGCGCCTGGAGGAAAGACCAGAATTGACAGGCGGCATAGTGCAGGGTTTCCCACCCGCACGAATTCGCCTTGCGGAAACGACGCTGCAGTTTGTACCGAAGGTTTTGGGCGTAATCAGAGTCCACGAGAAGTCTCCTACAGGCGTAGCGTCAGGACTCCGCCCAGCGACTTGAGCGAATCGGTAAGCGAGCTCATGGCTCGCGAGACGTCGGCGCGGGCCTTACGAACTGAGTTTGAGTGGTCGTCCAGTTTGAGGGTCGTGTGGCAACCTCGGCAGATTAGTGCGTCACGCAACCGCACTTCGCGCATAGTCGGGTCGTTCGCGAAATTACACCGCGGGCAGCGCATCAAGAAAGAGAGCCGGTCGAGGTCAATCACTGGCGTATGATACCGTAGTCAAAGGCCACGCCGAACCGCAGCTAACGAGACGGTTCTTGCTGTAGTTCGCAGACACGCAAGGCGCAGCCCCACGCCCCCACACTCCCCCCACCCACCACCCGCTGATATACTGCGCCGATTTCCGCTGGAGGGTGGTGTACCGCATGTCCGTCCTGCTCGTCGCCTCGTCGGAACCCCGCGCCGGCCGCAGCCTGCTCGCCGCCGCCATCGCGTATCGCCTCGGACGCGACGGCCGCCCCGTCACGCTCGCCCGCCTCGCCGGCGACGAGAGCGCTGCGCTCGACGCCGCCGCGTTCGCCGCGCTCGAAGGCATCGTCACGCCCGGCGCCGCGCTCGAAGCCGCCGCCGCGAAGGCGCTGGCCGGTGACCTCGTCCTCGAAGCCCCCGCCGGCCCCGTCGCGAAGCTCGCCGAGGCCCTCGGCGCGAAGGTCATCGCCGTCAGCACGGCCACCGCCGTCGCGCTCGACGTGAAGCCCGCCAATTCCGTGCTCACCCGCGTGCCCGCCGCCGACGCGGCCACCGTCGCCGCGCGCGCCGGGGTCCTCGCCGTCCTGGCCGAGGACCCCGTGCTCGCCGCGCCCTCCGTCCGCGATCTCGCCGCCGCCCTGCACGCGCGCCAACTCGCCGGCGACCTCCTCGGCTCCGTCGACGGCCTGATGATCGGCACCGTCGCCTCCGACGCCGCCACGCCCTACTTCCGCAACCGCGCGCGCACCTGCATCGTCACGCGATACGACAAGACCGACATCCAGCTCGCCGCCCTGCAGACCGACATGGCCTGCCTGCTGCTCACCGGCGGCGGCGAGCCCAGCCCCTACCTGCTCGACCGCGTGCGCAGCTCCCACGACGACATCGCCGTCCTGCTGGCCGAAGCCTCCACCGTCGAGGCCGTCCGCGCCATCGAGCCCCTCTACGCCACCAGCCGATTCGAAGGCCAGGGCAAGCTCGAACGCGCCATAGCCCTCCTCGACGCCGCCAGCTTCCCCCTCGACCTCGGCTAGGTCCTAAGTTCTAAGTTCTAAGTTCTAAGTTCTAGGTTCTAGGTTCTAGGTTCTAGGTTCTAGGTTCTAAGTTCTGGGTTCTCCCCCGACGTGACACGCGCCGCTAGGAGATCCGCGCCGCGCTCCCCTACCATCGCCTCCGGAGGCGTGCGCCTATCGCGCGCTACCCAGACGCGAGGCCACTGTGAAACAGCCAAAAGTGCCGAGCAAACTCCGCGCGTGCCGAGCAGCGAGCGCGGCCGGTTCTCGCGTCCCGCTCAGGTTCTGGGTTCTTGGTTCTTGGTTCTGCGGCGAAGCCGCATGGTTCTGGGTTCTCGGTTCTCGGCAAAAGGTCGAAATTACAAAACAGGTACATCGCCAGATTCGATTTGCGCAACATAACGCAAAAAGGGTGTACCCCAGGTCGCAATTTCTGGGTCCTGGGTCCTCGGTTCTGGGCAGGTTCTTGGTTCTAGGTTCTGGGTTCTCGGCCCCGTCACGCGCTCAGCTCTTCGCCGCCGTCCACGCCGATGACGTTGCCCGTCATCCAGTACAGCTCCTCGCGCGCCAGCACCGCGATCGCCCGCGCCACGTCCTCCGTCCGCGTCGAGCGGCCGCTCGGGTTCCGCTCCATCGCCCGCTGGTGCAACTCCGGCCCGCCCGGGATGCGCCGCAGCGCCGCCGTGTCCGTCACGCCCGCCCGGATCGCGTTCGCCGTCACCCCCATCGGCGCCAGCTCGAACGCCAGCTGCCGGATGTGCGACTCCAGCGCCGCCTTCGCCGCCGAGACCGCCCCGTACGACGCGATCACCCGCGTCGAGCCCGACGATGTCATCGCGAAGATGCGGCTGTTCTTGCCCAGCAGTCCGCGGGTCACCATGTCCTGCGACCAGTACACCAGGCTGTGCGCCATCACATCCAGCGTCATGTCCATCTGCTTCACGCTGATCCGTTCCTTCGGGTTGTCCGCGATGAACGGCAACAGCGTCCCGAACGCCAGCGAGTGCATCAGCACGTGCACGTACCCGTCCCCGCCCACCTTCTCCCGGATCGCGTCCAGCGCCGCCGCGCGCTTCTCGGCGTCCGCCGCGTTGATGTTGAAGAAGACCGCCTCCTGCCCCGCCGCCTTCACCTCGTCCTGCACCTTCACCGCGTTCGGCAGCGTCGAGCGCAGGTCCATGTGCACGCCGAAGATGCCGTACCCCGCCTTCGCCAGCTCGGCCGACGTGGCCGCCCCGAACCCGCTCGACGCGCCCAGCACCAGCGCCCACTTCGATGTCATCGCAACCTCCGCTCTCGCGGCGCCGCACCCTCCGCGCCGCCCGCAAGAGCATGGCGTGCCCGCTGTGCGAGATCAAGCAGCCGCATCCGCCGGAGCGCAAAGCGGCCCCCCGCTCGCACGGAGGGCCGCTTCAGGTTCCCGCTGTCGCCGCGGCTTACAGCCGCTCGATGATCGTCGCCGTGCCGATGCCGCCGCCGCAGCACATCACTTCGTGGCCGTAGCGGCCGCCCGTGCGCTCCAGCTCGTGCAGCAGCGAGGTCATCAGTCGCGCGCCGGTGCAGCCCAGCGGGTGCCCCAGCGCGATGGCGCCGCCGTTCACGTTGGTCTTCGCCAGGTCGTAGCCGGTCTCCTTCTGCCACGCCAGCACGACGGCCGCGAACGCCTCGTTGATCTCGACGCGGTCGATGTCGCTCATCTTCAGGCCGGCCTTCTTCAGCACCGCCGGCGTCGCCGTGATCGGGCCGGTCAGCATCAGGTGCGGGTCAGAACCCACCACCGCCTGCGCCACGATGCGCGCGCGCGCCTTCAGCCCCAGCTCCTTCGCCTTCTCGGCCGACATCAGCAGCACCGCCGCCGCGCCGTCCGTGATCTGGCTCGAGTTGCCGGCGTGGTGCAGCCCGTCCTCGCCGAACGACGGCTGCAGCGAGCTCAGCTTCTCCAGCGTGGAGTCGCGGATGCCCTCGTCGACCTTGAACACGCCCTTGACGCCCTCGTGCTCCACGTCGACGCCCACGATCTCCTTCTCGTACCTGCCGCTGTCGCGCGCCGCCTTCGCCCGGTTCTGGCTCTCCAGCGCGAACTCGTCCAGCTGCTGGCGCGAGATGCCCCACTGCCGCGCGATGTTGTCCGCTGCGACGCCCTGCGACGTCAGGTCGTAGGTGGTCCGCATGAAGTCGGTGAACGGGAACCCCGCCACCTTGAAGTTCGAGCCCATCGGCACGCGCGACATCACTTCGCAGCCGCCGCCGATCGCGATGTCCACCACGCCCGCGGAGATCAGGTTCGCCGCGAAGTGGATCGCCTGCTGGCCCGAGCCGCACTGCCGGTCCACCGTCGTACCCGGCACTTCGATCGGGAAGCCCGCCTCGAGCACGACGTTGCGGCCGATGTTCGCGGCCTGCTCGCCGACCTGCGACACGTTGCCCCAGACCACGTCGCCCACCATGCCCGGGTCGATGCCCGCGCGGTTCACGACCTCGCGCAACACCTTCGCGCCCAGCGTCACCGGGTGCGTGCCCGAAAGCATGCCGTTCCGGCGGCCCATGGCGGTCCGAACCGCCTCAACGATTACCACGTCCGTAGCCAAGACGAGCCTCCTGATTGCTGAAGAGTGTGAAGATTGCGCCCCAGTGTACTACCCGCTTCGCATTTCGCCTACCCCCGGCGTTGACGTTGCGAAAATCGCAGCCTCGCGCCGCACCACCCCGCCTTCTTGTCCGAAGCCCGCTTCGCATTTACCTTGCGGAGCATGAAGGACGCCGACAACAACCCCCAGACCGTACCCGCGCCCATCGACCCGATGGCCTACTACTTCCAGGACGTGCTGCTCCTCAACAAGCGCGACGCCGTCCGCCTCTACTTCATCCGCCACGGCCAGTCCGCCAGCAACGCGGCGCGCGAAGAGGGCCGCCTTGGCGAATACGACCCGCCGCTGACCAAGATCGGCGAGGAACAGGCCGAGCGCGTCGGCGAGCGCATGGCCACCTATGGCGTCGACGCCATCTACGCCAGCCCGCTGCAGCGCGCCTACAACACCGCCGCGCCGATCGCCCGGCGCACCGGCCACCCCATCCGCGTCATCGAGGACCTGCAGGAGATCAACGAGCCGACGAAGGCCGGCAGCATCGACCCCAACCTCGACCGCGAGACCGCCGACCACCGCGCCATCAAGGCGCGCTTCGAGATGGAGCCGACGTGGGACAATCTGCCCGGCGGCGAGGCCAGCGCGCACTTCCGCAGCCGGATCGACGGCGCCATCCGCCAGATCGTGGAAGAGTGCCCCGGCAAGAAGGTGGCCATCGCCTGCCACGGCGGCGTGATCCAGACCTACGTCGCGATGGTGCTCGGGCTCGACAAGACCGACTTCCCCTTCTACGCGTTCAACGCCTCGATCACGTCGGTGCGCGCATGGCAGGACCGGCGCGCCCTCTGGCGCCTCAACGACCTCGCGCACCTCGAAGGGGTGCGGATGACGTGAGCCGTCACACCGGCGGCTCAACCCCGCGCGCGCGGCATCGGAGCCTCGATGCCTGAGATCGCGTCCGCCAAGCTCAGCATCCGGCCCGAGCTGCTGCCCGGCGCGGGATCGTGCGTCATCGATGTCGGCTGCGGCGACGGCCGGCACATCGCTGAGGCTGCGCGCCGCGGCGCCTTCGCCGTCGGCCTCGACTACGACGCGGGCGAGCTGCGAAAGGCGCGCGCCCGCATCGGTGCGCAGCGTGTCGACCTCGTCGTCGGCGACGCCACCCGCCTGCCGTTCCGCGACGCCGCCTTCGACGCTGTGATCTGCACCGAGACGCTGGAGCACCTGCCCGACGACGCCGGCGCCGTCCGTGAGATCGCCCGCCTGCTGCGCGGCGGCGGCATCCTGCTGGGCGCGGTGCCGTCGCACTTCACGGAGCTGCTGTTCTGGAAGCTCTCGCACGGCTACTGGCACACGCCCGGCGGCCACGTGCGCATCTACCGCCCTCGCAAGCTCGCGGCGCTGCTGCAGCGCAGCGGCCTCGCGCTCGCCGACGCGCGCTACGTCCACTTCGTCGACTCGATCGTCTGGCTGCGCTTCTGCCTCACCGACTTCCTGCGCCCGTCGCGCCCGGCCAGCGGCTACGAGGCGGCGATCATGCTGGCGGTCGCAGCGGAGCGTTCGACGCCAACCTGGCGCACTCGCCTGCGCAACGCCATCGGCACCTCCCGCTTCGTCGCGGCCATCGACACCGCCGGCGCGCTGGTCTGGCCCAAGAGCTTCACCTTCGTCGCCCGTAAGCGCGAAGACTGAACGAGCGGCACCTCTGTCCCTGGCCGCAACGGAATCTACATGGATTCCCTGTGCGTCCCCGCCGGACGCGGTTGCTATCATGTAACCGCCAACTCTTTCCGAGATTCACCGAGAGGTACGCGCTTGACGGATGCCGGGATCGCCGCCGAGGTCTTCTTCAACGCCCGGTGCGGCATCGACAAGGCGGTCGCCGCCGACCTGCTGGGCGTGGCCATGAGCCGCGGCGGCGAGCACGCGGAGCTGTTCTTCGAGCACCGCGAGGGCTCGAACATCAGCTTCGAGCAACAGGCCGTCAAGACCGCGTCCCGCAGCACCACCCAGGGCGTCGGCGTCCGCGTCATCCAGGGCGACGCCATCGGCTACGCCTACACCGAGGACCTCGGCCGCGACGCCATGCGGCGCGCCGCCGACACGGCCGCGCGCATCGCCTCGCGCGGCGACAAGGCGCCGCCCATCGACGTCATGCACTTCGAGTCCGCCGACTACTACCAGCCCTCGGCCAGCACCATCAGCGTGGCCCCGGCCGAGAAGGTCGACCTGATCCGCCGCGCCGACGCGGCCGCCCGCGCCTTCGACGCCAGCATCGCCCGCGTCGACGTGAACTTCATCGACGAGCTCAAGCACGTCATGATCGTCTCCGCCGACGGCCGCATCGCCGGCGACGTGCAGCCGCTCGTGCGGTTCAATGTCGCGTGCCTCTCGGAGCGCGACGGCAGCCGCCAGACGGCCCGCTGGGGTGGCGGCGGTCGCATGGGCATGGCCTACTTCGCCGCACACACACCAGAGTCGCTGGCGCAGGAAGCGGCGCGCCAGGCCGTGGTGTTGCAGTCGGCGATCGAAGCGCCCGCCGGCACCTTCCCGGTCGTGCTGGCAGCCGGCGACAGCGGCATCCTGTTGCACGAGGCGATCGGCCACGGGCTGGAAGCCGACTTCAACCGCAAGAAGACCAGCAACTACACCGACCAGGTCGGCAACGTCGTCGCATCGACGCTCTGCACCGTCGTCGACGACGGCACCATCCCCGAGAGCCGCGGCAGCATCAACATCGACGATGAGGGCAACCGCCCCGGCTACAACGTGCTGATCGAGAACGGCGTGCTGCGCGGCTACATCCAGGACCGCATGAGCACGAAGCACTTCGGGGTCGCGCCCACCGGCAACGGGCGGCGGCAGTCCTTCAAGCACAATCCGATGCCCCGCATGACCAACACCTACATGCTGGCGGGCCAATCGTCGCCCGAGGACGTGATCCGCTCGGTGGAGCGGGGCATCTACTGTGTGTCGTTCAGCGGCGGCAGCGTCAACATCAGCAACGGCGATTTCGTCTTCAGCGTCACCGAGGGGTATATGATTGAGGGTGGAAAGGTCACCGCCCCCATCCGCAACGTCAACTTGATCGGCAACGGGCCGGACGTGCTGCGGAAGGTCACGGCCGTCGGCAGCGACTTCGCACTGAGCGACGGGCGCTGGACCTGCGGCAAAGACGGGCAGTCGGTGCCGGTGGGCGTGGGCATGCCGACCGTGCTGATAAGCGGCATGACCGTCGGCGGCACCGCGTTGTAGCTCAAAGACAGGCCGCGCACGCGTCGCGCGGAAAGGGACAAAGGAACCCGGAAAGGATTCAGTCATGAAGAAGCTGCTGATTCTCATCGCCATCATCGGCATCGCCGCCTTCGCTTACTCGAAGTTCGGCCATGGGCACGAGGAGCACGAGTTCGGCGCCTAGCGCCGGACCTCATAGCGCTTGCATCTGAACGGTAAACTCTTCGACGGCATCAACGACCTGGCGGGCCACGTCTCGCTGGCTGACCACGCCATGAAGTGGGCGGCACAGTACGCCGTCTTCGCGATCGTCGGAGTCGTCCTGCTCTCGTGGTTCGTGCGCGCGGGCAACAGCGCCGATCGCCGCATCGCCGTCTATACCGCGGTCGCCGCGGCGGCTATCGGCGTGCTCGCCGCGCAGGCGATCCAGCACGTCTACGTGCACCAGCGCCCGTTCGTCCTCCGGCAGAGCGATATCGTGCTGCTGCTGCCCCACAGCGCGGATCCCTCGTTCCCGTCAGAGCACTCCACCGCCGCGTTCGCGATGGCCGCGGGCATCGGCCTCTACCGGCAGCGCTTCGGCGCCGTCCTGCTCGCCCTGGCGGCGCTGGTGGCGTTCTCTCGCGTCTACGTGGGCGTCCACTATCCCGCTGACGTGGCCGCCGGCGCCGCGATCGGCATCGCCATCAGCCTGGCCCTGTGGTTTGCGCGGCCGGCGCTCGCATGGCTCGACACCACAATCGTGCTGCGCGTCGTGCCGCGGCCGCTGCGCTGATCCCGAGGTGATATGAACGAAGAGCTGCTGTCCATCGCCAGCGACATCGTCGAACAGGCCCGCGCGCTGGGAGCTGACGAGGTGGACGCGTACCTCGTCAGCGGCATCGAGTCGACCGTCAGCGTACGCAAGGGCGAGGTTGAGAAGCTGTTCGAGGCCGGATCGCGCGGCGTCTCGATCCGCGTGATCAAGGGGAAGCGCACGGCGGTCTGCAACACGTCGGACTTCACGCCGAAGGCGCTGGCCGAGATGGTCCGCACCGCGGTCGAACTGGCGGCGATCAGCGAGCCGGACGAGTACGCGGGGCTGCCCGCGAAGGAAGACCTGGCGAGCGACATGGGCTCGCTGCTCCAGCTCTACGACGAGCGCATCGAATCGCTCACGGTCGACGAAATGAAGGAGATCGTGCTGCGCGCGGAGCAGGCGGCGTTCGACTTCGACCCGCGCATCACGAACTCCGAGGGCGCGGAATTCGGCGCCGAGCGCGGGCACCTGGTGCTGGCGAACAGCCTGGGCTTTGCGGGCACGTATCCGTACACCGCCGCCAGCTTCTCGGTGTCCGTCATCGCCGACGAAGCGGACGGCAAGAAGCAGAGCGACTACTGGTTCAGCGCCGAGCGGATGTTCCACCGGCTGGCACGCCCGGAGGACGTGGGACGGCAGGCCGCATCGCGGGTCGTGCGGAAGCTGGGCGGCCGGAAGGTCGCCACTCGCGAAGTGCCCGTGGTGTGGGACCCAGCGATGACGGCGGGGCTGCTCGGCGTGGTGGCCGGCGCGGCGAGCGGCGAGTCGCTGTTCAAGCGATCGACCTTCCTCGCGGATCTCGAGGGCAAGCCGGCCGCGTCGCCGCTCGTCAGCATCGTCGACGACCCGACGCTAGCGGGACAGCTCGGCTCCCGCCCGTTCGACGGCGAAGGCGTTCGCACGCGGCGGAACGTCATCGTCCGCGGCGGCGTCTTCGAGCAGTTCCTCTTCGACAGCTACTACGCGCGCCGCACCGGCCGCCGCACTACCGGCAACGCCGCGCGCGCCGGCGACAGCATCACGATCGGCGGCGGCAACCGCACCTGGGAGGCGGGCGGCAGCGTCCCGGCGCAGATCATCGCCGGCGTGGACGACGGCCTCTACCTGACGGATCTCATGGGCTTCGGGATAAACCAAACCACCGGCGATTTCTCGCGCGGTGCGGCCGGCGTGTGGATCGAGCACGGCCAGCTTGCGTACCCCGTCGTCGAGATCAACGTCTCGGGAAACCTGAAGCAAATGCTGCTCGATATCGACGCGGTCGGCAGCGACGTCTGCTGGTTCGCCGGCAGCGCCGCCCCCACCATCCGTATGTCGAAGCTGATGGTGAGCGGCCTGTAGCCGATTCTGGGTGCCATCCCTCTGCACTTGCCCCCGCTTCGCGGACGACACTCTTCCTGAAGCGCCGCCGTCGGGTCCTGCCCCCGCCGGGCCCGAGGGTGGCGCGACGCACGCCGGCCGCGCAGCATCAGCGGGAGCACCCATGTCCGAGCGCTACCACTTCTCCGATGCAGTCTGGTTCCGGGTGCCGCTCAAAACGCTCTTCGTCGCGCTGACGGCGTTCGCCATCTTCACCCTCTACCCCGCGCTCAGCGGCAGCGCCAACGACGTGCAGCGGGCGATCTTCGGATTCACGGTGCTCGCATTCTTCGTCGTCCTGGCAAGCATCTTCGCCGTCACCGTCGATGACAGCTACGCCGACGTCGACGAAGACGTGCTGCAGGTCCGCTTCGAGACCTTCTTCAATGCGACGATCCCCATCGCGGATATCGTGCGCGTCGCGCCGATCGACCCACGGCCGCGCTGGCGCTACCGCGCCGGCCTCAGCACGAACTTCCGCGAGCGCGTCTGCTGCAGCCACGGCGGCCGGCTCATCGAGATCGAACTGGCGAAGCCCGTGACCGTGAAGCTGTGGCCGCGGCGGCTCGAGATCCCGCGTTTCTGGCTCGGCGTACGCGAGCACCAGGCCTTCCTCGCGCACCTACGGCGGCTCGCGCCGGAAACGGTGCAGGTGACACGCGCCGCCTGAGCTCGATTCCGCCCCTGTTATCATGCGGGCGGAAGGTGCACGATGCTCAGCCGCAGCAAGTCGCGACCCGTAGCGTTCGCAACCGCCGTCGCGTTCGGCGTCGCGCTTGGCGCGCTCCTACTGATCGCCCTTTTCCCCATCTTCCCGCGCCAGTTCCACGTCCGCGTCGGCGATACCGCCTCGCGCACCGTCCGCGCGCCCCGTAACGCCTCGTTCGAGAGCGCGTCGCAGACCCGGCAGAAGCGCGATGAAGCCGCGGCCGCCGTCCCGGACTCGCGGGTGTACGACGCCTCCGTGAAGTCGCGGCAGGTCGCGTCCTACGACGAAGCCGCGGCACAGGTCACGCAGATCCGCGCGCAGACCGATGCCGCGCGCCGCCGCGACGCGCTCGCGGCGCTGCAGCTCTCGTCGCGCAGCATCGACACCGTGCTGGCGCTCCAGGACGACCGCTGGCAGGCGGTCGCGGCCGAGGGCCGGCGCGTGCTGCAACAGGCGCTGAGCGTCTCGCTCGACGATACGAGCGTGAAGAGCGCGAAGGACAGCGTCGACTCGCAGATCGCACCGGACTTCGGCGCCGATGAAGCGCTGCTGACCGCGGAACTGGTGCGCCCGCTCATCATCTCGACGCTAGCCGTGGACCAGGCGAAGACGGACCAGGCCCGCGCCACCGCACGCGCCGCCGTGCCGCCGGTGCTGATCAGCGTGCAAAAAGGCGACGTGATCCTCGCCGCCGACGCGCCCGTCGACGAGGTCGCGGTCGAGAAGCTGCACGCCGTGGGACTCTCCTCCAGCGCCGTCGAGTGGAAGAACGTCGTCGCCGCCGCGCTGCTCGCGGTGGTGGTCGCGGCGGCGATCGCGGGTTACCTGTTCGTGCTACAGCCCCGCGGTATCACGTCGGAGCGGCACATGATCGCGCTCGCCGTCGTCATGGCGCTGCCGCTGCTGGTCGCGAAGTTCTACCTGCCGCTCGTGCTGCCCGACGAACAGCGCCACTTCCTGGCGTACATCCTGCCGGCCGCGACGGCGCCGCTCCTCATCGCCGCGCTCCTAGAGACTGACGTCGCAGTCGTCATCGCCGCGCTGATCGGCGTGCTCACGGCGTTCGTCAGTGTGTTCCTGCCGGACGTGTCGCTCGTCGCCTCGGTTGGCCCGCTCGATACGCAGCGGCTGGCGCTCGTGTACGGCGTCGCGCCGCTTGCGGGCATCTTCCTGGTGCACCGCGCCGACCGGCTGAATCGCTACGTCACCGCCGGACTCGCCATTTCGCTCACGTCGTTCTTGCTGCTGCTCGCCACCTGGTTCATCGACGGCGACCGGCGCACCGCCGACCTGGGCTGGATGGCGTTCTCGTCGGCGATCAGCGGCGTCAGCTCCGGCGTGCTGGCCGCCGGCGTCTTCGTCACGGCCGGCGTGCTCTTCGGCGTGACGACACGCCTGCAGCTGATGGAGCTGTCGCAGCTCAATGCGCCGCTGCTGCGCCGCCTGCAGGACGAGGCGCCGGGCACCTTCCACCACAGCATCATCGTCGGCAACCTGGCCGAGCGCGCCGCCGACCTCGTGGGCGCCGACGCGCTGCTGACGCGCGTCGGCTGCTACTACCACGACATCGGCAAGGTGCTGCAGCCGGGCATGTACATCGAGAACATCCAGGGCGCCGAGACGCCGCACGACGCCATGACGCCGCAGGAGAGCGCGGACGTCATCCAGCAGCACGTGCGAGGCGGCGCCGAGCTGGCGCGCCGGGCGCGGCTGCCGACGCGCGTCCAGGCCTTCATCCCCGAGCACCACGGCACGCGGCTCGTCGCGTACTTCTATCGCAAGGCGGCGGAGGCGGATCCGGCGGTGGACCCGGAGTCGTTCCAGTATCCCGGCCCGCGCCCCCAGTCCCGGGAGACGGCGATCGTCATGCTCGCGGACTCGACCGAGGCCGTCGTGCGCGCCAGTACGGACCGGTCGCCCGAACGCATCAACGAGCTTGTGGACGAGGTGATCGCCGAGCGCGTCGCGGAGGGGCAGCTGGACGAGAGCGACTTGACGCTGCGCGATCTCCGCACGATCGCCGAGTCGTTCAAGTCGACGATGCGCGCCGTCTATCACCCGCGCGTGCAGTACCCGGAGCCGACGGCGATGGAGACCCGGCGCCGCACCCTGCGGCTGCCGCTGCGCGCCCCCAACGCGACGCCAGACAACCCGCCCGCCGCCTCGCCACGCCGCCGCCGCTTCGACCGCTGACGGGCTTGCTCGCGGAGGTGAACAAGGGCCGCATGTTGCGGCCCTTGCGGTAGTCCCAAGCCATATCGTCGATCTAGTCTGGCGTCTCCACCGTTGGCGCCGCTTCCAGTGTGCCGCCGCAGTCGACGCAGTTCGCCGCTTCGCCCGGGTTGCGGTTCTGGCAGTACGGGCAGCGCGCCGGCAGTAAGTCCAACTCCAGCCCGGCACTGACGACGAACTGCCGCACCATGGGATGCAGCTCGTTCAGCTCGCTGATCGTCACCTCGCGCACGTCGGTGACGGTCTTGTAGCGCCGCATCAGCCCGTTTCTCAGCATGTACGAGATCGCGTTGGATTTGTCCGGGTCGCTGCCCGGCACACTGTTTCGGGTATCTCGGGACCACTGGTCGATGAGCTTGATCGTCCAGAACCCGGTCGGCGGCGTCGCACGCTTCATCATCAGCGCGATCGCCTCCACCGAGCTGAGCAGCGACTCGCTCGTCACGCCCTGCCCGGCCTCCAGGTGGTCTGACTCGCCGGCGGCGGCCACCAGGTCCTGGCTAATCGTGCCGGGCACGCCGGAGACGATCACCCGCTTGTCGAAGCGGTTCTTGATCCAAGTGATCACGCGGATGTAATCGGAGTCGCCCGTCATCAGCACGTAGGTGCTCACCTGCGGCCGGTCGAGCGCGGTCTCCATGATGTCCATCAGCATGTGCAGGTCGGCCGAACTCTTGAGCCGCTCCTGCCCGTCCCGGACGAAGCGCCGCACGGGGATGTCCCGCGCCGCGATGCCGGCGACATCGAGCCCGCGCCGCACCCACTGCGGGTGCTCGTTGAAGTCGGCGTACGCCATGGCCACCGATACGCGTCCGTGCTTCCTTGCCTTCTCGATGAAAGATGAGACGTTTGGTTCAATCTGATACACGTTCAAGAAGCTATACCGGATGTTTTCGAGGTCGATAAACAGGCCTACTTCGCCTGTCCCTGCTCCTTGCATCTGCCCTCCCTTCCGCGCAGGAACTACCGGAGGGCATCGTACCACGGTCGCCAGCGCCGCCCGGCGCCACGGCGGACCGCCGGAGACGTTGCGGATCCTTCACATTTGGCTTCGGGGGAACCTGTTAGACTGAACCTGAGCGCCGGACGATTCATCCCGCGCGAGAGAAAGAGGAGACCGCGATGGCCGCAACCGGAAAGACTCTGCTGCTCATGGGAGTGCTCACGGGGCTCCTGGGAGCGCTGGGCTACCTGTTCCTGGGGGGACTGCCCGGGCTGATCATCTTCGTCCTGCTCGCCGGGGCGTTCAACTTCTTCGCCTACTGGAAGTCTGACGCACTCGCGCTCCGCATGGCGGGCGCGCGCGAAGTCTCGCCTGAAGAGGCGCCGCGACTGCACCGGATCGTCGAGGAGGTCGTATCGCTGACGAGCCTGCCGAAGCCGAAGGTCTACATCGTCGACAATCCGTCGCCCAACGCCTTCGCCACGGGCCGAAACCCGCAGCACGCCGTCGTCGCCGCGACCACCGGCATCCTGAGCCTGCTGGACGACCGCGAAATGAAGGGCGTCATCGCCCACGAGCTGGGGCACGTCGGCAACCGCGACATCCTGATCGGCGCGGTCGCGGCCACGCTGGCGGGCGCCATCGCGTGGGTGACGCACAGCATGATGTTCGGCATGATGTTCGGCGGGCGGCGGAACAACGACAACGCGCTGCTCGCCATCGCAGCGATCATCCTGATGCCGATCGCGGCGAGCATCGTGCAGCTCTCGATCTCGCGCGGGCGCGAGTACGAGGCGGACCGCACCGGCGCGAAGACCACGCACGACCCGGACGCGCTGGCCGACGCGCTGGCGAAGCTGGAGCAGGGCGCCGCGATGCGGCCGATGCAGGTGAACCCGGCGGCGGCGCACATGTACATCGTGAACCCGCTCGCGGGGCTCAAGGGGCAGAACTTCTCCGGGCTCTTCAGCACGCACCCGCCGATCGAGGAGCGCATCGCCCGCCTGCGCCAGATGGCGCGCACCGGCGTCTAGGCGCGGTTCGCGGCAGGGCCGTGGACGGCTCCGCGAGTACCAAGAACCGGGAACAAGAACCCGAAACCTAGGACCTGGAGCACCTCCCTTTTGCGTTATGTCGCCCGAATCGAATCTGGCGATGTACCTGTTTTGTAATTTCGACCTTTTCGGCGGCTTCGCCGCAGGACCCAGAACCCAGGACCCAGAACCCAGGCGCGGAGCGCGAACCCGCCGCGCACGGCGGGGCGTCCGCGCGGAGTTTGCTCGGCACTTTTCGGTGTTTCGCGGCGGCTCCGCATGCATCTGGCCGATTTCGTTCTGCAATTTCGTCCCCTTCGCGTTCATGCGCTGGGCATTGGTGTGCGGCGTGCGCGCCGGGCGCACTGCTTCGGCGGCGATGGTATGGGATCGCAGCGCGAATCTCCTAGCGGCGCGTGTCACGGGGGAGCAGTTGGTTTCCCTGGCAGCGTGACGCAATAATGTCGGCTGATGATCAACAAAGCGTTCGACGACATTTCAGCACGCGACATCGAAGGCCTCATTGACAACCGGGTGCAAGAGCGGCGCACTCTGGACTATAAGGAGTCGCTCCCCGGGAACTCGGACGCCGACAAGCGAGAGTTCCTAGGTGACGTAGCTTCCTTTGCGACCGCGAGCGGCGGCCTCATCATCTTCGGAGTGTCCGATCAACGTGACGACGATGGTCTACCGACCGGCATTCCGGATGCAATTCATGGTTTGGGTGGCGCTAACACCGACGCGGAGATCCTACGTCTTGAGTCGATCTGCCGCGAGTCCATCGATCCGCGTGTCCATGGTATCCAGATGAAGAGCATCGCAAACATGAAGTCAGGGGCGGTGGTCTTGGTGAGAGTCCCGAAGAGCTTGTTCGGGCCGCATAGAGTCACATACAAGGGCTCATCACGATTCTACTCGCGAAATAGCGCCGGCAAGTATCCGCTCGACACGATGGAACTCAGGGCCGCGTTTGCGGCCGCGGAGGAACTGCCTGAACGCCTTCGGCGCTGGCGAGCTGAACGTCTCGCCAAGATCGTCGCCGATGAGACGCCGACGCTTCTGTCGGGCGTTACGCGAGTCGTTCTGCATGTCACGCATGCCCGCGCCTTCGATCCGACAATGGGCGTGGAGTTCATTAGCGTTGGGCCCGCCGACCTCCCGCCGATGAGCGCCCGCGGCTGGAACCATCGGATCAATTTTGACGGGCTTCTCACGTATTCTCCTGGGCCCGATGGCAAGGCGCGGAGTTACTTACAACTCTTCCGCAACGGTGCTGTTGAAGCAGTCGATTCGACCATGCTTGGAAGATACACCGGAGACGACGGCGGAACGATACCTACCCAGGCCTACGAGAAGGAGATCATCGATTCGCTCGCCCAGTACTTGCGGAAATTGCATGACCTCGGGGTCGAGCCGCCTATCTATGTGATGCTCACGCTGCTCGGCGTAAAGGGCTATCGTCTCGGAACACGTAATGCCTTCCGCAGTGATCTGCTACCGATTGACCGAGACCTGCTTGTCATGCCCGAGATAGTAATTGACGAAGACGGCAGGCAGGCCGACGAATTGCTTCGACAGGCCTTTGACGCCGTTTGGCAAGCTGGTGGGTTTCACGCCTCGCCCTACTACGATCAGAACGGCCGCTGGGTCGGTCGCTCATGACGGCGACTGATTCACGGGCTATCGATGACGAAGCGCACATCGCCCGAGCGAATAGACGATAACTTGACCCTTTACGCGCGCGCTGGCGGCGACGGGTCAACGTTAACGTTTCGATATCGTTCGGTTAACGTCGCCGAATTGTGACGTAAGGTACGCTCCCGTGCCGCGGCGATCGGCTAAGATCCGAGCGCTATGACACACCCCGCCACGCCGCCAACCGATCGACCCGTTCTCGAAGTGAGCGTCCGTACCGCCGTCTGTGTTGCGCCGGGATGCGGCGGCGCGGTCGTCCGCCACTCGCTTGGCGGCGGCGTCGCGGTCGACCGCTGCACCCGCTGCTTCCGCCGCTACGAACTGCGCGGCGCAGACGAGGCGCAACCGCGCGGCGGGCTGCGCCGGCTCCTCGACGAATTCGTCTCCTGGCAGGATCGCTAGACGGCGCATCGCCGTCCACGCGCGTCCCCATCCCGTTCGCCCTGCCATGCGCCCCTACGGCGCCACGATCGCCGTCGGCGTCGCTGTGCCGATCGGTGTGGCCGTGCCGATCGGTGTCGCCGTGCCGGTCGATGTCGCCACATCGGTAGGCGTAAAGGTGGGCGTCCTCGTCGGGCGCGGCGTGCGCGTCGCGGTCGGCGTCGGGGTGCGCGTCGGACTCGCAGTCCTCGTGCCGGTCGGTGTGCGCGTGGGCGTCGGCACGAGTGGCTCCTTGCCGGGCCCGTTCGTGCCAAGGTACGCCAGCGTCTCCAGCCGCGTGACGCCGTACCTCCACACGGAGACCAGCGGCATCCCCTGCGTCCACGCGGCATGCGCGAAACGCGGCCACGTCGCCGGATCGGACGCGGCGCCCTGCCCCACCGGCAGCACGTCGCGCTTGTAGCCCTCAAGGACCTTCGCCGTCGTATTGATCAGGAATTCGGGGGTCATGCCGGCGGCGCCGGGCGGATATCCGCTCGCCGTATAGCTGTCGATGTTGCCGGGCGTATCGAAGGTGTCCCAGTAGAGCTGCGGCGCGATGCCGTCCGTAAAAGCGACGAACTCGCTCATCGGCACCATGTCGATGCGCCAGGGCCGCGGGTCGATGCTCACATCGACGCGCCCGAACGGCGTTCGTCGCCGCAGCTCGTCGCCAAAGGCCAGCGCGTCGCCGGTGCTGCCGACCCAGAACCCGGAGGAGCCCTCGAGGTCGAGCGTCAGGCTGCGCGCGCCCGCCGCCAGCACGTCGGCGGCCATCTGCGCCTCGCGCGCCGGATCGACGCCTTTGATCACCGACCACGCGTGGAACTCGACGCCGCCCCGCTCGAACTGCGCGGCTATCCGTTCCACCTGCGCCGGGCCGCTGATCGCGGCGGGGGCGCTGTCGTACTTCGACATCCACTCGATGCCGTCGTGGGTCTTCATGATCACGGAGAGGTGGTTCGCGGCCAGTTTCGGGATGATCTGCTCGGGCGCGCCGTCCGCGGAGAACTGCCACACCCAGGCGCGGTGTCTCGGCGGCGTCGCCGTCTTGTCCTGCTGGATCCGGCGGATCATCGCGGGGTCGCACTGCGTGTTGGCGAGCGTCAGCGCGGCCGCGCCGGCGGTGACGCCGGCGCCGATAAGGAACTGCCGCCGGTTCGCCGTCCGATCGAGGATGCTCGTGAGTCTCACGTCCGACCTCCTTGTCGCGCCGCCCTCGCACTTCGGACTGAACTATCAGGCTAACAGAGCCGCGATCATTTTCCCACCCCACATCAGGTGTGCGGACATCACAAGTTGCGATATCACACGCGCCGCGCGCGATACGCTCCGGCCCGCAGCGCAGCCAGGAACGATGCCTCATCGCGCACGCCGTCGTCGAACTCCGTCGCGCAGACGCCGACTTCGCGCACGGCGTGCGCGTCGCTGCCGCCGATGCCGGGCAGCGCGAGGCCGCGTGCGAGCCGCGCGGCGTTGTCGTTCTGCAGCATGCCCTCGGTGCCGTTGTGCACCTCGACGGAGTCGAAGCAGGCCGCGAGGTCATCGGGCGGGAGCGTGCCGTACCGGCGGCTGGGGTGGGCGAGGTACATCAGCGCCGCTTCCGCCCGCACGAGTCGGTGCAGCTCGGCCAGCGTCGCCATCGCCGGAGCGTGCTGCGCCATGCCGAACACGAGCACGTGGCCGACCTCGGTCGTCACCTCCATACCCCGCACGACGACGAACCCCATCTCGGCCGAGATCCGCTCGACCTCCGCTAGCGGCCAGAGCGCATCGTGCTCGGTGATGCAGACGCCGTCCAGCCCGCGCGCCTGCGCCGCGCGCACGAGCGCATCCGGCGTGAGTGCGCTGCAAGCGGAGTGCACCCTCGTGTGGCAGTGGAGGTCGATCAGCACCGCGGCTGCGCCACGGCGCTGACAACAGACAGCAGACAGCAGACAACAGGCCCCGCATCAGCCATCATCGCCACGGTCGAGGCCATCGCGCCGTCACCTTCTGCTGTTTGCTGTTGCTGTTGCGCGCGGAGCGCGTTACTGCCAGCCCTTGCGCGCGCCCTGCACCATTTCCAGCGGGCCCGCCGGCCAGTTGAAGCCGAGCCGCATCGCGGCGTTGATGTCGTCGGCGCTGGCGATGCCCTCCTCGAGCACCTTGCGCGCTTCGGCGACCATCGCGAAGTAGATGCGGTTGGCGACGAATCCGTACTTGCCGGGCGCGTCCTTCACGCGGATCGCCACCTTGCCGAGGCGCTCCGTCAGCGCCAGCATCGTGTCGATCGTCTCCTGCGAGGTCTCGGGCGCGTAGATCACCTCGACCGGCTTCATGATGTAGGCGGGGCTGAACCAGTGGAAGCCGATGAAGCGGTCGCGCCGCGCGACGGCCTTGTTGACGTCGGAGATGGCGAATCCGGAGGTGTTCGTGGCGAAGATCGCCTCCTTTTTCACCTCGGCGTCGAGTTCCGTGAACACGCTCTTCTTCAGGTCCAGGTTCTCCGGCACCGCTTCTACGACCAAGTCGCAGTCGCGCAGGTCCGTGACCTCCTTCGTGAAGGAGAATCGCGCCAGGGTCGCGGCGAACTCGGCCTGCGTCATCTTGCCACGCTCAACCGAGCCCTTCAGCCCGAACCGGCCTTCCACCATCGACGCGCGCGTCTTCTCGATCAGGTCGTCGTTGAGATCGCGGATGATCGTCTTGAAGCCGTGCGCCGCGAACGTCTGCGCGATACCGCCGCCCATGACGCCGCCGCCCATCACCCCAACCAGCTTGATGTCGTCCACGTTCATCGTGTCACCTCCATCCATGCCGCGCGTCCATGCCGCGCGCCGGCGCGTCTAGCTGCAGATCCGCCTCACCGTCTCGAACAGGATCTGCGTGCCGAGACGCAGGTTCTCGATGGTGATCCGCTCGTTGTGCCCGTGCACGGTCATCGCCTCGTCCTGCTCCAGCAGGTACGGGATGAACCCGTACGACGTGATGCCATGCTTCCTGAAGACGCGCGAGTCGGTGAAGCCGGCGGAGACGCTCGGCAGCACCAGCGCGTCTTCGACGTGGTCATGCACCGTCTGCTCGATGATCCCGAACAGCTCCGTCTCGATCGGCGAGGCCGGCGTGTTCGACGCGAACACCGTCTCCACGCGCACCTTCGGGTCGCCGATCACGTCGCGGAGCTGTTGCGTGAACGCCTCCGGATCCTGCCCCGGCAGCAGGCGGCAATCGAGCGTCGCCTCGGCGATCGCCGGGATGACGTTGTGCTTCATGCCGGCGCGCGCCGTCGTCGCGCTGACGGTGTTCGTGAGGATCGCCCGCGCCAGCAGGTTCCTGCCGGCGAGCTGCTCCAGCGACGCCTGCGTCGGCTCCGTGTCCAGCACGCGGCCGCGATACAGCCGATCGAAGTAGTGGCGCAACTCCGGCACCACCTCCACCGGCCGCGACCACTCCTGCACCTTCGCCATCGCGCGCACCAGCCGGTCCAGCGCGTTGTCCGGGTGCGGCACCGAGCCGTGCCCGGGGCGGCCCTCCGCCACCAGCCTGAGCCAGAGCGGCCCCTTCTCGCTGACCGAGCAGTTGAACGCCGGCCGGCGCACGCCGAACACCTCGGCGCTGCCCCATCCGCCCTCGTTGAGCACGTACTCCGCGTCGAGCAACTCGGGGTGATGCGCCTCCATCCAGTCGATGCCCCAGGTGCCGCCGGCCTCTTCGTCGGCCAGCGCCATATAGACGATGTCGCGCGTGTGGGGCAGCCGGTGGCGCTTGATGATGAACATCGCCATCAGCTCCATGATGCCCATCGACTTCATGTCCAGCGCGCCGCGCCCGTAGATCACCCCGTCCACCACGGCGCCGGAGAACGGCTCGAAGTCCCAGTACTGGCGCTCGACCGGCACGACGTCGGTGTGGCTGAGCAGGATCAGCGGCGCCTTCGTGCCGTCGCCGGCCATGGTCGCGGTCATGTTCATCCGCTCGGCACCATGTTCGGCGGCGCTCGACGCGTCGTAGAACGCGATGTCGTCGATGCCCTCGGCGCGGAGCAACCCGGCGAGCCACTCGCAGGCGGCCAGCTCGCGCCCCGGCGGGTTCGACGTATCGATGCGGATGAACTCGGAGAGGAGACGCGTCGCCTCTTCGGTGACGGCGTCCCAGTCGATGCGCGGCGTTGCGGCGGCCATGGTCGCTCCTTCGTCGTGCGTCCCGCGTGAGGGCATTGTAGGAAGAACGACGGGCAGGTAACAGACGCTGTAGTTGGCCGCTGGTCGCTGGTTACAGGTCGCTGGTCACGGGTTCGCGGTAGGGGCGCAGCCTGCTCGGCCGCGCCGCGGCGGCCTCGGCTACCGCGGGCAGCCTCGAACGCGCTAGCCTGTAGGTGGCGCGGGGCGCCGGGAGGCACATCTCGATGAAGGTGAGCGACGAGCGCCGCGAGGCGTACCTCAAGGCGTACGACGGCTGGCAGCGGCAACTGCAGGACCTGCACGCCGTCTTGCTCGACGGGACGCGGACGCCCGTCGGAGACCAGTTCAAGGGGCTGCTGAACCGCGAGGCGCGCGCCAAGGAACGCTACGACCAGGCGCGGCTCGCGCTGCTGGGCATCCCGCAGCCGTCCGATTCGCCGTTTGACTAGGAGCACATGACCGAGGGCTGGGTCGATTACCTGACGGGGCCGTACGGATTCTTCTTCGCCTTCGGGGCGGGCGTAATCTCGTTCCTGTCGCCCTGCGTGCTGCCGCTCGTGCCGGCGTATCTCGCGCACCTTACCGGTAGCACCGCCACGCTCGACGGGAGCGGCGACGACCGCCGCGAGACGCTCTCGCACGCGGCGGCGTTCGTGCTCGGCTTCACGGCCGTCTTCACGCTCATCGGCGCCTCGGTGGGCCTGCTGTCGGCCACCCTGGGCGACGACCACGCCTTCCTGATTCGCGACCACCAGCGTCTGCTGGCGCAGATCGGCGCGGTGTTCCTCATCTTTCTGGGGCTGAACGTGATCGGCGTCATCCGCATCCCGCTGCTCTACCGGACGTACACGCTGGACTCCTTCCGCACTCCCGCCACAGTGACCGCGGGCGCGGGAGGCGCGACCGGAAGCGGCAGCGGCGCGACGCCGACGCGGTCGCCAGCCTGGGGATTCCAGTACCTGAAGTCGTTTGGCGTCGGCTCGACGTTCGCCCTGGGGTGGACGCCCTGCATCGGCCCGGTGCTCGGAGCGATCCTGGGGCTGGCGGTAACCTCGGCCGACGTGGCGAAGGGGGCGTACCTGCTGCTGGTGTACTCGCTGGGGCTGGGACTGCCGTTCATGGTCACCGGACTCGCAGTCGTGCCCGTGACCGGCTTCCTGCGCCGCCACCGCGGCATGGTGCCGGTCGCCGAGATCGTGGCGGGGGTCATCGTGATCTTCGTCGGCGTGTTGCTGCTGGCCAACGAGATGACCGTCTTCAACGGCTATTTCAGCGACCTTCCCTTCCTGGACCGCTTCAACTCGATCTAGCCCCCCGCCCCGCTACACTGCCCGCATGCCACGCCGCCCGACGCCACGCTCCGCACCGATGTTCGACCCCGCCGCCGCTGACAGCAGCGACGACGCGCCGCAGGCGGGCGCGCCGCTCGCCGCGCGCATGCGGCCGCGCAGCTTCGACGACTACGCCGGGCAGGAGCACGTGGTCGGCGAGGGCAAGATGCTGCGCCGCCTCGTCGAGGCCGACAACCTGCCGTCGATGATCCTCTGGGGGCCGCCGGGCACCGGCAAGACCACGCTCGCCCGGATCATCGCCCAGCACACGCACGCCACGTTCGTGCCGATCTCGGCGGTGTCCGCGGGCGTCGCCGACCTGCGCCGCGTCATCGCCGAGGCGCGCGACCGGCTGCGAGCCGGCGGGGGCCGCACGGTGCTGTTCATCGACGAGATCCACCGCTTCAACAAGGCGCAGCAGGACGCCATCCTGCCGTTCGTCGAGGATGGCACCGTCACGCTGATCGGCGCGACCACGGAGAACCCGTCGTTCGAAGTGATCGGCCCGCTGCTGTCGCGCTCCCGCGTCTTCGCGCTTCAGCAGCTCGCTCCCGAGAGCATCGAGCGGATCCTCCGCCGCGCCCTCGAGGACGCCGAGCGCGGCCTCGGCGCCGCGGGCGCGGCTGTCGACGACGACGCGATCGCGGCGCTGGCGGCCTCGACCGGCGGCGACGCGCGCATGGCGCTGAACGCGCTGGAAGCCGCCGTGCTGACGGCGCGCACCCGCAACGCCGAGTCGCCGCACGTCGCCGTCGCCGACGTCGAGGAGGCGCTGCAGCACCGGACGTACCTGTACGACCGCCAGGGCGACGCTCACTACGACACGATCTCGGCGTTCATCAAGTCGCTCCGCGGTTCCGACCCGGACGCCGCGATGTACTGGCTGGCGCGGATGATCGAGGCGGGCGAAGACCCGCTGTTCATCGTGCGGCGGATGGTGATCCTGGCGTCGGAAGACGTCGGGCTGGCGGATCCAATGGCGCTGATGGTGGCCACGGCCTGCCAGCAGGCGGTGCACTTCATCGGCATGCCCGAGGGCTTCTACTCCCTGGCCGAGACCGCGCTCTACCTGGCGCTCGCGCCGAAGAGCAACAGCACCGGCTCGGCGTACCAGGCCGCGATGCGCGACGTCGAGGCCACGCGGAACGACCCGGTGCCGCTGCACCTGCGGAACGCCGTCACCGGCCTGATGCAGCAGATGGGCTACGGGCAGGGGTACAAGTACGCGCACGATTACGAGGGTGGCGTCGCGGAGCAGCAGCACCTGCCCGACCGCGTGGCGGGGCACCGCTACTACAAGCCGACAGATCGCGGATGGGAAGGCCGGCGCGCGAAAGAGCGCCGCGAGGCTCCGCCAGAGTAGCCGCTACTGCGGCGGCTCGAGCCGTGCGATGAACGCGGCGGCCTCGGAGCGGCGGCGCAGGTGCAGCTTGTTGAGGATGCTGCTGACGTAGTTCTTCACGGTCTTGTCGCTCAGGAAGACCTCGCCCGCGATCTCCTTGTTCGTCTTGCCCTGCGCTATCAGCGCCAGGATTTTGTGCTCCTGCTCCGTCAGCGAGCCCAACGGGTCGTCCGCCTTGCGTTCCGACGCGCCGCGCAAGCGTTCGATCACCTTCTGCGTCACCGCGGAGTCCAGCAACGACTCGCCGCGGGCCACCGCCTCGATGGCGTCCGCCAGCGCGCTGCCGCGCGTCTGCTTCAGCACGTAGCCGGAGGCGCCCGCCAAGATCGACGCGAAGACGGCCTCGTCATCAGCGTAGGACGTCAGGATGATCACTTTCGTCTCGGGCCGCTCCTCGCGGATCTCGCGGCACGCCTCGATGCCGCTGCCGTCCGGCAGCCGCACGTCCATCACGATTACGTCGGGCTGCGTGCGGCGCGCCTCGGAGATCGCCTCCTCGACGTTAGCGGCCTGCGAGACCACGTCGAATCCCGGCCGGCGGCGCAGCAGCGACTTCAGGCCTTCGCGCACCACGTCGTGGTCGTCAACGATGAGGATCCGCGTCATGTTCGACCTCCGCGTCTGTTCCGATCACCATCGTGACCGTCGTCCCGCTGCCCGGCGTGCTCTCGACGCTCAACGTGCCGCCGGCCTCGCGCGCCCGCGACGCCATGTTGAGCAAGCCTCGATGCTCCGCTGACAGGCCGGGCGACAGGTCGAAGCCGCGCCCGTTGTCACGGACATGCAGTTCTATCATACCCTCAATCGCGCCAAGGGAGAGGTTGACGGACGTGGCGTCCGCGTGCTTGCGCGCGTTCACGAGCGCCTCCTTCGCCACGTGGAACAGGCCCAGCCGCTGCGTCTCGCTCAGCGGCGGCAGCGGCTCGGCTATCTGCGCCGACGCGTCGATCAGCGAATTCACCCGGAAGTCCTCCACGAGATTCGTGAGCGAAGCCCCGATATCCTCCGTCAATTTCGCCGGGCGCAGCTCGAAGATGTAGCTCCGCACGTCGCGGATGACGCCGTTCAGGTGCTCGATCGCCGTCTCCAGGCCCTCGCGGGCCAGCCGGGGCTCGTCCGTCATGTCCTCCGCGACCGACTCGAGGCCCAGTCCCACGGCGTAGATCGACTGGATGATGCCATCGTGCAGGTCCATGCCGATGCGCTCGCGCTCGCGCAGGACTGCCAGCGTGCGCAGCTCGCCCTGCATGCGCGCGTTCTCGACGGCCACCGCCGCGTGCGCGGCGAAGATCCGGAGCATCTCCTCGTCGTCCTCGGAGAACGCCTCCCCGCCGATCTTGTCGGTCAGATACAGATTGCCGATCGTGGTGCCCTTCCACACGACCGGGACGCCCAGCAGGCTCGTCATCGGCGGGTGGTGCGCCGGAAAGCCGGTGGCGCGGGCGTCCGCGCTCATGTCGGCGAGGCGGAGCGTGGTGGACTCGTTGACGATCGCGCCGAGCAGGCCTGCCCCAACCGGCGGATGGCCAATGCGCTCGTGCACCTCCTCGCCGATGCCAGAGGTGATGAACTCCGCGATCGAGCCGTCCGGGTTGCGCACGGCCATCGCACCGTATCGCGCGCCCGTGATCTCGCGGCTCAACTCCACGGTGCGGTGCAGGATCACCCGCAGCTCGGACTCCGTCGAGAGGCTGGTGGCGGCGAGCTGCACCGCCGCCATCTGGCGGTTACGGGCGACAAGGCGCCTGTCGCGATCTTCCGCGGCACGCAACAGCGAGACGGCGAGCGCGATGGCGACGACGGCAGCCACGACGCCGCCGCCGATGACGATCGTCACGGGAATGCGGCTGCCGGTGGCAATGGTCAGCGCGACTACCACGCCGATGCACATCGCTACGGTCAGCAGGATCGAAAGACGGAACGCCGTCGTGGCCATGTATTGGCGAAACCATCACGCAGTACCGGACGCTGCACCGCCCGCATCCGGGTCGCATGGGTGGCGGTGCAGCCAGTATAGGCGCGCGGCGGGGGGCGCTCCAGCAACCGGCACGGCTGCGCCTCGGCAGCGGGCACCAGCAGGAGGCGGGTAACCCCTCGCGGGCGGGTCTGGCACAATGCGTCGCAGCAGTGCGTGAATCGAGAGGAGCGGCCGGTATGGCAACGAAACCGCTGGGGATCGGATTCGTCGGGGCAGGGTTCATGAATCGCTTCCACGTCGCCAGCCTGGTGGGCGTACGCGACTGCGAAGTGGCGGGCGTCTTCAGCCCGACCCGCGCCAACGCCGAGCTGCTGGCGTCGCAGGCCCGCGAACTCGGCGTCGGCGCCCCGGCGATCCACGGCTCGATAGCGGACCTGGTCGCCGACCCGGCGGTCGATGCCCTGTGGATCGCGACGACGAACGACACGCGCGTGGCCGTCGTGGAGGAAGTCGTCGATGCGCTGAAGAGCGGCAAGGGCACGCTGATCGGCATCGCGTGCGAGAAGCCGCTGGCGCGCAACCTCGCCGAAGCGCGCCGCATGATCGAGCTGATCGAGTCGACGCAGCTCCTGCACGGCTACCTCGAAAACCAGGTCTTCGAGCCGTCCGTCGTGCGCGGCAAGGAGATCGTCTGGCGCCGCGCGGTGCCGATCGCCGGGCGCCCGTACCTCGCGCGGGCGGCCGAGGAGCACAGCGGCCCCCACATGCCGTGGTTCTGGAGCGGCGAGCGCCAGGGCGGCGGCGTGCTCAACGACATGCTTTGCCACAGCTACGAGGTCGCGCGCCACCTCCTGACCGCGCCCGGCGAGCCGCGCACGGCGCTGAAGGTCGAGGAGGTGAACGCGCAGATCGCGTCGCTGAAGTGGACGCGGCCCGAGTACGTCTCGCTGCTCAGGGAGATGAGCGGCGGCCGCGTCGACTACGACACGGCACCGGCGGAGGACTTCGCGCGCGCAGCCGTCATGCTGCGCGCCCCCGGCGGCGAGCGCCTGCTCGTCGAGGCGACGACGTCGTGGAGCTTCGTCGGGCCGGCGCTGCGGCTCCGCGCCGAGCTGCTAGGCCCGGAGTACGCGATGCAGGTGGACAGCCTGACCACCGACCTGACGGTCTTCCTCGGCCGGAAGATCCGCGGCTCGGAGGGCGAGGACCTGGTGGAGAAGCAGAACGCGGAGCAGGGGCTGATGCCCGTCATCGCCGACGAGCCGGCAAAGTACGGCTACACGGCCGAGAACCGCCACATGGTGCAGGCGTTCCTCGCAGGCCGCATGCCGGACGAGAACTGGCACGACGGCCTCGCCGTCACCGAGGTGCTGATGGCCTGCTACAAGTCCGCCGAAGAGGGCCGCACCGTGGCGTTCCCGGCGGAACTCGGCGACTTCGTGCCGGCCGTCGCGCGTGGCACGTGGCGCGGGTAGCGGCGGCTACGCCGGCACTTCGCAGCCCTCGGCCGCAGAGCGATATGCCGCTTCGATGATCCGCTGCACGTTGATCGTCTCCTGCGGCGTGACGATCTGCTGCTCCTTGCCTTCCACGACGCGCAGCCAGTGCGCGATTTCTCGTTCGTAGGAGTTGACCGGCTGCACCTGCAGTTGCTCGTCTGCCGGGATGCCCGCGTGGTTGCGGAACACCCTGGGCGGGATGGTCGTCGCGCCGGCCTCGGTGCCGACCAGCCGCACCGAGAACGTCTCCGCGTCGATGTGCGTCGCCCACGACGTCCGCAGCAGCAGCGTGGCGCCGTTCGTGAAGTGCACCAGCGCGACCGCGAAGTCCTCCACGTCGAACTTCGCCGGGTCCCACGCGCTGCGCAGCAGCTTCGCGATCTCCGGCCGCGTGCCGAACTTTCGCTGCGTCTGCGCGGAGACGCGCGCCGGCTCCGGGTTACCCATCAGCCAGACGGCCAGGTCCAGCATGTGCACGCCCACATCGAGCAACGCTCCGCCGTGCGAGTGCTCCGACTGGTGAAAGACGCCCCACGTCGGGATGCCGAGCCGCCGCAGCGCCGTCGCCTCGCCGTAGTAGATTTCGCCCAGGTCGCCCGTATCGACGATGCGGCGGATGGCGCGCGAGTTCGCGTCCCAGCGCCAGTTCTGCGCGGCCATCAGGTGGCGTCCCGCCTTCTCGGCCGCGGCGAACATCTCCCGCGCCTCTGGCACGCTCGTCGCGATGGGCTTCTCGCACAGCACGTGCGCGCCGGCCGCCAGCGCGAAGAGCGTCGGTTCGCGGTGATAGCGGTTCGGCAGGCAGACGCTGACGATATCCGGCTTCTCCGTCTCGATCATCTCACGCCAGTCGGAGTAGACCTTCGGGATGCCGTACTGCGCCGCCAGCGCGCGCGCCGGCGCCTCGACGAGATCGCAGATGGCGACAACGTTGGCGCCCGCCGCCTTGTACCCCGGCAGGTGTCCGACGCGCGTGATGAAGCCCGCGCCGATGATCACGATCCGTGGCCCGTTGCTCATGCCTCGCACTCCCCTACTGCAGCCGCTCCAGCAGCGCCTTGCACGCCAGGATGCCCTCGCGTTCCGGCAGCCGCTCCCCTTCGTATTCGATGCCGACGTAGCCGCGGTACCCGGCCGCCAGAACGATGCCCATCATGCGGGCGTAGTCGATCTTCGTCTCGTTGCCATCCGGGCCAAAGTCGTAACACTTCGCGCTCACCGCGAGCGCGCGCGGCATCATGCGGCGCACCGCGTCGTAGCAGTCGACGGTGTCCGGGAAGTTGCCGAAGTCCGGCAGCGTGCCGAAGCGGGGCTGCGGCACGCGATCCATCAACGCCATCAGCCACGCCGGGTCGGAGGACGGCCCCCAGTGGTTCTCGATCAGGACGTTGATGCCGACGGCATCGGCGTATTCGACCAGCAACGGGAAGCTCTCGGCGCAGCGATCCAGCGCGTCGGCGTCGCCGTCGCGCGCGCCCGTGTTGCAGCGGATGCTGTGGCAGCCGAGCACGGCGGCGATGTCGACCCACTTGTGGTGGTTCCTGACGGCCTGCAGGCGGCTGGCCTGCTCCGGGCTGGCCATGCTCCCTTCGCCGTCGCACATGATCAGCAGGATCTTCACGCCGAGGTCGTCGGCGTGCTGCCGTAGCTGCTTCAGATAGGCGTACTGAGGCGATGGGAAGAAGGTGTTGACCAGTTCGATCGCCCCGATGCCGACCTGCTGCGTCAGGTCGACCATGCCCATCTGGTCGATCTCCTTCGCGAAGAACATGCGGTGCATCGACCATGCGGCCAGCGAGATGTCAAACTTCCGGGCGTCAGGCACGGGCCACCTCCGTGATCAGAAGCGAAATCTGCGGCATCGTACGGCATCGGCCCGCGCCGGAGAAGCCGGGCCGCCAGCCATCGCGCGTTCACGACCGCAGCCGCGCCTGCACGGAGTCGCTGCGCAGCTCGCGCAGGGCATCTGCCGCGATCCAGCGGCCGGAGCGGGTGCCGGTGGCGCGGAGCTGCTCGGCCGTCTCGATGGCGGCGGCGTTCAGGCGGCGGTTGCGCTTGCCGATCTGGCGGAGCGCCCAGTTCACGGCCTTCTTCACGAAGTTCCGATCGTCGTCCGAGCCGCGGACGATCGCGGGCAGCAGCGCCAGGAAGGTCTCGTCGGGCGCCCGCTTGTCGTGTACGGCCAACGCCGCCATCAGCACGTAGCCGGCGCGCTTCACGTACTCGGCGCGGCGGGCGCTCCAATGCAGCGCCTTCTCGTACGCGTGCGGCGTCCTGTCGAACAGGACGCCGCAACATCCATCGACGACGTCCCAGGAGTCGAAGTCCGCCGCCCAGCGATCCATCTGCCGCTTCGTCACGAGCTTCGGGTCGTCGACCATCGCCGCCATGATGCGCGCCTCGTGGATGCCGGTGTCCCAGAGTTGCTGGGCGAGCGCGTGATCGCGCCCCGCGCGCTTCGCCAGCGCGCGGATGCGTGGGATGCTCACCCCAAGCGTGTTCGTGGACGAGATCCCGTACCGCGCCATGCCCTCGACGTTGCGGGGGTTCGCGAGCGCGCGCAGCTCGGCGACGGCGTCACGGACATCCATGCGCCGATCATGCGGGAATGCGGGGCGTTGTGTCTACTTCCTGCGGGCGCCGCGGGCGCGGTCGACCTGGGCAAGCACGCGCTTGCGGAGGCGCAGGCTGACCGGAGTCACTTCCAGCATCTCGTCGTCGCGGATCCACTCCAGCGCCTGCTCCAGCGAGAGCCGGCGCACCGGCATGAGCTGAATGGCGATGTCGGAGGTGGACGACCGGATGTTGGTGAGCTTCTTTTCCTTGGTGATGTTGACGTTGATGTCGTCCTCGCGCGCGTTCTCGCCGACGACCATCCCCTCGTAGACCTGCTCGCCGGGCTCGACGAACATCTCGCCGCGCTCCTGCGCATTCTCGATCGCGAAGCCGGTGATCTTGCCCGCGCGGTCCGCGACCAGCGCGCCGCTCGTGCGGTGCTCGATCTCGCCCTGCCACGGCTCGTAGCCGTCGAAGATGTGGTTCAGCAGGCCGGTGCCGCGGGTGTCCGTGAGGAACGAGTTGCGGAAGCCAATGAGGCCGCGGGACGGGATGCGGAACTCCAACCGCACACGGCCCGTGCCGTGGTTCACCATGTTCGACATGCGGCCCTTCCGCATCGATACGATCTGCGTGACGATGCCGACGTAGTCCTCCGGGCAATCGATAACCAGGTGCTCCATCGGCTCGTGCGGCTTGCCGTCGATCTCGCGCGTGATCACTTCCGGCTTACTGACGGACAGCTCGAAGCCCTCGCGCCGCATCATCTCGATCAGGATCGCCATCTGCAGCTCGCCGCGTCCGGAGACCTTGAACGAGTCGGCGGAGTCGCCATCCTCAACGTGCAGCGCGACGTTCGTCAGGATCTCGCGCTGGAGGCGGTCCTTCAGGTTGCGCGCGGTGACGAACTGGCCTTCCTTGCCGGCGAACGGCGAGGTGTTGATGGAGAACACCATGCTGACCGTCGGCTCGTCGATGCTGACGCGCGGCAGCGCGATCGGGTTCTCGGGGTCGGTGATCGTGTCGCCGATGTTCACCTCGTCGAAGCCGGCGAGCGCGACGATGTCCCCCGGACCCGCCTCCGATACCTCGACGCGCTCCAGCCCCTCGAACGAGTACAGGTAGCTGACGCGCGTGCGGGCCAGCGAGCCGTCTTCGCGCACCACGGTGACTTCCTGCTTGTTGCGCACGTTGCCGTTCCAGAGCCGCCCGACCGCCAGCCGGCCGACGAACTCGGAGTAGTCGAGGTTCAGCACCAGCATCTGCAGCGGCATGGCCGGGTCGTACGAAGGCGCCGGGATCGTGCGGATGATCTCCTCGAACAGCGGCTTGAGCTGGTTGTCGGGGCCGTCCGGCGTCAGGCGGCAGATGCCGTCGCGGGCGATCGTGTACAGCACCGGGAAGTCGAGCTGCTCCTCCGAGGCGTCCAGGTCGATGAAGAGGTCGTATATCTCGTTCAGCACTTCCTGCGTGCGGGCGTCCTTGCGGTCGATCTTGTTGATCACGAGGATCGGCGGCAGGCCAAGCTCCAGCGCCTTCTTCAGCACGAAGCGGGTCTGGGGCAGCGGGCCCTCGCTCGCGTCCACCAGCAGCATCACGCCGTCCACCATCTTCAGGATGCGCTCGACCTCGCCACCGAAGTCGGCGTGGCCCGGCGTGTCCACGATGTTGATCTTGTACTCGCCGAAGCGGACGGACGTGTTCTTCGCGAGGATTGTGATGCCCTTCTCGCGCTCCAGGTCGTTCGAGTCCATGACGCGGTCCACCAGCTCCTGGTTCTCGCGGAAGACGCCGCTCTGCCGGAGCATCGCATCGACCAGCGTCGTCTTGCCGTGGTCGACGTGCGCGATGATGGCGACGTTGCGGACGTCGTCGCGGACGGCTGCGCCCCCCTGCGTGACGGTCTTGCTGGTCGTATCGGTGGTCATGCTTCTCCTTATGTCGCGGTCAGGCGTTCCGCCGGAGCGGGCCGCAGCCTTGCTCACGCGGACGCTATCGCGCCGGCGCGGTGTGTCATCTGAGCATGTGGGCGGGGGACTCGACAATCGGGGAAACGAGGAGCCGGGGCCGCAATCACACGTGTTGCCCCATGGTACCAGACTCGCCAGGGCGCTGCGGTGCCGTGACAAGCAGCGCTCTCGTTATGTCGCCTATACGCTGGTGGCAGTGAGGAGTGGTCGGGGAGACAGGATTCGAACCTGCGACCTCCTGGTCCCAAACCAGGCGCGCTACCGGGCTGCGCCACTCCCCGCGGCCGCCAATTAGGCGCACAAACGCGAACCTTCCGCAACCCGCGCCGGTGCCGCGTGACGAGCACCGCAGCGAACACGGGTGCGCTCAAAGTGCGGGTCTATCTGTTCTTCGAGCGGGAGGCGGCTGACGAAGGAGCGGCGCAGGGCACTTGGCGGTCGCAATATTGCGGCCAGGATGATGGTTGAGACTTCAACCCAGGCGCGACAAAGGGGCAGACAGGGGCATACAGAGGTTTATGTGGCGAGGTGAGTCTGAAGTCCAGGCGCCAGTTGCGCGCGGATGTCGCTTCGGATGCTGTCCATATCGGCCAGCGCAGCTGCAGCCAACGTGGCATCAGCCGGTTGACAATAGTAGCGACAATTATCCGTCACGATGCGCAGCCGATTATAAGGGATCCAAGTCCGAGGCACCCAGTGGCGCAGCACCCGCCCGCGATAGATATGGGTGGCCTCTCTTGCCTTTCGCCGGGGCGCAGTCGGATCGATGACACGGATTGCTTCGGCGAGATGCACCGTTACATAGAACCCCACCACGACCGACCATTGCCGCTCCTCCGGATGGGACGAACTAGCGAGGCGCCGACTTAGCAGGACGTTGCTCGACGCCTGCTGCAGGTGTTGGGTCGCTGTGAGAATCGGCATCTCCTGACGTTAGGCTGGCTAACGCAGTGGGATGCGGAGATAGCGAGGATAGCTCAAGATCTCTTCGCGTTCTTCCCTTCGATCGTCGTCGAGTGTGAGGTGCTGGAATATGATCGGGAGATCAGCGCGCGGAAGAGCACTCCGCTTCATTTGATCTTCAAAGTCAAGTTCGGCTTGCGCCACGAGATCCAGGATCGCATTATCGCCCGCAACCTCAGTGAAGACCCACCATGCGGCATCGTGCTCCGCCATCCACACACTCACCGGAGCGACGCCGTGTGCGGACAGAGCGGCCAAGAACAGCCGCTCGACCTCGACGAAGACATAGTCCGTTACCTGTCCGACCGAGAACGACGCGCCCGCCACTGAGCTGAGACCTGATGGCGCTGGTCCGGCAGCCGTACCGAGCCGGGCAGGGTACAGGGGATTCGTTGGTTGCGTGAATGGCCGCGTCACCATAGAGGCTCTTCCTCGTTCAGTTGCAGTTCTCTCAGCAATGCCGCTGGCAACTTGACATCGACCTCGCTGGACTTGCAGTACTCCCTAAGGATACGCCGCCCGACCATCAGCGTCACAACGGCGTGCTCCAAACTCATGATTACTCGCGTCTGCGCCGTCACTGGACCATCGGCGATACGCTGACCAAAAGTGATAGTGAGATCGTAGGGAGACACTCCGAATCCGACCGTGTTTGAATAGAATGTGGGCACGTCGGCGTCTCCGGCGAACGCCATCGCGTCTTCCTTAGCCAAACAGTCCCCTCGCTTTCTGGAATCTCCGCAACCGCTCCTTTAGGGCGCTCATCTTATTCGCCCTTCAGTCTAGCCGTCAACGGTGTGCGCCTAACTGGACTAGCTGCGCATAGGTTCCGAACCTGAAATCAGATGGCGCGGGTTGACAGACCAGCTTGCAGATCGCCGGTGGAATCCCAAACCAGGCGCGCTACCGGGCTGCGCCACTCCCCGCGGCCGCCGCCAGTATAGCGATACGCATCCCCCGCAACCCGCAGCGCGGCGGACCCGGGCGCGGGCCAAGCCACCTCGGAGCCGCATGCGCCTAACCGCTTCGCTCGGCCCCGTCTGGCTGCGAGGAACGGCCCATCGTACCGGTCAGATCAGCCGGCGGCGCGGATGCTCTGCAGGTGCGCTGTCGCGTGCTCGATCAGGACGCCGCCCTCGATCAGCTGCTGGGTGCTGACGGCCGCGCCGTTCGCCAGCGGAAGCGCCATCGTGCGGTCCAGCTGCTCGTCCTTCAGGCCGCGCACGTAGGCCGCCATCGGCGCGCTGCCGTCGCGCAGGAGCTTGGCGGCGTCGGCCTTCGTGCACGCGGAGAACTCCGTGGCATGGCGCGCGTTCCTGGCGTTGATGTCGTCCCACGTGTGAGCAGGCGCCGTCCGGCCCTCCGCGGCTGCGCTGATGTACTCGAGCTCGAGCGGCCACTGCGATCCCACGTGGTGCGCCGTCGCCGCGACCGTCCACTGCTCGTCTCCGCACACCGCACGCCACTGGGTGTCGGAGCATTGCTCGACCGCGCGCACGAGCTCGGCGACGGCGCTCTCGAACTGGACCGCCAACTTCTCTGACCGGTCAGCCATGATGCTTATCCTTCCAGCTACGGCCGATGTCACCCGCACCGGCGAGAGAGCATCCTACCATCCGCCGCCGGGGAGTCTCCAGCCCAGATGAGAGTCTCTGAGGTGACGCATGCGGGAATCGCGGAGCCACGGGGACGCTATTGGTCCCAGGATTCCCTTTCCGCCAACTCCGGGTGCGCGATATCTTCCTGCCGTGCCGGAGTGCGACCATCGCGGAGTGGCGGCGACACCGCGTCCTCCCGGCGCCCAGATCGACGCGAGAAAGGCCGACGACGAATGGACTTGCAGTCACGACAGACTCCGATCAAGGAGCGCTACAAGGCGGATCCGGACGCCGCGCTCGTCACGCTGCGCGCGGAAGCGCGGCAGGGCGAGACGTCCACCGCGTGTTCGATCGAGGTCGGGCGCGCGATGTACGAAGCGCAGGCGCACGCCGGCGTCGGGGGCGCGGGGACGGCCGCGTGCAGCGGCGACCTCCTGCTCGGAGCGCTCGCCGCGTGCGCGCAGCTCACGTGCCAGATGGTCGCCGAGTCAACCGGCGTGCCGCTCCTCCGCGTCGATGTCACCGTCGAAGGCGACCTAGACTTGCGGGGAACGCTCGCGGTCGCGCGCAAGGCGCCTGTCGGGTTCGCCGCGATCCGCACCCGCTTCGAGATCGACGCTCCGGACGCCACGGAGGAGCAGATCGAGCGCCTGAAGCGCAGCACCGAGGCGTACTGCACCGTCTTGCAGACGCTGACGAGTCCGCCGCCGATCGAAACCGCCTGGACTCGCAGCTAGCCCGCAGGAGCGCGTGAGGCACGCGGTATCGCCGCGATGGAGTGTCCGCGCCCTGACCATCGAGCGGTACCATGAGCGACGATGACAGTTGACGGAGGGCAAGGTTCAGGGGCGGCCGTTGCGCGCGCGAGGGGATTCCACGCGCTGGCCAAACCGACTGGCGCCATCTGCAACCTCGACTGCCGGTACTGCTTCTTCCTCTCGAAGGAGCTGCTCTATCCGGGCAGCCGCTTCCGCATGGCTGACGACCTGCTCGAGGCGTACATCAAGCAGGTCATCGAGGGGCAGGATACGCCCGAGGTGACGGTGGCATGGCAAGGCGGCGAGCCGATCCTGATGGGGCTCGACTTCTTCCGCCGGTCGATCGAATACCAGGAGAAGTACCGCCGGCCGGGCGTGCGAATCGTGAACACGATCCAAACGAACGGGACGCTGGTCGATGACGACTGGGCCGCGTTCTTCCGGCAGCACGACTTCCTGGTGGGGATCTCCATCGACGGGCCGCGCGAGCTGCACGATGCCTATCGCGTCGACAAGGGCGGGCGGCCGACGTTCGATCGGGTGTGGCGCGGGCTACAGGCTCTCCGCAATAGCGGCGTCGAGTACAACGTGCTGACGACGGTCCACCGGGCGAACGCCGAACTCCCGCTCGACGTGTACCGGTTCCTCCGTGACGAAGCAGGAGCGCGGTTCATCCAGCTCATCCCTATCGCCGAGCGGACGCACGATGGGATCGGCGCGCCGGCGGGTGAAATGGCCGGTCGGTCCGTGAGCGCGGAGGGGTGGGGGCGCTTTCTCATCGAGATCTTCGACGAGTGGGCGCGCCGCGACGTCGGCTCGGTGTTCGTACAGACGTTCGACGCGGCGCTGGCTTCTTGGTACGGCGAGCCGCCGGCTCTGTGCGTCTTCGCGGAAACATGCGGCGATGCGGTGGCCGTGGAGCACAACGGCGACCTCTACTCGTGCGACCACTTCGTCGAGCCCGCGCACCTGCTGGGGAACATCCACAACACGCCGATGATCGAGCTCGTCGCCTCGGAACGGCAGCGCGCGTTCGGGGAGGCGAAGCGAGACACCTTGCCCTGCTATTGCCGCGAGTGCGACGTGCGATTCGCCTGCCACGGCGAGTGCCCGAAGAATCGGTTCATCACGACGCCCGACGGTGAACCGGGGCTGAACTACCTCTGTGCCGGGTACCGGGCGTTCTTCCGCCACATCGATGGACCGATGCGCTTCATGGCGAACGAACTCAGGCACGGAAGAGCGCCGGCGAACGTGATGGCGCACGTGGCCGCGGGCGACCGGCAACTCCGCGAGCACTTCCGCGCGGCCCGTCGGAACGACGCCTGTCCCTGCGGAAGCGGGCAGAAGTTCAAACGCTGCCACGGCGTCGCCTGACGGGGGCTCTAGGTTCGATTGGCTGGCGTGCGCCGCGACGACCGTTTCCCGACGGCCGGGTCCGCTCCGTCCGAGACGGATGGTTCACCCCATCGCCAGGCGCCTGACGGCGGCGAGCCGCGCGCGGCGGCGGCGCAGGCCTGGCGCCGCTGCGAGAACGGGGGCCGGAGCCGGAATCGGAACCGGAGCCGGCAGCGGGGCCGGGATCGGCGCGTCCCGGGGCGGCGGCGCAGCTTCCCATGCGGGCGGCGGCCCGAGCAGGGACTTCACCGGCCGCAGCGTATACGGCTCGGGCACAGATTCGGATTGAAGCTCCGCGAGCGCAATCATCCGGTCGAGGGCGGCTTGCTTGTTGAGTACCAGCATCGCCGGTACCTTTCGCCCTGCCGGGGTCGGCTCGCCACCGGGATAACCCTCGGCAGACCGTCGCTCCGCCCCGACTTGCGCGTCGCCCACGCCTAATCAGAACACCGCCAACGAGCAGCCTTCGCCCTTACAGGGGCCAGTTTGGCGCTTCGCCAGGCGTCCGCGAGCGGGAACGCGGCTCCGGCGATGCGAGCCGGAGTGACGGGCTCCCGGCGCCAGCGCGCCTAGCCCAGATACGGCGCGGGAGCGTGGCCGCGGGCCGCGCCGATGAGTTCGCGCACGTCGTCGACGCCCTCGTCGCGCATGTAGCGCTCGATGCCGTCGAGCACGTCGAGCGGCGCGTTGGGGTTGCGGAACGTCGCGGTGCCCACCTGCACCGCCGTCGCGCCCGCCATCAGGAATTCGAGCGCGTCGGTGCCGGTGCTGATGCCGCCGCAGCCGATGACGGGCACGTCGACCGCCCCGCAGACCTGCCAGACCATGCGAAGCGCCACCGGCTTCATGGCGGGGCCGGAGAGCCCGGCGAACACTCGCGCGATGCGGGGCTTCCGCGCCTGCGCGTCGATCGACATCGCCTGCAGCGTGTTCACCGCGCAGATGGCACTGGCGCCCGCGTCCACGACGGCGCGCGCCACGGCGGTCACGTCCGTGACGTTCGGCGTCAGCTTCACGATGACCGGCAGCGTGGTTGCGCGCACGCACGCGGCGGTGACGCCGGCCGCGACCTCCGGGTCCTGGCCGAACTCCATGCCGCCGCGCTGCGCGTTCGGGCTGCTGATGTTCAGCTCGAGGGCGGCGACGCCCGCAACGCCATCGAGCGCGGCCGCGCAGGCGCCGTACTCCTCGGCGCTGCTGCCGAGGATGCTGACGATGACGGGGACGCGCCAGCGCGCCCACGTCGGCGCCAGGTCGCGCACCAGCTTGTCGATGCCGATGTTCTGGAGGCCGATGGAGTTCAGCATGCCCGCGGGCGTCTCGTCGATGCGCTGCGTGGGGCTGCCGGCGCGCGGCCGCAGCGTCGTGGTCTTGCTCACGATGCCGCCAAGGCGCTGCACGTCGATGAGCTTCGCGTACTCGATGCCGTAGCTGAAGGTGCCGGAGGCGACCATGACGGGGTTCGCCAGCGTGAGGGCGCGCTTGCCAGAGGCGATATCGACGGAGAGGTTCATGCGGCGCACTCGCTCCACAGGTACGGATAGCCGCATGAGTATACCCGCCGCCCGGCGATGTCCCGTCCGGCGCCGCGTCTGCCATACTGGCTTCGAGAGCCGATTCCCCCGACGAAAGGCGACGCCATGGGACGCAAAGAGATCGAAGCGCTGATCAGGGTGTTGCAGGAGCAGCTGGCGGCCGGACGCGACAGCATCGTCACCGGCGCATGGACGATCAGCTACAGCCGCGACCGCGAGGCGTTCCTCTTCGACAAGTGTGAGATGGGCGGCTACTGCGAGGAGCGCCCGAGCGTGATCGGCGTCGACGGCGTGGTCGTGGACCGCGGCGGACCGCTCCTAGGTTAGCCGCCCGGGGCTCAGTCGCCCAGGATGAGCTCAATCGCCCGCTCCACGTCGGAGAGATCGTCGAGCGCGACGTCGGCGCCGCAGCCGCGCAACTCCTCGGCGCTGTTGCGGCCCGTCGCCACGGCCAGCGCGTACGCCCCGTTCGCCTTCGCGGCCGTGACGTCGTGCGGCGTGTCGCCCACGATCACCGTGCGCGCCTCGCCGCCGCCGCCCAGACGCTCGATGCCGATGCGGATGACGGCGTCGCGCGCCTCGTCGTCCTCTCCGAACCCGCCGACGGTGCCCGGAAAGTATCCGTCGATGTCGTAGTGGCGCAGCTTCAACTCGCCGCCGCGGCGGAAGTTGCCGGTGCCAAGCCCCTGGACCAGGTCATCCCGGCGGGAGAGCGCGTCCAGCACCTCCCTGACGCCCGGCATCAGCCCGCCGCCGGCCACTTCGCCCAGCGCGGACGCGAGGTGCGGGATGTAGGCGTCGCAGAAGCGCACGAGTTCGCGGTCGAGGTCAGCTTCCGCGACCCCATGCTCGCGTGCGGCGTCGCGGAAGATGGCGGTGTCGGTGCGTCCGGAGAACTCGACGCGGCGGAACGCGTCGGCGACGCCGTACAGGTCGCGGAACGCCCGCGCCATGCCCAAGCTGCCCGCGCCGCCGGTGTAGAGGAGCGTGTTGTCGATGTCCCAGAGGACGATGGTGCGCACGGGGCCTCCTGCGCGAAACGGCCCCGGCTGCGTGCCGGGGCCGTCTGAATCAGCATTCGCGGTATGCGGCTACCCTTCGATGGGTTCGCCGGCCTTGCGCCAAGCGTCCGTGCCGCCGTCGAGCGTGTACAGCTGCTCCGACGGGAGCCCGGCCGCCGCCGCCATCTCGGCCGCCAGCGCGCTTCGCTGCCCGACGGCGCAGACGAAGAGTATCTTCTTGTCCTTCGGCAGCTCCTCGCGCCGCGCGAAGACGCTGTTCACGGGGAGCAGCGTCGCGGTCGGGATGTGGCCGCCCTGGAACTCGTGCGCATCCCGCACGTCGATGATGACGACGCCGTCGTCGCCCACCATCGCCTTCGCCTCCGCGACGTCGACGCGGTAGAAGGGCTCTCGTTCGTCTTTCCTGGGCATGGGTGGGACTCCTCTGTTCGTGCCGTGCAGCCATTCATTCTGGCAGCCGGCCCGCCGCCGGGCAACGTCCGCTACTGCGGGTAGCGGCTCATCCGCTCGAACTGCTTGCGCGCCAGCACGACGATCAGCGCGGCGTCGTCCGGTGCCTCGGTGTCGCCAACGTAGCGGATGATCACCTGGCCGGCGAGGCGGCCCTGCGCCCACGTGTACTCCAGCGTCGTCGCACCGGGGATCTTGTAGCGCATCATCTGCGAAGCATCGCCGATCTTGTCGGCGGGCGCCCGCTCGACCGAGGTCGCGGCGGGATAGTCCGCATCCTTCAGGGCCGCGAGGGCGCTGACAAGCCCGCCGGCGGATTGCGGCGTCTGGAACAGGTAGAGGACGCTGCTCAGCGCCTTCTGATCGCCGATGAAGAGCTTCCCCCAGACGCCCCACAGGTCCGACTTCGAGATATACGTGGCCAGGCTGGGGATGCCGATCTGCGCGGTCGCCGTGTCCTTGCGGTTGCTGGGCGCGGACCGGCCGACGCGGTACCCGCCGCCCACGTCGGTGTCGAGCAGCACGTACGAACGCAGCGTCTGCACTTCGACGCCCTGTCGCTGTTCGGTGGCGTTGGGCGTCGGCTGCACGGTCTCCGCGGCCGACGGCGCCGCCGTCGGGGTCGATGCGCCACCGCCGCCGCCGCAGGCCAGCGCGGACAGCGCGACGAGCGCGGCGCACGCGGAGACGAAGATCATCCGGTTCATAGCGCCCCCTCCCTGCGGGGCGCTCGCATCCTATCCCCGCATCCGGGGGCGGGCAATGCTCGTGTTGACCGGTCCGGGGGTGTCGGTTAGATTGGGCCACACCGCGCAACCCCCTTCCTCGTTGCGCGTTCCGCGAGGTGATTCGATGGACTATCCGGTCATCGCCAAGCCGCCCGCCGACCAGTTTCGCGTCCGTCCCAACCTGGACGACTACGAGGGCATCCGCGCCGGCTTCCAGTATCCCGACGTGGTCAAGCAGCTCGACGGCCTGCCGGGCGGCAAGCTCAACATCGCCTACGAGGCGATCGACCGGCACATCGTGCATGGGCGCGGCGCGAAGATCTGCTGGCAGTGGGAGGGCAAGGACGGGCGCCGAGAGGACTACACCTACGACGACGCGCGGCGCATGTCGAACCAGTTCGCCAACGTGCTGAAGAGCCTCGGTATCGCGAAGGGCGACCGGGTCTTCTGCTTCATGGATCGGGTGCCGGAGCTGTACGCCGCCGTCTTCGGCACGCTCAAGGCGGGCTGCGTGACCGGACCGCTGTTCTCCGCCTTCGGGCCGGACGCCGCCGGCGACCGCCTGGCGGACGCAGGGGCGAAGGTGCTGCTCACGTCGCCGGACCAGCGCGCGAAAGTCGCGCAGATGAAGCCGCACCTGCCCGAGCTGAAGCACATCATCATGGTCGAGCATGGCAAGGATCCGGTGCTCGAACCCGGCGAGCTGTCCTGGAACGCGCTGATCGCGGCCGCGTCGGACGAGTATGACATCGTGCACACGGACCCCGAGGACCCGGCGGTCATGCACTACACCTCCGGCACGACGGGCAAGTCGAAGGGAGCCGTGCACGTGCACCAGGCGGTGCTGGGGCACTACGCCACCGGCAAGTACGTGCTCGATCTGCACCCGGACGACATCTACTGGTGCACGGCCGACCCGGGCTGGGTCACGGGCACCTCCTACGGCATGTTCGCGCCGCACACGAACGGCGTCACATCGGTGATCTACGAAGGCGGCTTCTCGGCCAGCAAGTGGTACGACGTGATCCAGCGCCACAAGGTGACGGTGTGGTACACGGCGCCGACCGCGATCCGGCTGCTGATGAAGGCCGGCGACGCGGTGCCGAAGAAGTACGATCTCTCCACGCTGCGCTACACCATGTCCGTTGGCGAGCCGCTGAACCCGGAGGCGGTCGTCTGGGCCGAGCGGGCGCTGGGGCTGCCGTTCCACGACAACTGGTGGCAGACCGAGACCGGTTCGATCATGATCGCCAACTACCCCATCCTGCCGATCAAGCCGGGCAGCATGGGCAGGCCGGTGCCCGGCATCGAGGCGGGCGTGATCGACGACGACGGCAACGTGCAGCCGCCGGGCCAGGAGGGCGACCTTGCGCTGCGGCCGGGCTGGCCTTCGATGTTCCGCACCTACTGGAACAACGAAGAGATGTACCGCTCCAAGTTCCGCAACGGCTGGTACATCACCGGCGACCGCGGCCGCATGGACGCCGACGGCTACTTCTGGTTCGTGGGTCGGTCTGACGACGTGATCAACACCGCCGGCCACCTCGTAGGGCCGTTCGAGGTGGAGAGCGCGCTCATCGAGCACCCGGCCGTCGCGGAGGCGGGCGTGATCGGCAAGCCCGACCCGGTGGCGATGGAGATCGTCAAGGCGTTCGTCACGCTGAAGGACGGCTACGAGCCATCGGACAAGCTGCGCGGCGAGCTGCTGCAGTTCAGCCGCAAGAAGCTGGGGCCCGGCGTCGCGCCGCGCGAGATCGACTTCTTGACGACGCTGCCCAAGACCCGCAGCGGCAAGATCATGCGCCGCCTGCTGAAGGCACGCGAACTCGGTCTCCCGGAAGGAGACACGAGCACGCTCGAGGACTGATCGCCGGCGATACGCCGGAGGCCGCGGGGCGTTTCCCATGAAGGAGCGCCAAGCGAAGGGTGGCGGCGGAGGAACGTGGGCAGCAAGCGCAGACGAAACGCGGAACGTGCGGAAGCGCACGAAGTGGCGGCGGCCGGCAGCCGGCGCACGCTGACGCTCGGACTGATCGCCGCGGCGGCGTGCGCGATCGTAGCGATCGGCGTCACGTCGTACTTCATCGGTGCGCCCGGCGACAGCAAGCCGTCGCAGCCTCCCGCAGCCTCGGTTCCCACGCCCAACCCGACCGATCTGGCGATCGTGCCGACGCCGCCCGGCACGCAGCCATCGTCCGTCAGCGCCGCCGCGGATGCCCTCGGCAACAAGGCATGGGCGGACATGTCGCAGGACGAACGTGACCTCGTTCGGACGAGCGTGACCAGCGCCTGGGAGAATACGGCGCTGCGGGTTCTCAGCAGCGCGGTGCTCGCCCGCGACATGTGGGTGGTTGACGGCAAGGTGCGGGCGGGGCGCGAGTACCAGGCCATCACGGCGAGCGACGGCAGCCGCGGGCTCCGGCAGGCCATCACGTTCTACTGCGACAACCTGGGCGGTTCCGTCGAGAACTTCAGCTACTCCGTCGAGGTTGACGGTTCGGCGACGATCCACCAGGCGACGCTGGCGAAAGACTCGTACCCGTACTTCGGATTCGTGAGCCAGCTCGACTGGAGCGACGTGAAGGATCTGGGCTGGGACACGGTGGACGGGCGCCGCGCACACGGCCTGGACATCGTCTACGCGAACGCGGCGACCGGGAAGTCCGTCCGCACGCAGAACTGGTTCGATGTCGGTACGGGCCTGCTGATCCGGCGCTACGAGCCGACGAGCGGCGCCGACTTCCACCTCGACTGGCGCCAGCCGGCGCCGGTGGTGATCCCGGCAAACACGCCCAAGGCGCCATGCTCCGATGTCTTCTACCGTACGGTGCCGGCCGCGATGCCGCCCGGCTACCAGTTCTCGCAGCCGACTGCCGCAGCCGGCGCGACGCCGCAGCCCTCGGCCACAGCGGCCGCGGCTGCCACGCCGTAGCCGCGCGCTTGTGACGCGCGAATGGCGGGTGCTACGCTGCGTCAACGGCGACGACCAGGACGAGTAGCGGAAGAACCCCGGTCCAGCGAGGGCGCGGACGGTGCAAGCGCCCACCGGTGCACCGCGAATACCACCTGCGAGCCGCATCCCGACCGTCCGCTCTGGCGGACCGCAGGCGATGCCGTTTGGCCCCGTTACCGGCCGCATGGAGGGCGCGTGCGCCGCACGCGTCGAACCAGGGTGGAACCACGGAGCGCGTCTCCCGTCCCTGCAAGGGATGGAGGCGCGTTTTGTATTGCTGCCCGGAGGAGGGTGACACATGAGCATGGAGACGATGTCCCGCGAGGACCGGCTGTACCGCATGCGCCACTCGGCCGCGCACATCATGGCGGAGGCGGTGCTGGAGATGTTCCCCGAGGCGAAGTTCGCGATCGGGCCGCCGATCGACCACGGCTTCTACTACGACTTCGATCTGCCGCGCGCGCTGACGCCGGAGGATCTCCCGCAGATCGAGGAGCGGATGCGCGCGCGCATGGCATCGGACGTGCCGTTCGAGCACAGCGAGATGACGAAGGAAGAAGCGCTCCGCGCGTTCGCCGGCCAGCCGTTCAAGGTCGAGCTGATCGAGGGCATCGCTGACGCGAACGTGTCCATCTACACGCAGGGCGTCTTCCGCGACCTCTGCGAGGGGCCGCACGTGGAGCGCACCGCGCAGGTGCCGCCGTTCAAGCTCACCTCCGTCGCCGGCGCGTACTGGCGCGGCGACGAGAAGCGCCCGATGCTCCAGCGCATCTACGGCGCGATGTTCGAGACGCAGGCCGAGCTGGACGACTACCTCGCCCGGATTGAGGAGGCGGCGCGCCGCGACCACCGCAAGGTCGGCCGCGAGCTGGAGATCTACACCACGAGCGACCTCGTCGGATCGGGCCTGCCGTCGCTGCTGCCGAAGGGCGCGACGATCCGGCGGCTGCTGGAGGAGTACATCACGAAGCAGGAGCGCGAGGCGGGCTATCAGCACGTCTACACGCCGGTGCTCGGGAAGGTGGAGCTGTACAAGACTTCGGGCCACTGGGAGCACTACCGCGACGGCATGTTCCCGCCGATGCAGCTGGACCACGAGGAACTGGTGCTGCGGCCGATGAACTGTCCGCACCATATCCTCCTCTACCAGAACAGCCTGCACAGCTACCGCGAGCTGCCGCTGCGCATCGGCGAGATGGGCACGATGTACCGGTACGAGAAGTCCGGCGTGGTCGGCGGCCTCAGCCGCGTGCGCGCGATCAACCTCAACGACGCGCACATCTTCTGCCGCCCCGACCAGATCCAGGCGGAGATCACGAGCGTGTTGCGCCTCGTCGAGCGCGCGTTCGCGACGCTGAAGATCACCGACTACACCTACCGCCTCTCGCTCGGCGATCCGTCGAACACGGAGAAGTACGTGCAGGACCCGGAGATGTGGCGCGTCGCCGAGGGCGAGCTGCGCGACATCCTCGAGACACTGAAGCTGCCGTACTACGACGGCGTCGGCGAAGCGGCGTTCTACGGCCCGAAGATCGACATCCAGATCCGCGACATCCTGGGCCGCGAGGAGACACTGGCGACGATCCAGGTCGACCGCCACCTGCCCAACCAGTTCGAGCTGGAGTACATCGGCGAGGACGGCGCCAAGCACCGGCCGGTCATGATCCACCGCGGCGTCATCGGCGCGACCGAGCGGATGATGGCGTACCTGATCGAGCTGTACGCGGGCGCGTTCCCGACGTGGCTGGCGCCCGTGCAGGCAATGGTCATCCCGATCGCCGACCGGCACACAGAGTACGGACACGAGGTGCTCGCGAGCCTGCGCGCCGCCGACCTGCGGGCCGAGATCGACACGCGCAGCGAGCGCATGAACGGGAAGATCCGCGACGCCCAGCTCCAGAAGATCCCGTACATGCTCGTGGTCGGCGACCGCGAAGCGGAAGCTCAGGCCGTCGCGGTGCGCACGCGCGCCGGCGAGGATCTCAAGTCGATGCCCGTGTTCCAGTTCATCGACCGGCTGCGCGACGAGATCGCGACGGCGATGGAGCCGGAGGAGGCAGGGCCGGATCTCACGGGGTGATGAGACGATGAGCGATACCAGGAAGCGGGCGGTCGGCGGCGGCCGCGTGACCCGCTCGCTGACGCCTGCGCGGCTGGCGGGGCGCGCCGCGGTGCGCTGGGCGGGCACGTACGCGCAAACGTCGCGCGGGCGGGCCGTTTAGCAGCGCGGCGGGGGCCGCGCCGCCTCACTCTCGCGGCCGGCAGGGTTTACGATGTCCGCATGGCTGAGACGCTGCTCTGGCTCGCGGCGGCATTCGTGCTCGCGTTCGTCATCAACCTCGTCCCGGCATTCATGCCGTCGACCTGGATGGTGCTGGCGTTCTTCTACATCCGCTACGACGTGCCGCTCCTCCCGCTCACGATCGGCGGCGCGCTGGTGTCGGGGCTGGGGCGCTTGGCGCTGGCGAAGGGCAGCGCGGCGTTCCGGCGCCGCTTCATGCCCGGCGACGATCCTGACCTGCAGGCGCTCGCAGGCTATCTCGACGCGCACCGGAAGCTCACAGCGCCCGCGACGTTCCTCTACACGCTGACGCCCTTTCCGACGAACAACCTCTTCATCGCCGCGGGCATGGTGGGCGTCAACATGGCGTGGGTGATGGCGGGGTTCTGGGCCGGGCGCATTCTCGCCGACACCTTCTGGGTGTGGACAACAAACCGCGCGTTCCACAGCCTGGCCGCGCTGTTCGAAGGACCGTTTGGCGGCCCTGTGGCGATCGCGTTGCAGTCGCTGAGCCTGATCAGCGTGCTCGTGGTGTACCGGTTGCCGTGGGGACGCTGGCTCCGCGGCATGACGAACCACCGCGCCCGTTAGCCCAGCTTCGCGCCGAACTCCTCGAGCCTCTGTTCCAGCCGCCGCTGCTGCACCGACAGCGTCAGGTCGCCGCGTGTCTTCTCCAGGATGCCGCGGACGCTGTCGGTCGTGCGGCGCAGGCCGCCCGTCATCGCGTCGGGATAGTCGACGGTGACGAGCACGGAGTACATCTCGTCCATGTCGTGGAGCCACTTCTCGCATTGCTCCACGTCGCCGGAGCGCAGCGTGTCGAGCAGGTGGCGGCGCAGCTCGCCGACCGCCTCGCCCAAGCCGTTGAGGTACGCCGGCAGCTCGACGCCAAGCGACGCCGGCGTCGGCAATTCGCGGCCCGCGATCAGCGCGAGCGTGATCGAGGCTTCGGCGTACTCCTTCTGCGCGTCGTGGACGAAGCCCGCGTGGTAGATGTCATCGTGCCCGGCCAGCGACTCCTTCGCGACCTTCAGCTGGGCGCCCGCCTTCCCGGCGAGCTGCTCCGCCGTCGCGAAGTCGGCGCGGTGCACGGCACGGATCGCATTCGCGGAGAAGCGGATGGCCTCGCGGCAGAGCGGCAGCGCCTTCTCGCGCGCGACGTTCTTCGCCGCGAACTCGGCGCGTACGTGCTCCATGATGGAGTCGAGGATACGGGCGATGTCGGAGTCGGTGTTCACAGGGGCACTGTGATGCCTCTGCGGCAGAGAGTCAACTACAGGTCCCTCACGGCGTCAGGCAGCTCGCCCTCGCGCGCCGCGTCAATCATGCTGCGAGCCTCTTCCGGAAGCTCCATGCCGTAGTCGTCGAACTTCTTCTCGACCCAGCGGCCGATCTGGCGCGGGTCCTTGTACTCCTCCGCCGTGCGCGGCAGGGCGCCGTACTCCTCCAGCACGCGCTGCTCGCCCTTGTGGTAGGCGAATCGCGAGAACGCCCGCGCGGTCTTACCGCCACAGTGCTGGCAGCCGGGCGCGACCTCGTTCTCGACGTTGCGCACGAACGCGCTCGTCAGTCGCTCACACTTCTTGCACTTGTACTCGTAGATCGGCATCGCTCACCAGTATAGGAAATCCGCGCGCCACGCTCGAAGGCGCGTCAATCGTCGAATTCGGGCGACAGGTCCTCCTCGCCGCCCTCGCCCATGACCGACTCGGGGTCCTCGCCCGCTTCGATGCGGCCGACCATCTCGTCGAACTCGGGGCCGAGGTCCTCGCCGGTCTCGTCGCGCACCTGGCGGGCGAGGCGCGCCATCGTCTTCGGGTCGCTCTCGTCGAGGTCCGCGAACGAGTCCGGGTTGTCGAAGTCGATGCGGCCGCGGTGTACCGCGAACCGCGACAGCAGCCGCTCCACCCGCCCGCTGCCGCAGTGCTCGCAAGCGGCGCCGACGGGCGCGGACACGCTGCGCACCAAGACGGAGGTGCGGCGCTTGCAGGCGAGGCAGCGGTACTCGTAGATCGGCACCCGATAGCGATAACACGCCGCGCCGCGACGGACAACGCCGCGCGCGTCCGCGTTTACGCGGGGCGCACGGCGTCTTCGTAGTGATCGACGGAGCGCACGACGCCGCCGCGTTCCAGCTCGATCGCCACGACGTCGATGCGTTGCGCTTCGTCGGCGACGTCGAGGTGCCGCTCGACGTACGAGTGTGCCGCCAGCAGCAGCTTGCGCGCCTTCGCGCGGGTGATCGAGAGCGCCGCCATGCCGGGGTAGGCGCCGCGCCGGGTCCGCACTTCGACGAACACCAGCGTCCCGTCCGGGTCGCGCGCGACCAGGTCGATCTCCGCCTCGGCGACGCGGAACTTACGGTCGATGATGCGGTAGCCCTTCGCCTCCAGGTGCGCGGCGGCGGTGCGTTCGCCGAAGTCGCCGAGCGACTGCCGCTCGCTAGGCACGCGCGGGTGCCAGCGCCGGGCCGCGCGCGTCCAGCGCGGCGCGCACCGGCGCGAAGAGCCGGCGGTGGATCGCGCAGGGGCCGTGCTCCTCCAGCGCGCGCTTGTGGTCCGGCGTGGCGTAGCCGCGGTGCTGGTCGAAGCCGTACGCGGGGTATTCGGCGTGGTACGCCACCATCATCGCGTCGCGCGCCACCTTCGCCAGGATCGACGCCGCGGCGATCGAGGCCGAGAGCGCGTCGCCGTGGATGATGGCGCGGTGGCGGTAGTCGGAAAGCGAGACGGCGTCGATCAGCAGCATGTCAGGGTGACACGGCAGCGCGCGCACGGCCTGTCGCATGGCGTGCTTGCGGGCAGCGGTCAGGCCGTGGGTGTCGATGTAGTCGTGGGCGGCGCTGCCCACGCCCCAAGCACAGTCGGCACGGATGGCGACGGCCAGGCGGTCGCGCTCCGGCTCGGAGAGCATCTTGCTATCGCGCAGGTCGGCCCACCAGCCGGCGGCGCGGCCGGGCTCCAGGATTACGGCGCCGGCGACGACCGGGCCGGCCAGCGGGCCGCAGCCGGCCTCATCGACGCCGGCGACGTGGCGGTAGCCCTGCCTCCATGCAGAGATCTCGGCGTTCAGCGAGGGCGCCGCCTGGAACAGGGCCATCGGCGCGATGCTAGCACCGGACCCGAGCCCTGTAAAGCCGCCTGCGGCGCACCCCAGGCCGCTTCCGTCGCGCCCCGCCTGTCTCGTGCGGGCGATGCCGGTGCCGTATGCTCCCGGCGAACCGGCAAAGACCCAGCGGGACAGGAGGAACGCCATGCCCATCGTCAGGATCGAGATGTTCGCGGGGCGCACCCACGCGCAGAAGCAGGAGCTGGCGCGCGCGATCACGGAGGCGGTGGCGAACATCGCGCACACGACCCAGGACGCAACGATCGTGATCTTCACAGATGTTGAGCGCGAGAACTGGGCGCAAGGCGGCAAGCTCGCCTCGGACGACGAGTAACTAAGGGTTCTGCCGATGGGGCGGGGCGAGCGGCACGGTGATGATACTCATGGAGCGCGCACCCATGCGGGGCGCGGGCGCGGCGTAGCGGCACTCGCCTGACAACGGGAGCCGTGTCAAGACTCACAGGATCGTGTGCGTGGGGATCCGCCTCACGGCACGAGGGTGCTCTGATATACTGGCTTCACGCACCCCAACACCCCGCCGTCCTACGGGGGGAAAAGGCTAAGGTTACACCCATGAGTTCCCGCTGGCTGCGAAACAGCTTCATCTATCTCCTGATCCTGGTCGCGGTCATCGCGATCGTCATCTCGTTCTTCCGAAGCGGAGACAGCACCAAGAACCTGGCGTTCAGCGAGGTCGTTGCGGCAGGCCGCGACGGGCAGCTGAAGAGCATCGAGATTTCTGGGCAGACGCTCAACATCGAGAAGAAGGATGGGACCAAGTACACGTCCCGCGTGGGCAACAGCACCGACGTCGAGAAGGTGCTGCAGGACAACGGCGTACAACTGGGCGGCGGCACCGACAAGTCCGTCGATGTGAAGTACAAGGCGCCGTCGGCGTACGGCAGCTGGATCGCGCTGTTGATCAACTTCGCCCCGATTCTCGTCATCGGCGCCGTCCTGATCTTCATGATGCGGCAGGCGCAGGGCTCGAACAGCCAGGCGATGAACTTCGGCAAGAGCCGTGCCCGCATGTTCACGGGCAACAAACCGACGGTCACGTTCGCGGACGTGGCGGGCGTGGACGAAGCCAAAGAGGAGCTGGCGGAGGTCGTCGAGTTCCTCAAGTACCCGGAGAAGTTCGCTTCGCTGGGCGCGCGCATCCCGCGCGGCGTCCTGCTGGTCGGCCCTCCCGGCACGGGCAAGACGCTGCTCTCGCGCGCCGTCGCGGGCGAAGCCGGCGTGCCGTTCTTCTCGATCAGCGGCTCGGAGTTCGTGGAGATGTTCGTGGGCGTCGGCGCGAGCCGCGTGCGAGACCTTTTCGACCAGGCCAAGCGCAACGCGCCGTGCATCGTCTTCGTCGATGAGATCGACGCGGTCGGGCGCCAGCGCGGCGCCGGGCTCGGCGGCTCGCACGACGAGCGGGAGCAGACTCTGAACCAGATCCTGGTCGAGATGGACGGCTTCGACACGAACACCAACGTCATCGTGGTCGCGGCGACGAACCGCCCGGACATCCTGGACCCGGCACTGATGCGGCCGGGCCGCTTCGACCGCCAGGTGATCCTGGACCGCCCGGACAGCAGGGGCCGTGCGATGATCCTGGAGGTCCACACCAAGGGCAAGCCGTTCGAGAAGGACGTGGAGCTGGGTGTGCTGGCCCGCCAGACGCCGGGCTTCTCGGGCGCCGACCTGGCGAACCTGGTGAACGAGGCGGCGATTCTCGCCGCCCGCCGCAACAAGAAGAAGATCAGCATGAGCGAGTTCAACGAGGCCGTTGACCGCGTCATCGCCGGGCCGGAGCGCAAGAGCCGCGTAATCACCCCCCGCGAGAAGGAGATCATCGCCTACCACGAGGGTGGGCACGCACTCGTCGGCCACCTGCTGCCGAACGCCGACCCGCCGTACAAGATCAGCATCGTCTCCCGCGGCATGGCCGGCGGATTCACCCGCTTCCTGCCCGAGGAGGACCGGCACCTGATGGCGCGCTCTCAGTTCAAGGACGTGCTGGCCACCAGCCTGGGCGGCCTCTGCGCCGAGGAGCTGATACTCGACGGCGAGTCGACGACGGGGCCGAGCGACGACCTGAACCGGGCGACGAACATCGCGCGGAACATGGTGACGCAGTGGGGCATGAGCGAGCGGCTGGGGCCGCGCACGTTCGGCAACAAGCAGGAGCTGGTGTTCCTCGGCCGCGAGATCGGCGAGCAGCGCAACTACAGCGAGAAGGTCGCCGAGGAGATCGACGAAGAGGTGCGCCGCCTCGTCGACCACGCGTACCAGACCGCGCGCACCATCCTGGTCGAGAACCGCGACCGGCTGGACCGCCTTGTGAAGGTCCTGCTGGAGGTCGAGAACATCGAAGGCGATGACCTGCGCCGCGTGCTCGACGGGCTCGACGCTGAGCCACCCGCGACGGAGCCGCCCGCGCCTCCCGCCGCCACCGAAGAGGTGCGCGGCGCCGAGGACGCGCCGGGGCCGCAGCCGAAGCTCGGCCCGCCGGGACTCGCCTGGGGCAGCCAGTCCAACACGATGCTGGATCCGGAGGGGCCTCGACCGCTGACCTGACAGCTCTCGCAAGCTGCACGAATTCGAAGGGCTCCCGCTGGGAGCCCTTCGTGCTTCCCGGCGCATGTACGGGCGGCCGGCGCCGGCGGGGACAGCACGCGGGGCGGTCTCGAGCTACTGAGACCGCCCCTTGAGCAGTGACCCGTTCCGGGGTCGAAGCCGCTACGGGATGATGTTGTACGTCGCGTACGCCGACGGTGAGGTGCGTTGCAGCACCATGAACGAACCGCTCGGCGGCTTGATCTCCAGCGTGAACATCGTGTTGGTGGGAATCGTGATGGCGTTCGCCACCATGTCAATGTTGACGCGAATCAGCTCTCCCGGTTCGAGCAGTTGGTTCGCGTTGCCGCTGACGATCGTGGTCGTGTAGTCGACATCGTTGACAACCATGCCCGCGTCGATGTAGCTGATGACGGTGCGGTTCGCGGTCGCGGTCGGGTCCAGGTTGACGGAGTCACCGCCCGCCGCCAGGGCCAAGTCGAACCCCAGCGTGGTGATCGTGACGCCATCGGACGCCGCCACCACGTTGCTGGACAGCTCCATGGTGCCGCGTGTCTTCGCGAGGCCGGCGTAGACCGCCTCTTTGCCCCGTTCCGAACTGAAGAGTCCCGTGCTGAGCACGATGAACGCGAACACCGCGGCAACCACGACGAACGCGATCAGGATGATCGCGGTCTCGAGACCCGTGATCCCGTGCTCATCCCGGACACGATTGAGGACCGCTCGTAGCTTCCTCATTCGGCCACCTCCAACCTGCGGGCGATTCTTGCACCGGCCCGTCCGCCTGGAACCAGTGCATCTTCCCGCAATTCCAACCTCGGGAGTTCGCCTAGTGAACCCTAGGAGAATCCCCTAGGATTGTCGGCGGTCGTCCTAGGTGCTTTAGGGGCACGAGGCGCATTATGAAGACAATTCCCGGTGATTTCTGAATCTGTCTGTTTGACAGAGGCCGGGAGGCGCAGATAGAATCAGCTACGACGCCTGCCGCTCGGCAGGTGTTGTGTTGTCCAGGAGGATGCCTTGTACGCCGTCGTCCGCACCGGAGGCAAGCAGTACCGCGTCGAGGAAGGCCGAAGCCTGAGGGTGGAGCGGCTGCCGGGCGCGCCAGGCGAATCTGTGGAACTGGCGGATGTGCTCCTGCTGGATGACGCCGGAAGCGTCACTATCGGGACGCCCGTTATCGCAGGGGCGCGCGTCGTGGGCACGATCGCCGAGCAGGGCCGGGCAAAGAAGATCCTGGTCTTCAAGTACAAGTCGAAGACGCGCTCCCGCAAGAAGAACGGCCACCGGCAGCTCTTCACGCGGCTGGTGGTCAGCGACATCCTGGCTCCGGGCCAGGATCCGAAGCCGAAGGCGTCCAAAGCAGCGCCTGCCGAGGCCGCAGCGCCGGAGGCGGAAGCTGCACCAAAGCCCCGCAGCCGCGCGAAGGCTGCCGCCGCGCCCACCGATGCAGGCGCCGCGAAGAAGCCCGCGCGCACCCGCAAGAAGGCGGAGTAGACCGATATGGCACACAAAAAAGGCGTAGGAAGCTCCCGTAACGGCCGCGACAGTAACTCGCAGCGGCTGGGCGTGAAGCGCTCGGACGGGATGATCGTCCGCCCCGGCACCATTATCATTCGCCAGCGGGGCACCCGGGTGCACCCGGGCCGCAACGTCGGCGTCGGCCGGGACCACACGCTGCACGCACTGGTGGACGGCGCGGTGAAGTTCGAGCCGTACGCCAAGGGCCGCCGCAAGAAGGTCAGCGTCTATCCGGTCGCGGCAGAGGCCGCGGCGGTCTAGGAATCTCAATATGAAGGCCAAGATCCACCCGAACTACGTCGAGGCCACGGTCCACTGCGCCTGCGGCAACCGCTGGCAGACCCGGTCCACCAAGCCGGACGTGCACATCGAGATCTGCAGCAACTGCCACCCGTTCTTCACGGGACAGCAGCGCATCGTTGACACGGCGGGCCGCGTCGAGCGCTTCACGAAGCGCCTGGAGAAGTCCGCCGCCGTCAAGGCGAAGCGCACCACCTAGCGCCGGTCCCGAACCCGCAGTCACCTCGACGCCCGCCACCGGCGGGCGTCTCTGTCTCTCCCGTGCGGAGCGTGCTATCACGTCGCATGCCCGCAGACCTGCTGATCCGCAACGCGCGCATCTGGACCGGCGACCCCGCCGCGCCCTACGCCGAGACCGCCCTCGTCGCGGGCGGCCGATTCGCGTTCGTGGGCGCGGAGCGGGATCTCAACCCGCCGGCCGGCATCGACAGCATCGACGCGGGCGGCCGGCTGCTGGTGCCCGGATTCACCGACGGACACGCACACCTGCTGGGCACCGGAGCGGCCATGCGCTCGGTGCAGCTCAAAGGCATCGCCAGCGTCGAGGAGGCCGTGCGCCGCGTTGCCGAGCGCTTGGCGGTTACCGCGCCCGGAGGCTGGGTGCGCGGCGCGGGCTGGGACCAGAACGACTGGCCGGGCGCCCGCTTCCCGCGACGCGAAGATCTCGATGCCGTCGCGCCGGCGCACCCCGTCGTCCTCGTCCAGACGTCGGGGCACTGTTCGTGGGTGAACGGCGCCGCACTGCGAGCGGCGGACATCACCGCCGCGACGCTGGCTCCCCCAGGCGGTGCAATCGACCGCGACGAGAGCGGCGAGCCGACCGGCATCCTGCGCGACGCGGCGATGCGGCTGGTCACGGACGTCGCGCCGAACCCGACGCAGCCGGAGCGCATCGACGCCATGCGGGACGCCATCGCGCACGCGCACCGCCTCGGCGTCACGGGCGTCCACGCGATGGACGTCGGCCGCGGCGAGCTGCAGGCGATGCACGCGCTGCACGACAGCGGCGCCCTCCGCCTGCGGATCCGCGCGTTCCTCTCGGCCACCCGCCTGCAGGAGTGGTTCGAGCGCAACGTGCAGACCGGCGACGGCAGCGACATGCTGCGCATCGGCGGCGTCAAGTTCTTCGCCGACGGCGCGCTCGGATCGCTGACGGCGTGGATGCTGGAGCCGTACGCCGGCGGCGACGAGACCGGCCTGGCGCTGCAGCCGCCGGACATGCTGGAGCGGCAGGTGCGCGAGTGCATGGAGCGCGGGCTCGCGACGGCGATCCACGCAATCGGCGACCGCGCCAACCGCGAGGTGCTGGACATCCTCGAACGCGCGCGTGACCTCGCGCCGCACCTGCCCCGCCGCATCGAGCACGCGCAACTGCTCGCGCCCGGCGACCTGGGTCGGCTGGCGGCACTGGGCGTCACGGCGTCGGTGCAGCCGATCCACGCGACGCAGGACATGGCGAAGGTGGACCGCGCGTGGGGCGAGCGCGGCAGCGGCGCGTACGCCTTCGCGTCACTGCTGGCGGCGGGCACCAACCTGGCGTTCGGCTCCGACACCCCCGTCGAAACAATGGACCCGATCGCCGGCCTGCACGCCGCCGTCACCCGGCGGAACGCGGCAGGCTCGCCGCCCGGCGGCTGGCGCCCCGAGCAGCGGATTACGGCCGAGGCGGCGCTGCGCGCGTACACGCGCGGCTCCGCGGCCGCCTTGGGCGAGGACGCCACGCTGGGGCGCGTCGCCGCCGGCTGCCATGCCGACGCGGTGCTGCTGTCGCGCGACATCCTGGCCGAGCGCGACGAGATGGCGCTGCTCGACGCGCACGCCGACGTCACGATCGTCGCCGGCGAGGTCGTCCACCGCCGCACCTGAGCGGTCTCTCGCGTGCGGGGCCGGCCGCCGGCCGGTACGATGGGGCCGTGCAAAGACGAAGCATCGTCGCAGGGATGTGCATGCTCGCCGCGGCCGCGCTCGCGTGCCGCGACGGCGCCACGCCCGCGACGACGCCGTCGCCCGCCGTCGCGATCACGGCCGCCCCCACGGCGGCGGCCACGCGCGCTCCGGTGCCGGCGCGGCCTGCCACAGCGGGCGACTATGCGCTGGCGGCGGCGCAGTACCTCTCCTCGGACCCGGAAGCCGTGCGCGACTGCATGGCGCCGCTCTACGCGGCTTGGCAGATGCCGCTGTTGAGCGCGGCCGACGGCTGCCGCGCGGCGAACACCGACACCGACGCGGCGAACGAGATCGTCGCTGTGTTCAGCGCCGAGGAGCCGTCGCACGTCGCGCGGTACGAGATCGCGATCCTCAAGAGGGGCACCAGTGGCTACCGCGTCGCGTACGAGACGCCGGTGATGCACGTCCCGCCGCCTGAAGGCACGCCCGGCCCGCTGAAGCCGCTCATCTTCGCGGGCGACCTGATCGGCGACGGCGGCGGCGCTGTCGCGTGGACATCGGTCGAGTGCGGCGCCCACACCTGCGTCACGACCGCGCACGCGGTGCGAGGCACAGGCGCGACGTACGAGACGGTAGCGCCCGCGGAGGACATCCGCATGGACAGCGCGACCTCGGTCTCGGTCGCGGATGCGCCGGGCGGCGGCAAGCTGATCGTGCTGACCGGCGGAACGATTCGGAGTGTGGGCGCCGGGCCGCCGCGCGAGCGCACCGACACCTGGGCATGGGACGGCAGCGCGTTCCAGCTCGCGTCCAGCGTGCCGGCGAAACCGGTCTTCCTCTACCACGCAATCACGGATGCTGACGCACTTTTCGACGCGAGCAAGTTCCCTGAAGCCGAGGCCGCGTACGTCGCAGCAATCGGCGACGCGTCGCTGATCGTCTGGACGAAGGACAACGAACGCGACGAACTGACGGCGTGGGCGCTGTTCCGCGCCGGCGTGGCGGAGGTGCTCGGCGGCGGCGATACCGCCAAGGCGCAGGGATACCTGGACCGCGGCAACGCGCTGACCGGCACGCTGAACCACCAGCTCGCGGGCTCGTTTTCGGCGGCGTACGCGGCGAAGGGCAGCGCCAGCATCGGCTGCTCCGCGGCGCGGGACGACGTCGCCGCCAACCTGGCCGAGTACGAGGCGTTCTGGGACTTCGGCTACGGCAATCCGAAGTTCGACGCGGAGAAAGTCTGTCCGTTCTGAGCGCGCCGCTTGACGCGCCGCAGTCTGCCGTCGATCCTGTGCGCGTGACCGAACCCGCCATCCGCTGCGAGGGCCTGACGAAGTCGTACGGTGCGGTGCGCGCGCTCGATGGCGTGGATCTCTCGATGCCGGCGGGCACGATCTTCGGGTTCCTCGGCCCCAACGGCGCCGGGAAGACGACGACGATCAAGATCCTGCTGGGGCTGGCGCTGCCGACAGCGGGGCGCTGCTGGATCAGCGGCGTGCCCGTCGAGCAGTACCGCGCCGAGTCGCGGCGCGCGGTGGGGTACCTTGCGCAGGACCCATCGTACCCGCGCTGGATGACGGGCCGCGAAGTGCTGGACTTCGTCGGCAGGCTCTACCCCGGCGCGACGCGTGCCGTCGACGAACGCACGCGCGAGGCGCTGGCGCTCGTTGACCTGGAGGATGCGGCCGACCGCGCCTGCGGCGGCTATTCCGCCGGCATGCGGCAGCGCCTCGGCATCGCCCAGGCACTGATGGGCGACCCGCAACTGGTCGTGCTCGACGAGCCGTCGTCATCGCTGGACCCGATCGGCCGCCGCGACGTGCTGACGATCCTCCGCTCCTTGCGCGAGCGCGGCATCGCGGTCTTCTATTCGACGCACATCCTGGACGACGTGGAGCGGGTCGCTGACCATGTCGCGATCATGAAGGCTGGCCGAATCGTGCGCGCGGGGACGATGCGCGAGCTTACGTCGGGCGGGCTCGGGCGCTTTCGCGTGACCGTCGGCGCGCCGGCAGAGGGCATCGAGCGTGCGCTGGCCGCCGCGCCGGGGGTGCGCGCCGTCTCGGCGCCGGAAACGCACGACGGGCGGCTGTCGCTGATGGTGGACGTGACTGACGAGGACGACGCGCGGTTCGCACTGCCCCGTGCAGTGGTGGACGGTAAGTACGCGCTGATCGGCTGCGAGCCGGCGCGGACGCGGCTGGAAGACATCTTCATGGAGTCGGTGCAAGATCGTGGCGAGTAACGGCGGCCTGATCCCTGGCTTCGGCGTGCTGCTCGGCAAGGAGCTGGCGGAGGCTCTCCGCTCGAAGCGACTGGTGATCTTCGCCGTGATCATGACGGGCGTGTGCCTGCTGGTCCCCGCGTTCGGATTCGCCAACCTCGACCACTACGGCAGCGGCAGCCGGCACACCGTGAGCGACGACGACATGCACACGATGCTCGCGACCTGGGCGGCCCTCGTCGGCTACCTCGGCTCGCTGATGGTGATCGCGTCGACCGTCGACGCGGTCTCGCGGGAGCGCGCGACCGGGATCACCGCATGGATCGTGACGAAGCCGGTCTCGCGCCTCTCCTACCTGCTGGCGAAAGCGGCGTCGCACACGCTCGTCGCCTGCGTCGCGCTGGTGATCGTGCCGTCTGTGGTCTGGTACGCCGTGACGGCGGCGCTGTTCGCCAACGTGCCATTCGCCAGCGTCTACATCGCCGCGGCGATGCTCTGCCTGGAGATGGGCTTCCTCTCCGCTTTCGTCGTCGCCCTGGGCGTGCCGCTGCGGTCCGTCACGCCGATCGCGATCATCGCGCTGGCGCTCTGGTTCATGCCGACGGTGCTTCCGGCGTTCTCGCTGCGCTGGATGGTCTACATCCTGCCGTCGTATCTGCCGATCGAGGCGACGCTGGCGTCCATCGATGAGACGTCCGCAAGCACCGTGACTGTGCCGATCGCATCGGCCATCGCTGGAGCGCTGGCGTTCGCCGGCGCCGTGATCATGTTCGAGCGGCAGGAGCTATAACGAGTGGCGAACCAGACGGCACCGAACCTGTACTACGGCGGCCAGGCCGTTCTGGAAGGCGTGATGATCCGCGGCCCGCGCCACATGGCGGTCGCCGTGCGCGCGCCCGACGGCCAGATCGTCCGCCGCGGCGAGGCGCTGACCGGCGTCTACACGGGCGCGGCTCGGCGCGTGCCGATCGTGCGCGGCATGATCGTGCTGTACGAGACACTGGCGCTCGGCGTGCGGGCGCTCACCTGGTCGTCGCAGGTGGCGACGGGGCGCGACACCGAGGAGGTCAGCAAGACGCAGCTCTTCCTCTCGCTCGCGCTGACGCTGGTGTTCGTCGCAGCGATCTTCTTCGCGGGGCCGGTGCTGCTGACGAGCTGGATCAGCCGCGTCACCGGCAGCGGGTATGCGGAGGTGGCGGCGGAGGGCGTGCTGCGGCTGGCGATGCTGGTCGCGTACATCTGGCTGATCGGCCGCATGAAGGAGATCCGGCGCGTGTTCGAGTATCACGGCGCCGAGCACCGCGCGATCCACGCCTACGAGCACGGGCGCGAGCTGACGCCGGCGACGGTGCGCGAGTACCCGAACGCGCACCCCCGCTGCGGTACGGCGTTCCTGCTCACCGTGATGGTGATCTCGCTCGTGCTGTTCGTGCTGCTGGGGACGCCGCCCATCTGGCTGCGGCTGGTCGAGCGCATCGTGCTGATCCCGCTGGTCGCGTCGCTGGCGTACGAGATCTTGCGGCTGGGCCAGCGATTCGGCGAGCGCGGCATCTTCGCGCTGCTCTACCGTCCGAACCTCTGGCTGCAGTCGCTCACGACGCGCGATCCCGACGACGAGCAGATCGAAGTCGCGATCGCGGCGCTGCGCTACGTGATCGAGCTGGAGTCGGGCGCGGCGGCGGGTCAGCCCGCGGCCGGCACGACCTCCGTGAAATAGCAGGTCTTCGCACCGGTGTGGCAGACCGCGCCGCCGAGCATCTTTACGCGAATCAGCAGTGAGCGTCCCTCGCAGTCCTGCCGGATCGACCGCACCTCGAGGTAGTCGCCGCTTGTGGCGCCCTTGTGCCATACCTCCTGCCGGCTGCGGCTCCAGAACACGACCTGGCCGATCTCCTGCGTCGTCTTCAGCGTGTCGGGGTTGAGGTAGCCGAGCATCAGCACGGCGTCGGTCTCGTCGTCCTGGATGATCGCGGGGATCAGCCCCTGCGCGTTGTATTCGAGCGTCACGTTCCTGTCCTTCCGCCTGTCGTGGTGTCTTGGGTGATCCGAGCGCCCGTCCGGGCCGCGCGCCGCGCAGGCGCGCTATAGCCGGACAGGCAGACCATGCGCCGCCATGTAGCGCTTCGTCTCGCCGATCGAGAACTCGCCGAAGTGGAAGATGCTAGCTGCGAGCACGGCGCTGGCGTGCCCCTGCTCGATCGCATCGACCATGTGCTGCGGCGTGCCGCAGCCGCCACTGGCGATCACCGGCACCTCCACCGCGTCGCTAATGGCGCGCGTCAGCGGCAGATCGTAGCCATCCTTGTGGCCGTCGGTGTCCATGCTGGTCACCAGGATCTCGCCAGCGCCCAGCTCGACGACACGCTTCGCCCAGGCGACCGCATCGAGGCCCGTCGGGCGTCGGCCGCCGTGCGTGTACACCTCCCACGCACCGGGGCCGACGGACTTCGCGTCGATGGCGACGACGATGCACTGCGCGCCGAAGCGCTCGCTGCACACCCCCACCAGCTTCGGGTCGGCGACGGCCGCGCTGTTGAGCGATACCTTGTCCGCACCCAGTTCCAGCAGCACGCGCACGTCCAGGTCGCTGCGGACGCCGCCTCCCACCGTGAACGGGATGAACACCTCGTCTGCGGTACGGCCGACCATGTCGTAGGTGGTGGCGCGATCGTCGCTGGACGCCGTTATGTCGAGAAACACCAGCTCGTCCGCGCCCTCCGCGTCGTACAGCTTCGCCAGCTCCACCGGGTCGCCCGCGTCACGCAGCTCGACGAACGAGACGCCCTTCACGACGCGGCCCTCGGAGACGTCGAAGCACGGGATGATTCGCTTCGTCAGCATGGTGCTGCATGGTAACAGACACCCCGCCGAAACCCCCTCCGGCGCCGACCGCCCGCTCCGTATACTGCGCCGGGGTAAGACGAGAGGGAGGGGATCGTGGCCACCAACACCGTTCCGCGCAGCATCGACGAGATCACGCCGGAGTTCCTGACGCCGGCCGCCCGGCGCCTGCTGCGCGACCAGACGGCGCGCGTGACGGCGTTCCGCTGGGGTGCGAAGGAGCCGTTCGAGTACCCCAAGTTCGGCAACAAGAGCTTCGACGTCATCGAATTCGACTACACGGGGCGCGACGGCGCCGGCTCGTCGAAACTGATCCTGCGCCGCCGCCCGCCGCGCGACGCCGTCTCGGTGCTGATCAACGACGCCGACCACCGCGAGATCATGGCGTTCAAGACCGGGCTGCTCGACGACCTGCCGCCGACGTTCCACCACCCCTACCTGGACGCGGTGCACGCGCCGGAGCACGGCGTCTTCTGGGCGCTGCTGGAGGACGTGAGCGACGACATGGCGCGGCTGGGCATCGTCGACGCGCTGCCCGACGAGACGCTGCGGACGATCCTGTCGCACCTAGCGGCGTTCCACGCGAAGTTCTGGGAGCGGCGCGAAGTGCTGGACCAGCCGTGGCTGATGAGCCTCCGTACGCCGGTGGACACCTGGTACCGGCTGATCGTCGAGGTGATGGACGGGCTTCAGGATCCGTCGGAGCCGACGCGCTTCATCATGTCGGAGTGGCCGTGGGTCGCGGGCGGCATCGTGAACCTGCTCAACTCGCTCGAGCCGGACGTGCGCCAGAACATCGAGCGGCTCTTCCGCGACCCGGAGCGGCTGCTGAGCGAGGTCGAGGGCATGCCGCTCACGCTGTGCCATTACGACTTCGACAACCGCAACCTGGGCATGCGCGACGGCCCTGACGGGCCGCAGACCACCGTGATCGACTGGGAGATCGTTGGGCGCGGGCTGTCGTCGTCGGACGTGGGCCGCTTCCTGCAGTACCAGCAGCCGCCGAACATCGAGGAGTTGCTGGAGTTCTATCTCGACGAGCTGGAGCGCGCGCTGGGATACGCGATCGACCGCCCGCGCTGGTACAAGGGGTACGAGATCGTCTCGGTAGCGCTGTGGCAGATCGTCGGCTTCCTCTTCGGCGCGATGGTCTCGGCGCCCGACGCGCCGGTGCCCGAGGACCAGCGCGAGGGCATGCGCCAGCGCGTCTATGCGGATGTCGCCGCGATCGACCAGCTCGCGCGCAAGTGGCTCTCCTGAAGCATCCGGCGGCCACCCTCGCCCTTCCCCGCCGCGAGCGCGTCGGGCACCATGCGGCGAGATGGACCCCTGGATCGTCGCGTTCGCCGTCGCCATCGTGCTCATCGCGAGCACGGCGCAGACCGTCGCCGGATTTGGTTTCGCGCTGATCGCGGCGCCCGCGCTCATCACCGTCCTCGACGTGCGCGACGCCGTCGTCCTCGTCACGCTCCTCGGCTGGATCAACAGCACGCTCGTCGCGCGCCAGGCGTGGTCGAGCGTGCCGTGGCGCACGGTGTCGTGGATGCTGGCGGGCGCGCTGGCGGGCATGCCGCTGGGGCTCGCGGTGCTGCTCTTCGCGCCCGAGGACGCGCTGCGCCTCGGCGTGGGCGTCTCGACGGCGGTCATGGCGGCTGCGCTCGCCGCCGGCCTCCGCTTCGAGCGCGGCGGCATCGGCAGCGAGCTGGCGGTGGGCATGGTCTCCGGTGTGCTGAACACGAGCACCAGCATGAACGGACCGCCCGTCGTGCTCTACATGCAGGGCCGCGGCCACCCGCCGGATGAGTTCCGCGGCGGCCTCGCGGTCTTCTTCTTCGCCTGCAGTCTGATCACGCTGGCGGCGTTCGCGGCGGCCGGCGTCATCTCAGGCGCCGCGATGGCCCTGTCCGGGGCCGCGCTGCCTTCGGTGCTGGCCGGCAGCTGGGCCGGGCACCGCCTGCTGCGGCGCGTCGACCCCGATCTCTTTCGCCGCATCGTCTTCGCGCTGCTGGTCGCATCGGCGCTGTCCGCGATCGGGACGTCGCTCGTCCGGCTGGCAGCGTAGCGACCAGCGGCGCGATGTCGCGCGCGGCGTTAGCGCTTGCGGCCGACGGCCAGCAGATTGACGCGCAGGTGCTTCAGCGCGCCGAAGCGGTTGACCAGCCGCTCGAAGCCAACGCCCATCGCGTAGGTCAGCGTGCTGAACGCCAAGTACTCCGGCTCCGTCTCGAACTGGTAGAGCTGCTCCATGTCCATGCCGGCGCCCTCGTACAGCGACCGCATGCGCCGCGCCGTGTTCGCCCGGTACACCGTCGGGAAGATGTCGTGCGCGTCGACGCCGCGCCACTGGTTGAACTTCAGGTGGAACGGGTGCGGCAGCAGCGCGGAGCTGATGGTGACGTAGTGCCAGCGGTTCGGCGTCAGGATCAGCAGCCGCCCCCCCGGCTTCAGCACGCGCGCCAGCTCGCGGAAGACCGCCTCGGGCTGCGTCAAGTGCTCCGCGACGTGGCTGGAGACGGCGATGTCGAAGGTGGCGTCGCGGAACGGCAGCGCCGCCAGGTCCGCCCGGGCCGCGGCATCGATGTTCCGGTTGCCATGGGGCTCGTCCGTCACGTCCACGCCGACGATCAGCCGCGGCCGCTGATGTTCGTCGAAGTGGTACTGGAAGACGCGGCCGCTGCCGCAGCCCGCGTCGAGCATCACATCGCCCTGCCGCACGTAGTCGTGGATGACGTCGGAGAAGCGGTCGTACATGCCGCGGAACTGCGGCGGGTAGAACCGCTCCCGGAGCTGTTGCTTGCGAAACCGCAGGAGTGGCATCGGGTATCGGGGTCTTTCGTGGGTAGCAGCGCGAGCGGGTCGGTCGCGGCCCAGTATGCGGCTGCGCCCGCAGGCGGACAAGCTGAGGCGGGGCGCAGGCGCAGACTCGCGTTATGTCGTGTGCGACCTCCGGCTAGGCCCGCGGGGTGTTTGGCCGCTCGGGCGAGCCCCTGCTATACTTGCCGCGTCTGTGAATTCGGAAGACCGAACCTGGGGCCGCTCGGCCTCAAATTTATGTCCGGTAGATTGGGAGTCCTATGGCAACCGCACCCGTCCCCTCAGCATCTATGAAGGCGCTCCTCGAAGCGGGCGTGCACTTCGGGCACCAGACTCGGCGCTGGGACCCGCGCATGAAGCCCTACATCTTCACCGAGCGCAACGGCATCCACATCATCGACCTCCAGCAGACCGTGCCGCTGCTCGAGCAGGCGATGGACTTCGCCCGCTCGGTCGCCTCGCGCGGCCAGTCGATCCTCTTCGTCGGCACGAAGAAGCAGGCGCAGGAGTCGATCGAGACGGAGGCGCGCCGCTCCGGCATGCCGTTCGTCACGAACCGCTGGCTGGGCGGCACGCTCACCAACTTCCAGACAATTGAGAGCCGGATCGACCACCTGGTGCGGCTGGAGGACCGCCGCGACCGCGGCGAGTTGGGCCTGCTCATCAAGAAGGAAGCCGGCAAGATCATGGAAGAGATCGAGCGGATGAACCGCTACTTTGGCGGCATCAAGACGATGAAGCGGCTGCCCGGCGCGCTCTTCATCGTCGACCCGCCGATGGAGCGCATCGCCGTGACCGAGGCGATGCGGATGCGCATCCCGATCATCGCCATGTGCGATACGAACTGCAACCCGAACGAGATCGACTACCCGATCCCCGCGAACGACGACGCGATCCGCGCCGTGAAGCTGATCGCCAGCCGCATGGCCGACGCCGCGCTGGAGGGCAGCAACCTCCAGGGCTACGCGTCGGAAGCGGACGACACCGAGGGGCTCGACATGGGCTCGCTGGCGGGCGGCGGCACGTTCTCAGCATCGCCGGACGACCCGAATCCGCAGGCGGCCGCGGCCGGCGATGCGGCTCCCGGAGCCTGATTTCAGAGAGGACAGAGGAACGTGGCATCAGCTGAAGACGTAAAGCGCCTTCGCGAAGCGACGAACGCGGGCGTCATGGACTGCAAGCGCGCGCTCGACGAGTCGGGCGGCGACTTCGAGAAGGCCAAGCACTACCTGCGCGAGAAGGGCATCGCCGGGGCGGAGAAGAAGGCTGGTCGCGAGACCTCGCAGGGCATGGTGGACTCGTACATCCACGCGGGCGGCCGGATCGGCGTGCTCGTCGAGGTGAACTGCGAGACCGACTTCGTAGCGGCGACCGCCGAGTTCAAGAAGCTCGTGCACGACATCGCGCTGCAGATCGCCGGCATCGCCACGACGCTGGCGATCACCGAGGACGACCTGCCGGCCGACGCCGTGGGCGACCCGGAGGAGACCGTGCTGATGAAGCAGCGCTTCATCAAGGACGGCAGCCAGACCATCGAGCAGCTTGTGAAGGAAGCGATCGCCAAGACGGGCGAGAACATCCGCATCCGGCGCTTCACGCGGTACGAACTCGGCCAGTAGGGAGCTGCCATGGGCGCCGCCTACAAGCGGATCCTGCTGAAGGTCAGCGGCGAGGCCCTGATGGGCAGCGCTCCGTCTGGCATCGAGCCGTCGACGGTGCGGGGCATCGCCACGCAGATCAAGGCGGCCAGCGACCTCGGCGTAGAGGTGGCCGTGGTGGTCGGCGGCGGCAACATCTGGCGCGGCGCCCAGGCGAGCGAGACGGGCATGGACCGCGCCACCGCGGACTACGCCGGGATGCTGGCCACCGTCATCAACGCGCTCGCGTTGCAGGACGCCATCGAGCAGGTCGGCGGCGACGTGCGCACGCAGACCGCCATCCCGATCCAGCAGGTCGCCGAGCCGTACATCCGCCGGCGCGCCGTGCGCCACCTGCAGAAGCACCGCGTCGTCATCTTCGCTGCCGGCACCGGCAACCCCTACATGACCACTGACACGGCGGCCGCCCTCCGCGCCATCGAGATGGACGCGGACGTACTGCTGATCGCCAAGAATCGCGTGGACGGCGTGTACGACGCGGACCCGCGGAAGGTGCCGGGCGCACGCCGCTTCAGCCGCCTGTCGTACATGGACGCGCTAAACCGGCGGCTGGAAGTGATGGACAGCACGGCGCTCTCGCTGTGCATGGAGAACGACCTGCCGATCGTCGTGTTCGACGTCGGCTCGCCGGACGGCATCGTCCGGGCGGCGCGGGGCGAGGACATCGGCACGCAGGTCGGCACCGCGGAGACGGTGCTGGATCCGGCCCGTGCGTGATCGGGCGCGGCGCGATGCATGCGCGGCATCTCGCGGCCGCGGATCCTGAGGTACTATAAGGCCGATCCGGCCGGGTCGAGAGAGGGCCAGGGGAGATGATCGAAGACACGCTGAAGGACGCGGAGCACCGCATGCAGAGCGCGGTGGGCTCGCTCGACCGCGACCTCGACACCGTCCGCACCGGCAGGGCGCGCCCGTCGCTGGTCGAGGCGCTGAAGATCGAGTACTACGGCACACCGACGCCGCTCAACCAGCTCGCCACGATCGGCGCGCCCGAGCCGCGGCTGATCACGATCCAGCCGTGGGACAAGGCGCAGCTCCCGAACATCGAGAAGGCGATCCAGAAGTCCGACCTGGGCCTGACGCCGACGAACGACGGCAACCTCATCCGGCTCGTCATCCCGCAGCTGAACGAAGACCGGCGCAAAGAGCTGGTGAAGGTCGTCCACAAGAAGGTGGAGGAGGCGCGCATCGCCGTGCGCAACGTGCGCCGCGACTCGCTGGACCACCTGCGCAAGCTGCAGCACGACAAGCAGATCACCGACGACGACGAGCGCCGCGCGCAGGAGCGGCTGCAGAAGATCACTGACAAGTACGTCGCGGAGGTCGACAAGCACGGCCACGCGAAGGAGCAGGAACTGCTCGAAGTCTAGAGTGGCGAGCGCCGCGCGCGACCGGGACGCTCCCGGCACGCGGACGCTCGCCCTGCCCGGGTCGCGCCCGGGGGCATGGAACGGGATACGTGAGACTACGTCAGAAGCCCAGGCCGGCGAAGAAGCAGGCCGCGGCGCGCCCCTCGAACGGCCACAAGCCCCGCGCCGCGAAGCAGGCGGTCGCGCCCGCTGAGGCGCCTCCCGTGCCGCGCCACGTCGCGATCATCATGGATGGCAATGGCCGCTGGGCGGAGGAGCGCGGACTCTCGCGCCAGGCCGGGCACCGCGCCGGCACCGAGAATATCCGCACCATCATCCGGACGTTCGGCGAACGCGGCGTGCAGGTGCTGACGCTGTACGCGTTCTCGACCGAGAACTGGACGCGGCCGCGCCGCGAGGTGAGCGCGCTGATGCGGCTGATACCGCGGGTGATCAACCGCGAGATCAAGGAACTGCACAAGAACGGCGTGAAGCTCGTCCACATCGGCAGCCTGGAGCCGCTTGAGCCGAAGATCCGCGAGAAGGTCGAGCAGGCGATGGAGCTGACGAAGGACAACGACCGCATGACGGTCGCGCTGGCCTTCAACTACGGCGGCCGCGCCGAGATCCTCGACGCCGTCAAGCGCATCGTCGCCGCCCGTGTGAAGCCGGAGCGCATCGACGAGGCGCTCTTCTCGTCGTACCTCTACACGGCCGAGATCGGCGACCCGGACCTGGTAATCCGCACGGCCGGCGAGATGCGGCTCTCCAACTTCCTGCTCTGGCAGTCGGCCTACGCCGAGTTCTACGCAACGCCGGCATACTGGCCCGACTTCGGCGTGGCCGAGGTCGACCGCGCGCTCGACGCCTATGCGAAGCGCGAGCGGCGATTCGGCGGCGTCGACGCGCAGACCGGCCGGTGAGCGGCCGTTGCTAGCGCAGCGCGTCGCGAGCGCCATCGTCGGCGTCCCCATCATCCTCCTGCTCATCTCCACCGGCGGGCACGTCTACGTGGCGGCGGTGGCGCTGGCGCTGGGCGTCGCGACGCTGGAGTTCCAGCACGCGCGCCGGCCGTGGCTCGACCCCGTCTGCGTCCTCTCCGCCGCGCTGGTGGCCGGCATCGCCGTGGGGGCGCACACCGGCCGTTACGAGTGGTGGGCGTGGGTGGCCGCCGCTGCCGTGCTGGCGCCGCTCTCCGCCTTGGTGCGCCCGATCGGCGAGCCGCTGGCGGAAGACGCGCTCTGGACGCTGGGCGGCGTCACCTACGTGGGGTTCCTGGGCGGGTCGCTTGTGCTGCTGCGGGACATCGACGACGGCCGCTCGTGGGTGTACCTGACCGTGCTGAGCACGTTCGCCGTCGATACCGCCGCCTACTTCACGGGCCGGGCGATCGGCCGGCACAAGCTGGCGCCCCGGATCAGCCCCAAGAAGACGATCGAAGGATTCCTTGGCGGATGGGTGTTTGGCTTCGGGGCGGTGCTGGCGCTGAACTACGCCTTCGATCTCGGCGTCGAGCCGACGAAGATCGCCCCGCTGGCGCTGGCACTGCCGCTCGCGGCGGCGGCGGGCGACCTCGTGGAGTCGGCGATGAAGCGGGCGATGCATATCAAGGACACGAGCGAGTTGATCCCGGGGCACGGCGGCGTCCTGGACCGCCTGGATTCGATCCTGTTCACGGTGGCGCTGGTGTACCTGTTTACGGAGTGGATCATCTGACGCGCGCCACGATGCAGGAACCGCAGATGCCGTTACGGCTTCGCCACGCTTCTCCGGGCCGTATGTGGTAGGTTGATCGCATGGCTGAGCCGCCCAAGGGCGTCGCGGTGCTGGGGTCCACGGGCTCCATTGGCCGCCAGACGCTCGATGTCATCCGCACGCTGCCGGGACAGTTCCGGGTCGTCGCCCTGGCCGGCGGCAGCAACCACACCCTCCTCGAAGACCAGTCCCGCGAGTTCAAGCCGGCGTTCGTCTGGTGCCAGGCGCAAGAGCGCCACATGGACATCAAGGCGGCCGCCGGCGCGCGCACCCGCTGGGCGACGATGGAGGAGATGGCAACCCACCCCGACGTGGACGTGGTCGTCGTGGGTACGGCGGGCGCCGCGGGCCTCGGACCGACGCTGGCCGCGCTGCGCGCAGGCAAGGCGGTCGCGCTGGCGAACAAGGAAGTGTTGGTGATGGCGGGGCACATCGTCACCGCCGCGGCCGAGCAAGGCGGCGGCGAGCTGCGCCCGGTCGACAGCGAGCACAGCGCCATCTGGCAGTGCCTCTGGGGCGAGGACGTCGCCGCCGTCGAGAAGCTGATCCTGACGGCGTCCGGCGGCGCCTTCCGTGACCTGCCGCAGCGCGACCTGGCGCGCGTGACGCCGCGCGAGGCGCTCCGGCACCCGACATGGGACATGGGCCGCAAGATCACCATCGATTCGGCGACGCTGATGAACAAGGGCTTCGAGGCGATCGAGGCGCGCTGGCTGTTCAACGTGCCGATGTCGCGGATAGAGGTCGTGATGCACCGCGAGAGCATCGTGCACTCGCTGGTGGAGTTCACAGACGGCAGCGTGAAGGCGCAGCTCGGGGAGCCGGACATGCGGCTGCCCATCCAGTGCGCGCTCAGCTACCCGGAGCGGATGGCCTCGACCGCGGTGCCGCGGCTGAACCTCGCACGCGTGCAGGCGCTCCACTTCGACGAGCCGGACTTCGGGCGCTACCCATGCCTCCGCCTCGCGCTGGAGGCCGGCGCGAAGGGCGGCACCTGGCCGGCCGTGCTCGCCGCGGCGGACGAGGTGGCGGTCGAGCAGTTCGCCCAGGGCGTGATCGGCTTTACGGACGTCGGAAAAGTGGTGGATGCCGCACTTTCGGCCCATACGGGGGTAGCCGACCCTACACTCGAGCAGGTGCTCGAAGCGGACGCGTGGGCGCGCGAGTTCGCGCTCGCGCATGGCAGCCCCGCCCGGGCCGCGGTGCGGCCGCGTTGAACCAGCGACGACATCCCGACGTAGAGCAAGATGAACCGCCCGCTCACGGGCTGACGAGGCACGCTTGGACCTTCTGACGCACTCTATCCTCCCGTTCGTGGCGATCCTGCTGGGTCTGGTCACGATTCACGAAGCGGGGCACTACGTTACCGCGAAGATGTTCGGCGTGAAGGTGCTGGAGGCGGGCGTCGGCTTCCCGCCGCGCATCGCCGGATTCCGCTGGCGCGACACCGACTACACGATCAACCTGCTGCCGCTGGGCGCGTTCGTGCGGCTGCTCGGCGAAGAGGATCCGTCCGACCCGCAGAGCCTCGCGGCGCAGCCCAAGTGGAAGCGCACCGTGATCATCGGTGCGGGCGCGGCGATGAACCTCGTGGCCGCGATCGCGCTGTTCACGGCGGGGCTGATGATCCCGCACACGATCTCGGCGGGCGGCGCGGAGATCATCTCGGTCGCGCCGGGTTCGCCGGCTGCGACCGCCGGCCTGCAGAGCGGCGACCAGATCCTGAAGGTCAACGGACGCACCACGGAGAGCGTCCAGGACGCGTCGTACCTCATCCGCCTGTACCAGGGATCGACGATCGACTTCGCCGTCAAGCGGAAGGACCCTCGCACGGGCTCGGAGATTGTCACCACGTCGGCATACGCGCGCTGGAACCCGCAGCCTCACACCGACGCCTGCGGCGTCAAGCAGAAGGAAGGGCCGACGGGCATCACCATCGGCACGTCGTTCGGACAGGCCGTGCCGCGCACACAGGCGGAGACGGCCGCGCTCTTCGACCAGAGCAAACAGGATGTCGCGGCGTACAACAAGCAGGTGGCAGCGGGCTCACCGGCTACCTGCTACGCCGGCGGTGATTTCGGATTCCGCGGACTGAACGCGGCCCAGTGCTCTGCGCTGGAGCCGGACGCGCAGGCGCAGGCGCAGGCGCTGAAGCAGGAGTTGTTCTCGCAGACCGATTCCGCGTGCGTGGTGTTCACGCCGCCGCCCGGCTTTGCCGCCTACACGCGGAACGTCCACGAGCCGATCTGGAAGGCGCTGCCGCACGGCGTCCGCATGAGCGGCGAATCGGTGATCATGATCCGCAATCAGCTCTGGACGCTGGTGCGGGGCTTCGCCGGCAAGTCGCCGATCACCGGCCCGGTGGGCATCGCCCAGGTGACGGGCGAGGTGGTGAACAACGCCGGCTGGCTGACGCTGATCCAGCTTGCGGCCTCCATCAGCATGAGTCTGGCGCTGATCAACGTCATGCCTATTCCAATGGTGGATGGCGGACGCCTGGTCTTCATCCTGATCGAGTTCCTGCGGCGCGGAAAGCGCGTCGCGCCCGAGAAGGAGGCGCTGGTACACTTGATCGGGTTCGCGGCGATGCTCCTCGGGTTCGCCGTCGTCACCTACTTCGACATAGTCCGGATTATCGGCGGAGACAGCCTGCTGCGATGATGAGCCCTCGACGTCAGTCCAAGCCCGTGTTCGTCGGCGACGTGCAGGTGGGCGGCGACGCCCCGATCGCCGTCCAGTCCATGTGCGCCACCATCACGGAGGACGTCGCGTCCACCGTCCGCCAGCTGCACGAGCTGAAGGAGGCCGGCTGCGACATCGTCCGCATCGCGGTGCCCGACAAGGCCGCGGCGGACGCTCTCCCCGAGATCGTGGCGCAGAAGCCGCTGCCGATCATCGCGGACATCCACTTCGACTACCGCTGGGCGCTCGCCGCGATCCACTCCGGCTTCGACGGGCTGCGCCTGAACCCTGGCAACATTCGCGACGCCGAGAAGGTGAAGCAGGTCGCGCGCGAGGCGAAGGAGCGCGGCATGCCGATCCGCATCGGCGTCAACGCCGGCTCGCTGCCGCCAATCCGCGCGCTGGCGGAGGGCGAACTGCCGCCGTCGCTGCCGGACCGCATGGTCGAGGCGGCGCTGTGGGAAATCAAGGTCCTGAACGACGCGGGCTTCGACGACATCAAGATCTCGATGAAGGCGTTTGACGTGCCGACGATGGTGGAGGCGTACCGCCGCCTGGCGCCGATGGTGCCGTACCCGCTGCACCTGGGGGTGACCGAGGCGGGCACGCCCCGCGCCGGCTCCGTCCGCAGCGCGATCGGCATCGGCATCCTGCTTTCCGAGGGCATCGGCGACACGCTGCGTGTTTCGCTGGCGGCGCACCCGGTGGAGGAAGTGCCGATCTGCTGGGACATCCTGAACACGCTGAACCTGCGCAAGCGCGGCGCGACGCTCGTCGCCTGCCCCACGTGCGGCCGCATCGAGATCGAACTGATCCCGCTGGCGAACCGGGTAGAGGAGCACTTCACCAAGCGCGGCAAGATCCTGACGGTCGCGGTGATGGGCTGCGTCGTCAACGGCCCGGGCGAGGCGAAGATGGCCGATCTCGGCATCGCAGGCGGCAAGGGCCGCGGCGTAATCTTCCGCAAGGGAGAGATTGTCAAGACGGTGGACGAGCCGGAGTTCTTGAGCGCGCTGATCGAAGAGGGTGAGAAGATCATCGCGGAGATGGAAGCCGGCACGTACATCCCCGTCGGCCACGCCGACCCGAACGTCATCCCCTTGATGGAAGTGCCGAGCCGCTAGGCGGCAGCCCCCCACATGGCAGCGAAGAAGCGTGCCGCCGCACCCGAAGCATCGCGGCTGATGGTGCTCGCCACCGCCGACGCGGCGGCGTTCCGCGACTACGCGCTGGAGTTGCTGGCGTCCGGCGGCCGCCTCGCCCGCGAGGCTGCCCTAGGCGCGCTCGTCGAGCGCCCGCTGCCGGAGGCGCGCCTTGCCCTCCGCTCGCTCTACTTCGAACTCGACCGCGACGGCATGAAGCTGGACCAGGGTGCGCTGCAACGTACGCCCATCGTGCGGATCCTGGGCGCGCTCGGCGACACGCGCGACGCCGATGTGGCGACACGAGCGTCCGGCACCTTCGAGACCGCGATGGGCGAGGACATGTCGTGGCAGCTGCGCGCGCTCGGGCTACGGCTGCTGGCGCAAGTCGCGCCGGACCTGTTCCCCTACCTCGCCGTCGAGCACCTGGACGACTACAGCGGCATCGACGGCGAGCCGGCGAACACGGCGTTCCAGCTGCTCGCCGGCAGCGGGCACTACCTGCCCATCTACCAGTGGCTGCTAGCCAGCGACCGCGACCCGGCGCTCGTCGCGTCCGCGTTCGAGCTGCTGGGCGACGCGCCGCCGGTCGTCATGGAGCGGTACGTGACCCGCACGATGGAGGCCGCGATCCGCCGGGCGCACGAGCCGCTCTGCACCGTGCTGGCGGAGGCGATCGTTCAGCGGGAGATCGAGGCGGCGTATCCGGCGCTGTCCGAGCTGATGTTCGCGAAGGTGTCGGACGAGCTGTACCACTACCTGGCGGTACTGCTCGCGGGCACAAATCGCGCGGCGCTGCTGGCGGTCCTGGAAGACCAGATCCATCGCGGCCGCCACCAGAAGATAGTCGAGGCGGCGCTGCGCATCCGCACGACGCCGGAGCAAGAGGCGATCCTGCGGCGCTGGGAGGAGTGAAGCGCGCGGCACGCCGCCATATCGGGGGATGCACCACCCGCCAGACGCGATCTCCCGATGGAGCCGCCCTTCAGCAGGCCCCGATACCCCTACATGCTGACATCACACACGCTCACCCGCCGCTCGCCGTCGCGCAGGATGTTCCGGGTTGCCGCGGCAGCCGCCGCAGCTTCGCTGGTACTGCTCACTGCGGTGGGCCGCGTCCACGCGGCCACGCCCGCCGAGCTGCCGAGCAGCGTGAGGCTGGAACAGTGGGAGACGAAGCCCACCGGCAACTGGATTACCGGCAGCCTGAACGCGCAGAACTCGGACTACATCGAGGGTGAGGTCGTGCCGTTCCGCCTCGTCATCCCCTCCGGCATCGACGCCGGGGCGTACGAGTTCTCGGTCTGCCGCAACTACAACGACGGCGCCCGGCGGGGCTACCTGTTCCACGCGCCGTTCAACACCGACCGCGCGGCCGACCCGGGCGGCACCATCGGCTCGACGCAGGACGCCTTTTCGGCGATCAACGCCACGCTGGTCTCGGTGACGGACGCGGGTGGCCGGGGCGACTGCAAGGCGGGCGACCGGCAGGAGATCGTGTCTATCGAGAAGGCCGCTGGCACGGCGTACGTGTTGTTCGGCGGGCACCTGGCCGCGCCGGACGACCCGGGCGTCGGCGCGGGGAACAGCGCGGCGTTCTGGCCGGGCGCCAGCCTGCACATGAAGATCCTGGCTCCCTCCAAGGACGTCGCGATCCAGACGTGCACTGGAGCGGCCACGGCGACCGCGGCGACCACCGGCACGGCGGCGCCGATCACGCCGACCGTCGTCACGACGCCTACGGTGGTCACCACGGCGACAGTCGGCACCACGCCCACAGTCGTCACGACGCCGACCGTCGGCACCACGCCCACGACCGCAGCGGCGTCGCCGACACCGACGAGCACGCGCACAGCGACACGCGTGCCGTCACGGCCACAGGCCACGCCCACGCCGGTCACGACGCCGACCCCCGCGGCCACGGTCGCGGCGGCGACGGCGACGCATGTCTCGGAGCAGGAGGCGGCGGGTACGGCTCCGCGCCAGCTGCCCGGCGCCGGCACGTGCGGGACGGCCAGCAGCGGCGGCACGCCGTGGCTGCCGCTGACGCTCGCGCTGGCTGCGCTCGCCATCATGGGCGTCGGAGCCGCCGGGTTCTGGTTCACGCAGCGCCGCGCGGGCCCGCCGACCTCGGCCCATCCGTAAGCAGTCCGCTGCTGGCCGCGCGCAATCTCGCGCGCGGCCAGCGGCTTCCTTACACTGCGGCCATGCCGAAGTACATCCTCGCGCTGGACCAGGGCACGTCCAGCTCGCGCGCCATCCTCTTCGACCACGCAGGCGCGCCCCTCGCGCAAGCCGCCATCGAGTTCCCGCAGATCTACCCACGGCCCGGGTGGGTCTCGCACGACCCCGAGGCGATCTGGTCGTCGCAGCTCGACGCGGCGAAGCGCGTGCTGGCCGAGACCGGCACGGACGCCGCCGACATCGAGGCGATCGGCATCACCAACCAGCGCGAGACGACGGTCGTCTGGGACCGCGCGACCGGGCGCGCCATCGCTGACGCCGTGGTGTGGCAGTGCCGCCGCACGGCGGCGATCTGCGAGGACCTCCGCAGTCGCGGCCTCGAAGCGGAGGTGCGGGAGCGCACGGGGCTCCTGATCGACGCCTACTTCTCCGGCACGAAGGTGCGCTGGCTGCTCGATAACACGGGCGCGGGCCTGCAGGCGCGCGCCGAGGCTGGCGAGCTGGCGTTCGGCACGGTGGACTCGTGGCTGATCCACAAGCTCAGCGGCGGCCGCGCCCACGTCACCGACGCCACGAACGCCTCCCGGACGATGCTCTACAACCTGCGCGAGGGGCGCTGGGACGCGCGGATGCTCGCCGAGCTGGGCGTGCCGGCGGCGATGCTGCCGCGCGTCGTGGACAGCAGCGGCGTGGCGGCCGAGACCGACCCGTCGATCTTCGGCCGGGCGATCCCGATCGCGGGCATCGCCGGCGACCAGCAGGCAGCTCTGTTCGGGCAGGGCTGCTTCGAGGCAGGCAGCGCGAAGAACACCTACGGCACCGGCTGCTTCATCCTGCAGCACACGGGCGAACGGCCGGTGTTCTCCCAGCACGGGCTGCTCACGACCGTGGCGACCCGCATCGCCGGCGTGCAGCGCTT
>Ga0315281_10000214_pt1 | contig 76067 bp, 103 predicted proteins | sample YL17G07_0_MG_FD_204540 | JGI IMG/M metagenome (GOLD analysis project Ga0315281, IMG submission 204540) | Sediment microbial communities from Yellowstone Lake, YNP, Wyoming, USA - YL17G07_0 | ecosystem: Environmental > Aquatic > Freshwater > Lake > Sediment | place: USA: Wyoming | collected... | reverse complement strand
TATAAAATTGTGTATGTCTTAATCGGATAACCTTTCGTATCCCAGTACACCATGCTTTGATGACCCGAACTGGATTGCCGTCCTTATTTATCACCATATCACCACTTTGTATTTTATCAATATTTTTATAAGTTCCGTTGGACATCAAAATCCTAGTGTCGGCCTGAAAACACCCAGATCCAATACCCACTCTAATAGAACTGGCTCCAGCTTGAGCCAACATATAAGCCCCATCATAAGTACTTACATTACCAGCCATAATTTTGGCTTTTGGTATTTTATCTTTTATTGTTTTGATGGCATCAATGCAATTTTGATTATGACCATTAGCCACGTCTATACAAAAATTATACACTCCGACTTTTGTAAGTTCTAAGGCCCTTTCTACAAAATCACCTGTGGCACCTATGGCTACGAAATAAGTGGCTTCCAAGTTATTAGTTGCAACAGTATCTTGTAATCTTTCGCATTTCTTTATTTGATCTTCGATGGACATATACCGATGCAAAACAGCACCAGCACCCATACTGCGCATAGCCAATATCATATCTTCTTCGGTAACAGTATTCATAGGAGAGGAAATTATGGGAATTTCTAATGATAGACCTGGGAGGCTTACAGAAACATCTGGATCCTTACGAGATCTAACATTAGAATGCTGTGGTATTAATACAAAATCGTCAAATGTAAATGCTATTTCGGAATTGCTTAACTTACTCATTATTCCCTCTGATTAGGCAAAAAAATTGGAGAGCGCTTCACGCTCTCCGTTTTGATTGATTAGCGACCAATTGTTCGTAGGTAACGCTTAGTCTTTGATAATCCTAATTTTGAAGCCTTTCTTTCTACAGCTTTTGGGGTACGATTAAGTACTGTTGCTACTTGAGTATTTGACGTATTACCAAATACCTGACGTAATTTCTGTACTTCATCACGACTCCAAACTTCTCCTTGCTTAAAATTCTTACTCATTTTCTTTCTCTCCATATATGCTTAATGCATAATTAAAATATTACTTTATTGCCAAACATTTATTAAAAAAGTCAGCAACTAACTTAACTTGCTCTTTAGTGAGCGAAGAAGATGACATAACAACCTTGTTTTCATCTTTTTTTCCACACATTATTATATCTAAATGCTTCTTTTCATCGTATTCAAACATAATAAAACTTCCATCCTCAAAATCGATTTGCATTTATATACCTATAATATAATCAGCCCAGTCGCTAGGAATTTCATCTATAAAATTTCTATATAAAGAAATGAATGATGGTTTTCTCGGTTGCTTTCTTAATAACATTCCCATATCACTTGGGATATTATTTCCCTTTATATTATTACACTTTTTACAACAAGCTACACAATTTAAATAATCATTTGCGCCACCTTTTGATCTAGGAACCACATGATCAATTGTTCCGCCTTTCTTGCTTAAATCATCATCGCAATATTGACACTTATAATTATCTCTTATCAATACATTCTTTCGATTAAACTTCATTCTATTACTATACGCCCTGAACGGAACTACTATTAAAAGCCTCAATATAGATGGTATAATAAACTTTTTACCAGATGCACTTGTAACCGATTTACTACTTTTACTAATGATTTCTGCCTTTTCTCTAGCCATCAATATCATTGCTCTTTTCCATGTGACTATAGATATGGCCATATAGTTTCTATCCAGTAAAAGTGCTTTTATCATTGATCCTCGCCCCATATTATATACACCACAAGCACTAATAATTAACTAAAAATTTTGTTTTTAATCATCTCAATATCCAATCCAAATGGATCATTCTTTCTACCTTCTGGCGTTGCTATACCATAATGAGTTAATATATCCTCTTTACCTATCTGTGGGTATTTTGCTATTAAAGATTTGCATAGTTCAACTACTTTATCAATTTGTATTTGTGGGTATGGAGGAAAATATCCTACTAACTCGTGGCCGCTTGGATAAATAATCTTACCCACTATCGGTGTTGTACCCTTCCACTCTACAGTATTTCTTCCATCTTCGTAATGAAATTTCCCATTCTGATCTTTAGTCAGAACTCCAACATTACATATCTCTATACCTATTGTACAATTATTTAGATTATCTCTAACCTTACCATCCAATAATGCACTACTCGTTCCAGCATGCCAAGCAGCTTTAGAGGTATTAACAAGCTGTATCAGCTCTGCTCCTGTACCAACAACATAGTGTGCTGCTGCTTTTGCTGCCGGATCTCTTAACCAATTAACAATAGCCTTTATGCTTCCGGGACCAGTGTGATGTAATACTATACCTCTAATCTCATCCTTGCGTTCTGATTTATTAGGTGATTCTAAAAATTCAACTTTCATAAGATCTAATAGTATATCTATTAGTGGCGGTGTGATCGGTTGTGATGTTACTACCTGAGTGGGCTGCAATGACGACTTATTATCTACAACAACTTGCTTTGATTTATTAAAGAAATTATTAAATACATCGAAAAAACTCACTAAAAACTCCTCTCAAATATATTAAAACTATATTTGAATTGCGTATTGTCTTTACCCTCTCTATTATACACCATTTTCCAAGAATTATCAATTTCTGGGAAAAAAGCATCTCCATCTATAAATTCATCTATACGAGTAATATATAGTCTTTTAGCGCCTGGCATTAATTCTTTGTATATTTGAGCACCACCTATTATCATTACCTCTTCGGCATCCCCACAATCAATAAATGCATGATCCAAGTCAGTATAAATGCCAGTAGCTCCGTATGGCGATTTATAATTTTTATTAGTAGTTAATATTAAATTATCTCTATTTTTTAAAATCTTGCCTATACTTTCATGTGTTTTTCTTCCCATTATCACCGGCTTGTTGATAGTATTATCTTTAAACCATTTTAGATCTTCAGGTATTCTCCATGGCAATATGTTATTCTTTCCAATTACCCTGTTATGCGCTATAGCTACTATCATTGATATCATTTTATACAGCTATCGGAGCACTTATTGCTGGGTGACTTTTATAATCAAGCAATTTTATATCTTCGTATTTAAACGCGTCGATATCCTTTATTGTAGGATTTAACCATAATCTAGGCAATTCCATTGGCTCTCTTAATAACTGCTCCACAACCTGATCCATGTGATTATTATACATATGTGCATCTCCTATTGACATTATTAGCGTACCTACTTCCAAATCACAAACTTGCGCTATCATATGAGTTAGTAGTGCATAAGAAGCTATATTGAATGGTGCTCCTAAGAAAATATCACAGCTCCTCATATTAAACATACAAGACAGTTTTTTATTATCTATATAAAATTGAAAACTATAATGGCATGGTGGTAATGCCATTTCGCTAATCTCTCCCACATTCCAGGCAGATACTATATGACGACGTGAATATGGATTATATTTTATAGAATCTATTATATTTTTTATTTGATCTGTCTTTCCCCGTCCACCTCGCCATTGCTTCCCGTAAATTGGCCCAAGGTCACCATCGTCGCGAGCCCATTCATCCCATATATGAACTCCATTATCTGTTAAATATTTTATATTTGTATCGCCTTTCAAAAACCAAAGCAATTCATGAACAATTCCCTTAAACCAAACTTTCTTAGTAGTAATCATAGGAAACCGATCAGACAAGTTATATCGCATTTGTAACCCAAATACACTTATAGTTCCAACACCAGTTCTATCATCGCGCTTGGTTCCAGTTCCCAATATAAGGCGCAAGGTATCTAAATATTGCTTCATAGGTATTTCGAAATAATGTTCTTTATTTCCTCATGTAATTCATTTATAGATTTTGTTGCATCTAATACTATATATCTATTGTGAGTCTCAGCCAAATCCAAAAAAGCTTGTCTTAATTTTATATGAAAGGATATTTGTTCATTCTCCAGCCGGTCGCCATTAATAAATTCTCTATTAGACGTTCTAGCTCTTTTCAAACCAAACTCAACCGGAATATCCATTATAAATGTTATATCTGGCATTATACCTTGCGATGAAAAATTAATCATAGGCCATATTTCATCAACACCAAGCCCTCTACCGATACCCTGATATATACGAGTGCTATCTACATATCTATCACATATAACCCATTGTCTTTTGTCTAGTGCCGGCTTTATGCATTTATCTACATGCGCGGCGCGATCGGCCAAATATAATAAAAACTCGGTCTTGGCGGATATATTGTGCTTGGGGTTTAGAAGTATTTCTCTTATAATCTTACATTCCTCTATATTAGGATCACCAGGTTCTTTTGTCAAAACATGTGACATATAATTTTGTGATAACCAAGTAGATAATAATTTTGCTTGAGTTGTTTTTGATGCACCTTCGACACCATCAAAAGAAATAAACATTTTATTTTGGCTCTGGCTTACTAACTATAAATGTCTCTACGCCTTCGGGTTTCTCAAATTTTTTAAGATCTATATCTTCTGGCTTCATGCCTTTAATAGTAAGTCTATCAAATATATTCTCGCCAAAAGTTCTTTGCATAAGTTCCTCTTCAATAATAATAGATTTTTGCCTAACTAATGTTTTAATTTGGTTTTGGGCTAAATTGCTTGCCAAAGACATAGAAAATGGTTTATTCTCCAAGCCCTTAACAAACAAATAAAGCGCATGTAAATCCGCCATACCAAGTTTACTAATATCTTCCATAACACTCTCCTTTAATATTTATCTACATATTTACGTCTATGCCATTGAGTTTTGCCATGTTTTTTAATAGCTTCTATGTGTTTTTCGCAATAATATGATTTGTTATGAATCCAATCATAATCTTCATGAACCAAAGTAGCTAAAGCATCTATATGCCTGTCTCTCTCTACTTTGGCAATAATAGATGCAGCAGCGATACTGATGCTTTTTGCATCACCCTTAACTATGGCATGTTGTGGTATAGTAATATCTGGGATATTTTTATTGCCATCCATAAGCATATAATCTGGTTTTATTTTAAGTTGTTCCATTGCCCTTTTGACTGCCAAAAATCTGGCCCAATATATGTTAAGTTCGTCTATTTCTTGAACTGAAGCAGACGCAAAAGTCCAATCCAAAGCACATAATTTTATTTGCTCGTATAATATATTTCTTTGAACTGTTGTTTTCTGCTTTGAATCATTTAGCCCTGGCATTAATTTTTTAAAGTCTATATTCGCAGGAAATATAACTATACCCACATATACATCTGCTGCAAGACATCCCATACCACTTTCATCACATCCTCCAATATACTTATACCCTTTTTTTGCAAGTATATCCTCTTCATCTCTATTGGCTATCATTTTTTAATATCCTCATTTTCTTTAATTTCTTTTCATGCCATAATTCAGAATTAGGATATTCTTTATGAAACCAATCCCATTTCTTTTTAGCATCTTTCCTAAAGTATCCCTTGATTTCTATCCATTTTTTGGAGGAGAACAAATACATATCAGGCCTATAGGTATGTCCATCTGGCATTTTAAATATTTTAGACTGCCATCTAAAATTTATTTTGTTGATATTTAAATATTCAACTACTGCTTTTTCATAAGAAGCCACGCAAACCAATTCTTGTCCAGTTTTCCAATGCTTTAGAATATAATAATTATTTACTGTTTTAGCTTGTCTTTCCCAAGATCCATCTGGATGTCCTGATCCACTAAGTACATAACTTGGCACAGTCCACCACGTACCATAGGTCTTATCTACAAATTTTGCTTTCGAATGAGCATTTATATAAGTACATTCAACTATTTTTATTTCATCCTTGTGTTTCTTTTTTAAACGTTTTTTCAGATCTTTAATTTGTAACTTTTGCTCTTCTGATCTATTTGCTAGACCTCTCTTTTTGTGCGATTGTCCCAATATTATACTTGCTGGGGTCGCAAACCATTCTCCGTAATCTTTATCTATAAATTTTGCCTTAGATGATATTTTTGTGTAAGTAGATTCGTCTATGTTTATTACATTTCCATGAACTTTTTTAATTCTTTTTTTAACCTCATTTATGGGTATAGTTTTATCTTTGTTCAAAAATTTATTTTTTCTTATCATGTTTTCACTACCATTGCATACATCCGATGGGCGAGCTGACCAAATACCAAAATCTTTGTCTTTAAATTTACATTTTGTATTCATATCAATATAGGTATTTTCCACTATTGTTATTGTATTATTATGAGCCATCTTTATTCTTTTTTTAACTTCAGCAATATCTAATTTTTGCTTGCCCTTCCATCGTTTTGGATTCCCAGTACCTCCAGCTACATTCGTCGGAAAAGCGAACCAAATGCCAAAATCTTTATCTATAAATTTACACCTATTCCTTGTATTAGTATAGGTAGAATCGACAAGCTTAACCTTTCCTCTATGTACTTTATTAACCTGTTGTTTTATTCTAAATAACCCATCCAAAGAATCTTGCTTATTTCTACACTTCACTGAACAAAAAAATCTTTTAGGGTGCCTAATATGTGATTTATATCTTTTGAAATTTTTATGACATAAAAAACATTCATATGTTATCATAGTATTTCTGCTGCCATAGTTGCTAATTGTGATCTTTCCCCTTTCACTAAAGTAATATGAGCGGCTATATCTGTATGCTTAAATTTCTCTATAATACAAGATAAACCATTATCTACAGCATCAATATAAGGATTATCTATTTGAAGAATATCGCCAGTCAATACAACCTTTGAGCCTTCTCCCACTCGAGTCAATATTGTTTTAGCCTCGTGCAAAGTAAGATTTTGGCATTCATCTACTATTATAAAGGAACGTGGGATTGAACGGCCTCTTATATAAGTAATAGCTTCAATCTCTATTTGTCCAGTTTCCTTGAGCATTTCCATATAATGACCGCCCTTCTCAGAAAAAACTAATGATAAGTTATCTTCTAAAGGTGCAATCCATGGCTTCATCTTTTCATTAATATCACCAGGCAAAAACCCAATATCCCTTCCTAATGGCTGGATTGGTCTGGTCATTATAAGTTTTTTATACAAATGTGTATCTATCATTTGGGCTATACCAGCTGCGGTGGCCAATAGAGTTTTTCCAGAACCAGCGCGCCCTATCATAGTAACTAACTTAATACTTGGATCAAATAATGCGTCAATAGCAAATGCCTGTTCCTTGTTCCTTGGACTTATTCCCCACACATCATTAATGCCTGCTGTTTTTACAAGATTCCCGCCTTTGTATTTAGCCAGTGCAGTATGCTTTGGTATTTCAGACTTAGCCCATATGTATTGGTTTGGATAAAATTTACTCTCTGGATATTCTAATACCCCATTCAAATTAAGACTATTTAACTTTGCCGAATCTAAAAATATATCTGCGCAACCAGTATAAATAGAATTTGGATTATCTACTACAGCATCCGTATCATAATCTTCGGCCAATACTTTAAGAGCATCACACTTAACTCTCAGATTAATATCTTTAGTAACTACAGACACTCTTCTATCTGGGTGTTCTCTCATTAATCCAATGGCTACGCTAATTATTCTATTATCTGCTTTTTGTGGATCTAAATCTGCAGGAATACAATCACGATGATTTAGCTCAATTCTAATCAGACCATTGCGATCTGTAACAACCCCTTCATTGATACTACCTTTCTCGCGCATTTGATCTAGGGTTCTAATTACTGAGCGCGCATTTCTGGCAACTTCATCTTGCCCAGTCTTTATCTTATCTATTTCGTCTAAAACTACTAGAGGAATCACTACCTCATTATCATCAAAAGCCAATATTGATCTTGGATCATGAACTAACACATTTGTATCAAGCACATATATTTTTTTCATATTTTGGACTCTCTCCGGCATATAATTTTTACTTACTTTTCTTTAACTTATATTTGATCGTCGTTTATCTCGTCGTATCTCACAACGCTTCAAAACTTCTTTTACTTGCCTATAGTCCTTCAATTTCAACGGCGATGGTAGAACAACAATCTTATTATTAAAAGATTTTCTTATTTTCTTATATATTTTTTTTACTTGTTCTTCCAACATATCTATATTATCGCCACTTGATATTTGAATATAAATGTTTTTATCCTCCATTTTAGATTTATCTTCTACTGAAATACTCAACTGATAAGGTGTTATTATAACACTAATATTATCTATATCTTGAATAAGATGCGCATCATTAAAACTTTCTTCCGTTCGTTCCAAATCACTTTCGGATGCTTTATAATTATCACTACCAACAGTCACTATAACTAGGCGATTATTTAAATCCTTATTTATAATACTAGAAAGTGCTATAGGAATAAACTCGCCCTTCTTATTCTTAACATAAAAATTACTCATCTATTTTAATCATACTCCAATAATTTAATTCAACTTCATAATATACTTCTTTGCCATCCACTCTTTTAGTTCTAGTGGGCTCCTTCCATTGTGCTATTAAATGATTTTGGGTGGGAGGTAACCAACCACACATTTCTGGATTAGTATCTTCATGCCAAACTTTTTTATATATATTGACTTCTCCGCTACTTTTAAGCTCCACTTCAAGACCCTTTTCTTCCATATGATATCGGAAATCTTGAATTGGCCCACTCATGATACTGGCATCAACACCTAATTTTAATAGCAACTTTGTAGTCCATTCGGTTTTAAAATCATCTATTACTTGATTAGTATCTGATAAATTGCAAAGTAGTGTTTCGCCCATACGTTATATATACACTTATTGGCCAGAACTTCCAAATCCGGCCGCTCCTCGTTCACTTGGGTTAGATAATTCTTGCACTTCCATCATCTCTACTTCTGGTAGTTTTTGTATTACCATCTGTGCTATACGATCACCAACCTTAAATACAAAAATATCAGTTGGCAAATGGGTTGTTTTTGATAATATAACTCCAACTTCACTGCGAAATCCGGGATCGATCGTACCGGGACCATTAACAACAGAAACACCATGTTTTAATGCAAGTCCGCTTCTAGATCTAATTTGAGCTTCGTAGCCCACAGGTAATGCCATACCAAACCCACATTTTATTAACAGCCTTTCCCCATACTCTAAAGTAAACCCTCTCTCGGCATAATATGGAATTTCGTTAATTACGCCATTTTGATTTACATACGAAACACTATGTACATATAAATCAAAACCAACATCAGATTCATGTGCCTTCGACGGCAATATACTATCTTTGTACAACTTCTTGAATTCAACTTTAACTTTCATAAATCTCCCTTGTCTGTTAAAAAGAAAATATAGATCCTCTTAATATCGGTAATATTATGCCAAGCACCACAGCTACATGGCCCGAGTAATAAATCACATTTTTCGCCGTCATTATATAAAACCATTCCATCTGGTATTGATGCGATCTTTAAACTGTTTAACTGCACTTTGAATATCCACTACCTATCTTTTTACTAATCTTGTCCTTAAGAAATTCCATTGTGTGTGGATCATCATATCGTATTTCTAATAACTTAATACCATGTTTACGTAGAAGATTTTTCTTACAATAATATCTTGTCTATTATCAAGTAATAGTATTTCTGTTATTATCTTATTTTTGTTCCATGATATTCTTTTAGCCACAACGACTCCATCCACAACTAGAACATTGGACACAACCATCAACATAAATTAGTGCTTCTTGATTACAGCTCCCACATATTTTTTCTCCAGATACCTTTGTTCCATCTTTAATATATTTTTTTAACACCCTTGCTATTACTTTTGAAAAACTAGTCAAATCGTTATCCGCATCTTTTTGCAATTGACTAGCTAAAAATTCAGGATTGGTGCCATGTCTAAGTGCCAAAGAGATCATTCTTGTATGAACCTGATTAGCTACATTATTAAAGACTTTGGTTATATCCTTAACAACCCCATCTTCACCAAAAAACAAATCATAACGACTCTTTAATTTGGTACTTGATGCGTGTTTACAAATTTTACCAACAGAATATTGTTTTGGTATTTCTAAACAATCTGACAATCCACCGAATACTTCATAAGGTTTCCCATCCATCAATCCTATAAGAATTGTCCATTTTTCACCTTTTATAGTTGCGTGATGTATATTGCATTCCAATTCTTGTGGGCGCTTTAAAGCATCATGGTACTCGAATTTGGCCGTAGATTTAGTGTTATCAGATATTAATACGCCACTTCGAGAGCCATCAACATACACTGTAATTCCCTTTAGCCCACATTTCCATCCCTTTAAATATAATTCTCCTACCACTTCTGGCGTAGTTCCTTTGGGCAAATTTATAGTACTTGATATAGAATGATCTATATGCTTTTGTATAGCTGCTTGAATTTCTATTCTTCTATTCCAATTTATATTATCGCTCTCAACAAAGAAGTCAGGCAATTTGGCATTCTGATTTAAATCATTTAGTTCAAGATATTCTTTCACATTTTGATGAAATACTTTGAACTCCTGCCATTTATCGCCAACCTCATCTATAAAATCAACCTTAGTATCTGATTCATTATGATTTAGTTTTTTTCGTCGTATATGAAGATTTCTAAATACAGGTTCCATTCCAGAACTTGATTGTGATTCTACCGCAACACTACCTGTCGGAGCATTGGTTAATATAGAGATGTTTCTTCTACCATATTTTTTATTTTTTTCTTGCAGATCGAGCGGCAATTGTTTTATAAATGCATTATCCTTTTCCTTATCCCAATCAAATACCTCGAACTTGCCCCTTTCTTTTGATAACTCTATACTTTCTGAATATGCGCTAATCTTTAAAGTTTCGTATATCTTATCTACTTCTTCTAGAGCCTCATCCGAATCATATTTAATTTTCAAACAAGCCAGAGCATCTGCTAACCCATGAGTTCCCAATCCAGTTCTACGGCCACGCTGACAAGCTTTTAATAAATTAGTCCAAAGAGAAATTTCTTCTGGAGTATCACAAGATTTTAATATATTATTTAGTTTTTCTATCTCTAGTTCCACCAAATCATCTGATAGCCTCATTGCTATGGATGTTGCTTTTTTGAAATTGTTATAATCGAAAGTAGCTTTAGGAGTAAATTTATTTTTTACGAAATGCTTTAAATTGATGGAAATAAGTCTGCACGAATCATATTCTGATAAAGCTATCTCAGCACATGGATTAACACAAACTGTTTTAAATCCAACATCAGCATAATTTTCGGCTGGAAGATTTTTTAAAATATTATCCCACATAAGCAATCCAGGTTCAGCAGTTTTGGTGGCCGAATCTACTATTTTATTCCAAATATCTCTGGCCTTTACAATTCTGGAGAATTTCGGATCATTACTATCTACTGGAAATTTAAGAGTAAAATCATCATCTCTTTCGACCGCTTTCATGAAGTCATCAGATATCTTAACTGATACATTAGCCCCGGTGACCTTAGTCTTATCATGCTTCATGGTAATGAATTTTTCTATGTCTGGATGCCTTACATCCATAGAAATCATAAGAGCACCTCTGCGACCAAATTGCCCAACCATTCGAGTTATGTAACTAAAAAAATCTGCAAAGCTCCAAGCACCAGAAGATGTTCCAGCGGCATTATTTACAAATGCACCATCTGGACGTAGAGTCGATATATCAATGCCAACACCAGCACGAGCCTTATATAGATTCGCCAACATCTTACCAGCCTCCAATATTGAAGACATTGTATCTTTGGGAGAAGCTACCACTACACAATTAGAAAGTGACATTTTAATATAATCATTCCCTATCCCCATCATAGGCGATCCTTGCGGAACTATATATTTGAAATGATCAAGTTGGGTAAAAATTTCTGCTTCGTTTAGGGCATTATCTCCACCGAATTTTGTTTCTATTCTTGCAAACTCTTTTGATAATCTATGATGCATATCGGTAGGTGTTAGTTCCATAAAACTGCCGTTCTTATCCTTCATAGCATATTTAGTAGCAAACACATTGGCAGCTAGTTCGTCTCCATCAAAATATTCCTTAGATGCCTCTATTACTTCATTTATTTTATACATTTATATCTCCTTTAAGAAAATGATACACTCCAAAGCAAAATATGTCGCGTCGCAAAAACATATTTTCTATAATTAGCGTAATTCATTAATTTGTTGGTTTTTCTTTAATTTGGAAATAACATTATCTTTGATTTGACGAACTCTTTCGTATGTTATATTAAAATCTGGACCTATTTCTCTCAAAGTTTGTGGCATGCAATCATCTAAACCGAAAATCCGCTTCACAATTTCTCTATCTCTATCTGAAAAATCATTCAATGCATTATTAATACATTTTTTCTTTTCTGTTTCAGAAAAAATATCTTCTGGTGTCACGTCAAGATCCTCATCCATAGGCTCTTCCATATCTCCTATATACACTACACGAATGCGATTTGGGTTATATAAAATATCAAATTTACTAGCAGCATATTTAACTCTATGTCTGATCCATTGCTCAGCATATATAAAAAAGTTTGGAAATCTTGTATAATCAAATCTTCGCACAGCTTTTATCAACCCTATAAATCCTTCCTGTGACAAATCTTCATGATTTGGAAATTTTTTGTAATATTTGGCAGTGTTATGAACTAAAAATGATAATTCTTTTATAATTTTGTTGTGTAATTTTTCTATTTGATATTTTTTTATTTTTTCTGGTATATTTTTTTCGGCTTTTATATCATCTACCTGTTTGAACAATTTAATGACTTCAGCGTTTGATATCGTCTGAATCATTCTTCATTCTCCTTCGTAATTGTATTTTTATTATTTTTTCTTTTTTGGTTAATTTTTTTCTCCTCTTCCTCATCTATTGTTTTGATCATTATTTTTATTTTACCATGTTGCCACACTCTTATAATATTTGTTTCTTCGCTCAAAGTAAGCACAGAAATTATATCTGTTCTTTTAGAAAAACTTGCCGCAGCTTTATGTCTGGTTCCACAATCATCTGGAGTATCAAGTAGTGGATCAGAAACAACTAAATACACTCCGGCACCTATTATTTGTCCGGTTCTATTTACAACGATTGCACCATCGAATGGTGTTTTAGAAAATTCTTTAATATGTGCAACACAATTTTGAGTTTCATCGAATACTAATAAATTTTCTACTGGGTTTTGTTTTGGCTTCATTTGTACCATACCCTCTACAATAGGTCCAAATTTTTCAAAATCTCCCAAAACTATTATAGAGCCTATAGCACTTTCTTTGCCATTATCTATTTCTTTGGCTATTACTTTGAGAGATTCAATTATATATTGCTCTATTTTTTCGTGATTTTTTGCAAAATTAAATTGCATACTAAAATCTACTGCTGGTTTCTGACTATCTTCCATTTTAAATATCTCTGTTAATTATTAATCTCAAATTCTGCGTACCATTTAAGACTACTTTGTTATTTTTTAGCGCATACTTAATGGCATTGTACGTTCTACCTTGCCTCCTGCCTTCCCAAAAAGCTACGGTAAAATTTGAATCATCTATGATAGGTAAGTATGCAAACTCCAATAAAGTTTTATCAAAAATAATGGATTGCACACTAACTGAATTCGCTGCACCATATAAAATATATAATTGTTGCTTTTGTTTCTCGTACCAAGATTCTGAGGTCATTTCTAATAAAAATGGAAGAAAAAGATGATACTTAATATGCTTAGAAAAACATACCTGTCCTGCCCACAAACCCGTACCTATCTCTCCAGGTATATTTATTGTGAGTCCATTATTTAAACTTTCGGGTTGCCCTTCTATATTTGTAGTATAATTTACCTTACCATATTGATGATGTATTAAATCTATAGTGTCTTCTACTGATTTTATAGATAACTCTTGGTTAATAAAATTGTCTGGGCTATGTCCTATAATACCAACTTTATACATATTTTACCTTCTTTATTTCTGTTCATTTATCTCTTCCAATAACGATTCGATAGCAAGTTGCACTACCTCTATATTACCCTCTTTAGCGATAGATTCCAATCGTAATTTTAATTCTTTTATATCAATGCTATATCGTGGATCTTTACTATTTGAAAGTCTAGCTTTTTTCCAGATTTTCATACAAGCTCCTATCTATAAAAGATCAAAACCACTTTCATCAAAACAATAAGTTACTAATTCGTTTATACTGTTATGCGTTTTTAACTCTATTGGTCCACTCCACAACTCAAATAAATATTCCATAGTTTTTTCTGTATATTTATCATCCAAAATATCATCGTTATTTGAGTGTTCCAACATTAATGTATCACCATCCACTTCTATTATATTTATTACTGGCGCACCATAATTAAGCGTAGGCCTTATTATGTGCTCAATTAATTTATCCATATCTCTGTCTTTTAATTCAATAATACCATGATTATCCGTCAGATCCTCTTCTTTATCGGTTGGCTTTCTTTTTATTCTGTATCCATAATTAAATAGCCCCATCTCATTTACTAATTCTGATGTTAAATAATTCCTTAAAAAGGACGCATCATCTTCCTCGGCCGCAACCTGGGTAATTTTTTGTATACCATTGATATTTGAAAGTCCTGCGGCATACATACTATCCCACTTGCGTCTTATATCGGTAAATATTTTAAAACCCAAATAATAAGGATTTATATTAAATTTATTGCCAGGATTAACTACTCCAGCGTGGCACTTACAAAAATTTAAATGATCTTCTTCGTTAGTTCCAGTATATTTAAACATCAATTCTGCGTGCCAAAATGAGGCCCAACCCTCGTTCATGACCTTAGTCATAACTATTGGGTAGAAATAATACGACTCCTCTCTAATGATATTGAGCACATCTTTTTCCCAATCTTCTAAAGGCGCATAATTAATTAAAAACCATAACAAATCTTTCTCTGGATGTGGAGGAAATTTTGCTCCAATCACTCGCGATCTCATGCTTCTCCTATTAACATTAGTATTTAGTAGATCTTCAAATTCATCAATATTATTTTTTTCTTCTATTGTAGTTTTTGGTGGATATTTGTGTCTATATATTCCCTTATACCAATCAATATGATTATCAATAGCGAAGCCTATATCCATCAAATGCTCTACCTTTTCGATACCGTATTGAGATATGTAGGTATCCACTCTTGTTGCTCGTTCGGCAGCTTTATAAATCATATTACGATCAGAGTCTTTGAACATTATATTATTTTTAAAAAAATGACAATTATGTGCTGTCATTCCATTCGATAATACAAAGCTGCGATCATCTTCAATCATTAAATCCCACATTGATATATTACGGGATTTTGTAATACTTATCTTCTTTATTCTATTATAGATGAAATCATTATCTATTTCGTTAAATAACCATCTTCTTTTTGGAATATTTGTTCTATTAATCTTACATATTTTCAAAACAAGATCATAATTTTCCCCAGAAATAATAATATCATAAGATTTTTTTCTACCACTTCTATGCCTTGGGCTTATTCCGGCCTTAATTCCGAACATAGCGCATAAATTTTTTATCTGATACGCCAGTTTTATACTTGTAGTAGATGCCGAGGCAGATGTATATTTATCTTCGACCCAGCCATCTCCATCTAAGTATCCTCTCAATAGACCTTCATAAAATTCTAAATTAGCCCCATTTATTAAGTATTCTGGGATTGATTTATTATTACAACCATGACCAAAGGTATCATCAAACCATACAGCCAAGGATTTATCAAAACATTGAACTTCAATACAATGTTGTTTCGAACGAAGTTTGATTTTCGTTGTTATATTATATTTATCAAAATAAGATTTTACAAAATCAGCATAATTTTGCTCGTGATTACTAAAGGCAAATGAAAATCTATTTACAGAGATACTTCCTTCTGCCAAATATAATCCAATAATTCGGCCGAAATCATAGTCTAATTCAAAATTATACCCAATATCTTTTAATGCTTTTTTTGCCAGTGATGTAGTTCTGGATATATTTATCGGCACATTTATATTATTTATATTATTTAATGGCTTAATTCTTGGGATAGCAATCAAGTCTGTGCTCATTAAATTCCTTGCTTCTATCCAAATATTTTTTCCACCCCTTCTTGCATAAAATTTATGATCAGCAGTGCATTCAGTTGCCGGATATCCATATGTTTTTATAGAATATATTTCATTTGCCTTTTTAGTCTCTTTTGCCTCCAAAACATTTTTAAAAATTCCATTATGTGTTAGAACCATATCTCCTGGCTGAATACTAGAAATTTGTTTTGGTCCGCATAAAGTATCTATCAGTTGATCATATTTAATGCAATGCCCAAATACGTGGGCGCCAACCATAACATTTATTATATCAGCATTAGTATCTAAAAGAAAAGCGTAGGATGGGTTATTATTAAATACTATTTCATATACTTTTGATAGGCCCATCTCTCCATATACTTTTTGGTGTTGATAAGATCTCCCATATGACCAATGTCGAGATCTGGTTGGTAACCCATAGGTGCAGGCCTCCAACATTATATCTCTATTAACAAACTCAAATATAACTGGAATAAAATCCAAACCACTATTTTTGGCTAACTGCTCTATATCTTTTATTTGTTGAAGTACATTATCCTGACTCATATAATCCTTATCTTAATTAATTTATTTTTATAGATACTCAATTGGTAAAATCTCCTGAGCCTACATTATGTAATATTTCGTCCATTACCATAACAATATCTGAAAACCACTCATCTTTAGCCTTTTCCAAGTTTTCATAGAAATCAGCATTCATTGCAATAGGTTCTCCTAATAGTGATGATAAATATATAATTTCGAGAGTCTGCTTGTCGAAATAGTTTGTATACACATATATTACACTTTCTGCAAGACTTGATACACCATTATCTATTATAGACAAGAATGTGTCTAAGTATTCTATGTTGCAGAAAGAATACCTTTTTAATAAAAATTTTGGTGCCGATTCCTTTATGGTCTCGACACTTTTGTTTATATAATTTGTTAGTAGAATTATTGATTGTGCTAATTCTCGTTCAGTCATTGGCTATAATATTCCAATTTCTTCAAGCTTAGTTTTATTCCATAATTCTGAATTTGGGTATTCTTTATGAAACCAATCCCACTTTTCTTGCGCATCTTTTCTAAAATAGCCCTTTATTTCGATCCATTTTTTGGAGGAGAACAAATATAAATCAGGTCGATAAGTTTTCCCATTTGGCATCATAAAAGTTTTTGACTGCCAGCGAAAGTTTATTTTATTGATATTTAGATATTCAACAACTGCTTTTTCATAAGATGCTTGGCAAACTAATTCTTCATTAGTTTTCCAGTGTACAAGTATTATAGAATTATTTGATGATTTTGCGACCTTCAATGCTATTTCTAATGTTTGCATTGGATAATCCTTTCCATATTTTTTATTATTTGTTATTTTTCTATAGTATTCCTTCATACATCCGCATGATTTTGTTGTTTCTGATATTAAATTTTCTGTTTTTACTATAGTAATATTTCCGCAATCACACTTACATTCCCAGCTAGAATCCTTAATATTATCACAAAATTTTATAACCGAGAGGGAACCTATTTTTCTTCCGATCATATTATTCCTTCTACTACAGCCACAAGATTTAGTTTCGCCACTTCTTAAAGAATTTCCAGAAACAACTTGGGTTTTGCCACACTCACAAATGCAGCTCCACTTTGCCCCAGATTTACTTGGACCAAAATATGAAATTGCTTCTAACTTACCAAATTTTATACCAGATATATCATTTAATTTTTTTAATTTTAGACAACCACAAGATTTCACTAGGCCGCTAGTAATCGTGTTTCCGCAAATTATTTTTGAGTTACCACAATCACATATACAATTCCAATATGATCTTGAATCTTTTTTATATGCAAAATCAATAACTAAAAGGTTTCCAAATTTTTTGCCAGTTATGTTCATAATTTGATTCTTAATGCACCCGCATGACTTGACCTGTCCAGATGTAAGATTTTTTGTTGCAACAGTATTTAATTTTCCGCAATCACACATACACCTCCAGTATCTTCCATTCTTATCTGAATGAGAAAATTCTAATACCAAAAGTTTGTTAAATTTTATTCCAATGACATCCCTCATACATTCTCGCTATTAATGCCCAAAAATTGTTTAAGACAAGAATAAATATCTTCTTTCTTCGATATCGCTGCCGTCATAAATCTATTATGTATTATACTCTTGGTAAAATCTTGATGCAGTGAAGACCATAATAATTTTGGTTGCTTATCACCAGAAGATGAAAATATATCCGGATTTATTTCTCCATAACCCACTGCAGTACATACTTCTAGTAATCTTTCTACAACTTTTATGCATTCTTCATTGTCTTGCTTCCAATTATCACCATCACTAAATGAAAAAACATAATTATTAAAAATTTTAGGGTCATGATTGTTATTAATATGTTCTAGTGCCAATTTAAAGGCTGAACTGCAGAGTGTTCCACCACTATTTGAAATGGTAAAAAAGTTTTTTTCCGGAACTATTTTGGCAACAGTATCATGGGCTATAAATATAATTTCAACATTTTTATACTTAGTCTTGCAAAAATGAGCTAACCAGAAGAAAAAAGATTTAGCTATATACTTCTTATCTTCATCCATACTTCCAGATCTATCCATTAAAAAGTATACTGCCGCATTAGAGTGATATTCTTTTGTCAATTCCCAAACTTTATAACGTAAATCTTCTGGTTTGATATTTTTAATTACTGGCTCGCCTGTTTTGGCGTTTCTTTTTATATTTTCCAATATGGTCTTCTTCTTATCTACGTTTGAAAGTGGACCAACTTCAGATATATCACTAAATCTTATATCTTCTGTCTCTACCTCTATAGCACTATCTTTTTGCTCTAACCATGGAAGATCTAAATCTTCAAGCATCATTTGTATTATTTCAGTTATAGATATCTCTTCCTCGTATATTTCTTCGCCTTCTGAATCTGCCGGCTCTGATCCTAAGCCTCTTCTACCAGATCCATCGTGAGCTATTGCATCTCCAGGATTATGATCTTTATCACTTTGACCAACATCTTCTTGATTTTTATCTTCTCGATGCTTGAATCTATAATTATCCAGAAATTTAAGTGGAATCTTTATTTTCTTATTTCCGTCCGAAGATATTATATTTGAATCTGAAATCAAATCTTTTAGGTTTTCTTTTATAGCTTTTTTGATGCGCAAAGAATGGCGGATACCATCACGCTTTGCTCTTTTTCGCATCGACCAAAAATCAATAAAATTAGTCATATTAATCCAGATAATTTATACAATAAATATTCTTGCCTAAATCTATCCATTTCACTAAACCAATAGTGAGTATCATTTTCCACGAAATAAATGCCATTCACTTTCATCTTAGGAATTACTAATGTGCTTTTCCATGAACTAAACCCCATATGTTGATCAAAAGAAACTGCAACTGGCTCATCCTCACCAATATTATAAAATATTAATCCATCAAATTCTTCTAATTTCATGTAGTGCGTGACATAAGGCTATTGACATAACGAAGAAGCTGATTGGCAGAATCAGTAGTGTAACCATATTGATTAACAAGCGTTTCTATAACTTGATTCAATTTCATAAGAGCATCTGGATCTGGATTTCTGGAGCTTACTGTTAAACGTATAATATCTGATCTCTCATCGAACATCTGACGCTCAAGTGCTTCCCGTAACTTTACATGAGACTTATAATCAAATTGTCCATTATCAGCTTTGCCCTTTATAACCTTACGATATACCTCTTGCCTAAAACTACCCTTAGCCGCATCACTTACGCCAATTTTTTCTTCTACTCCGCGCATTAGATGTTCGTCAGGATCATGGTGTTCCCCAAATTCATTAACCACATCTTTATCATCCAAATAGCAACCAACATTATCTATATAATTATTAAGCAGATTTTTAACTTCTGATTCGAAATTAAGAAAAAATGCCTTTTGAACTTCGTTTTTAGCCATCTTGGTATATTCTTCGACTACCGTAGTTAATATTTCGTCAAACCTTTCTAAATCATCTTTAGAAAATTTAGCACTACTATCGAAATTATCCTTAATAGATCTTAAAACATCAATAGGAGTTATACAAGTTAAATCTAATTTGGTAAAACATTCGGCTATACAATTAAAAATATAACGAGGACTTACACCAATCATTCCTTCCTTAACAGTATCACTCTTTATATTTTTAATATCCTCTTTAGTGAAGCCTTCGACATCTTCACTATTATATAATTGCATTTTCTTTAAGAGATCTAGATTTTGGTCTTTAGCATCTTCCAGCCTACTTAATACAGCAAACATAGAAGCTACCTTAAGAGTAAGCGGAGCTATATGAATATTACCAAAATCTGCTTCGCCCACTAACTTATCATATATCTTTATCTCTTCCTCTAATATTAAATTGTAGGGAAACCTTACTACTATAATTCTATCATGCAAGGCCTCCATCTTATTATCACCAACGAAACGATTATATTCGGTTTCATTTGAATGAGATATAATAAACTCATCTGCATAGATAAGTGGGAAACGTTCTGTTTTAATAGTTTTTTCTTGAGCCAAAGTTAACAATACATACAAAAATTTAGGATCTACTTTAAGCATTTCTATCATTTCCATAATACCGCGATTAGCTACATTCAACTCTCCATCAAATTTATAAGCGCGCGGATCGGATTCTACACCAAACTCCCCTAACTTACTAAAATCCACAGAACCTACTAATTCTGTTATAGATTGATTCTTTTGATCGCCTGGTAGAAAGGTCCCTATACCAAGCCGACCGGTCTCAGAGAAGAATATACGCTTAACTGGCATATCTAACCAATGCCCGCCCAATTCGTTCTCTAATCTAAATTGGCACACAGGACATAATCTGGCTAATGGATCGATCTTAACAGCATAGTTTTCTCTGAATTTTTTGCGTAAATCGTATGGAATAAGATTTAGTGGATTTTCATGTATTGGGCAGCCATCTATAGCATATAGAGCGCCAGATTCTGTTTTAGACCATCTCTCGATACCATTCTTTAATAAAGTAGCTAATTGACTTTTGCCTGAGCTTGTTGGCCCATATAACAATAATATTCTTCTCCCAACTTGAGAGCCAGATGCCGCAGCCTTTAAATATTTTACTACTTTTGTTATTGGCTCATCAACACCAAATAGATCATTATTAAAAAACTTATATTTTGGAAAAGATTTATTCTTATCATCTTCGCTATATTCTGTACCGGCATTTTCAATCATATCTAATATTCGAGCATGTGCAAGCTGAGCTAACTTGGGATTACTTTGCACCATAGGAATAAAATCTTTAAAAGTGCCATGCCAACTTTCTAAATTGGTGCTTTGAGTATATTCTTCTATATCCCTAAATATATCATTATCCATTTATCCTCCAATCTAAGAAATTGCTTATATTTATATATACACTATATTTATATCTAATCACCACTAATATCTAAGAAATCACTATCTTTGCCATTGGATATATTTTTCATAATTCTTTGAACATCCGGTTTTATTTTAGTCTCATATAACGTCTTAGCATCCAAACCGATTCTGCTCTTAACATCAGAAAATAATTTTTTAAACCCTATTCCATCGCATTTCCTACACTTTAATTCTGGTATATCGGAGGATTTATGCACAAATTTTTCTACCACACATTCACACTTATTACATTCATAACTAAATAGGGGCATAATTATTCCTTTCTACTCTTAGATGCTATAACCATAACATCTTTGCCTTCAAATGTTATTATATCTTCTAAATCCTTATTGTGTATTATTCTTGATTTATATTGTTGATCGATTATTTCCATAACTAACTGAACCGAATCAGTTTCTTTATTCCATATTATTCTGATTATTTTTCCTACTTTTTTAGATATCATCGGTATCCATTCCAGCGAAAGATTCATCTACCATATCTACGACCTTCATCTTGGCAAAATCCTTGCTTAAAGTAAATGAACCCTTTTCCCCATCTCGCATTTTAATAATATAAACCGGCATATCTGTTCGTATATATTCATCATCCCTACATCCTATTTGTATAATTATATTAGCATTATTAGTTAGCATATCAGAACGAGCCACTCTATTGGTTGAATAATCTGTTTTTGTTCCTTCTTTTGGCCTATTTACTTGTGAGCCTGTTATAACTGGAATATCATATGTTCTAGCAAATTCATGTAATTCAGCCGCAATTTTACCTAAGGACAACCAATCTGATTCCCCAGCTTCATTTGGCGACATAATGCCAATATAATCTATAATTATCAAATCTGGTTTAAATTTGGTCTCTTTAACCTCTAAATACTTTAATTCTATTTCTCTGGTAGTTGCTCCCTTTGGCATATCTACTATATGAAACTTCTTAAAATAATTCATCTGAAATTTTAATAACTGAAAGTATTTTAATTTATCATCACTTGACAACATTCCATCGCGTATCTGATTATAATATAACCCACCCATACAAGAATCAATTCTTCTTTCCATTGATTCTTTGGACATTTCAAGAGAAAATAATAATACATTACTACCAGAATCTTTATTCCATGTCTGCTCTAATGAAAATGGCAAATTTTCACCCAAATAAGCATTAATACCCATATTATGCATAACAACTGATTTACCTGTGCCTGTGGAGCCCGCTACTATCATTAATTCACCATCATGAAGCCCATTAGTAATCCTATCGAATTCCTTAAAGCCAGTGAGAATACCACGAGCTGCATTTGGATTTTCCTCTATGTAGCTATAATTATTTGCCCTTTCCTTGGCACTTTCATCCAGCGAGCCTTCTTTGTAAGCTTGCCGCCTGTAAATACTATCTATACCGACGGCGGCTTCTTTGATCGCTTGATTAGATTTATCAAGCCGTAATTTCTCATCTGTCTCAGTTTTATGAATTTTGTGGATTGATATCGAACATTCTTGTTGAATCTGGGAATTGTAGCGTATTCGTAATTTATCAAAATACCAATTAAATTCTAATGGATCTAATTCCATAGCAACTATACTTGCATACTTACTCATACACTCTTCTACTAACCCTGGATTATCATACGCCTTTGAGAGATATTCTCTAATAATCTTTTCGGTCGGTATTTCTTTAAATCTTGGATCTTTAAAATATTCTAATACTAATCTATACAACCATTGGGTATCTGAAGAAAAATATTTATCACTTGTGGAATTAACTAACTCCATAGTGAATTTTTTGTCTTTTAATGCGTATGCTAAAAGTATTTTATCCAAATTATCACTCATTCTTTCTCCTAAAATCTTGTCCTACCACCGGATATATAGTTAAATATTGTTGATTTAATGAATCAATACTCTGGACCCCAGCACCGTAAAATAATGTTAAAATCCCTTCAGTTTCGTTAGTGCATATAATAGTTGGTAAAGTATTATGTGCTCTTGATCTAAAAATATTTTCATATATACCACTAAATAGTTCCTTAGCACTATCACTTGTAAAAAATCTCGAATCCAATTCATCTATAACCAAGAAATCTACATCTTTGAGTTTTTTACGCAACACATTATCTTTGCCAGTTAAACCACTTAACATATCAGATGCCGTAATATAATAGGTGGAATAATTATTTTTTATAGCTTCTTTCAAAATACATATTGATGACATTGTTTTGCCAGTTCCTTGACTACCAGATAAACAAATTGAATAGCCAGACATATAATTACCATCTATATTGTTTATGTATCCTTCTATAAGATTCTTCAATTTCTCGGAGCCACTAAATTCTTTCATATTTAGTAGCCAATATCCTACTGGAATATTAGCCTCGTGCATATGATCTATTATCATATGCTTCTTTGTGCATTGTGAACACGCACCATTACAACCGTGAGTTAATGTTATCTTCTGTTTTATCAGTTGTGTTTTTTTATGCATACTTTTATATACACCAATTAGGCTTTAGGCTTTACTATATTATTTAATCTTAATACCATATCAGATGGACTTAAAAAAGACATAGCTGGTGAAGAAACACCCATATTAAATGATACTTGTTTACTGCTTTCATTATTAGACAAAACTATTGGTGTAGACTGTGTTTTTATAATAACTTTGCCTGGAAAATACTCTAATGATTCTTGATTCTTCCCAGTCAAAATACTCCTAACATCTGGATTACCCCATATGATTCGTAATATATCGTCACTAAATACCGCAAGATTAAAAGTGGGCGGTAATGGTATAGTTGTTATATGCACAGCATCTATATGAACCTCCAACTCATTCGGTATAATTTTAGTTTCTGATCGTAATTCTTCGTTATTGATTACTATAGGAACTGATGGTGCAAGCAATATCTTTTCAACCAAATAATGTGATATTCTTTTTTCTGGAATCACATAAGTTTGCTCAGAGTTATCCATTTTTTGTAGATATACAAGATCTTCTTCAAAACCTATAAGTATGCCATCCAAACTCTTATCGCCTGAAATCATAAATACTCTAACCATATTACCTATTAAATTTTCCATTATTGTACCACGTTTAACTTGCCATTAATAGTTAGTCGTAATGTTTCTGCCATAGTCAAGACCTTAGATTCATCCGAGTTATTATCAAACTCTGATTTATATTTACCAACATAACTTACCAATGCCCCTAAATCATTCATAGTACCAAATGCATATTTAGTAAAAATAGTAGGTGTATTGACATTACACCATTCTATAAAATTTTCTGGCAAAGAAGACGATCTATTATAATTATTCTTTCTTTCTGCCATTATATTATACTTTCTTATTAAGTTTGGGGTATTAAAATATCCAAAACTAGTTATAGCCGTTGATGTCTTAATAACTTTTTTGAATACCCAAAATATATATTTTCTAACATCATTGGCATTGTTTTTGAAAGTCGCCATTAGCATCCAAGCATCCATACATTCCTTTGAACTATACGGATTTGGACTACTAGGAACAAATACATATTCTGTATTATAAGTTTCTTTATACATATGGCAAAAGAAACCTATCACACACGATACCTTGTTCTTTTCTATATCCCAATTTTCTTTTGTTTTAAATAACTGTAAATATTCGTCGTAGAATTTTTTCCAGGTTAGATCTCGGTCATTACAGGTATCACAAATGAAAATAGGCGCATTATTTTCATAATTCAAAACATATTTACCAAGACATTTTTCCGCTGTTGTTGCTTTTCGGCATTTGCTCCCTTTCCTTAGTTTTTTCTTCTTTGGTACTTCCGAACTCACCACCATCCTCACTATCCTTAGGCCACTTTACTATGAAGCCGCCTTCACTTTTATAAATTTCCATTCGTTTTTTAGAATGATCAAATAGATATTTCGCGTTATCTATAAAATCTATCACTATAGCATCTTTCTTTCCTTCGCATGTTCGTATAACTCTACCGATTCTTTGAAGCGCTCTACCCGATGATTTACCAGATCCAGATAATATTAACGCATCTAAATTGCGAAGGTCTACACCTTGATCATACACCGCACTAGCCACAATTATATCTATTTTATTATCAATGAATCTTTTTCTTATATCATTGCGTTCATCGGAATCTAATTCACCTTTAACAAAATATACAATCATCTTTTTCTTTTTTAATGCCTGGAGTATTAAATCACCATGCTTCAAGGTCTTTACCAAAATTAAAACCTTTCTGCCGCCAACAACAAGTTTATTTGCTATATTTACTATTTTAGCATTTCTAATGTCATTTTCTACTATATATTCTTTATATACAGTCTGATACGGCGCTTCTAATGCACCAGCATATTCTGGTATATCTATAAAGTGAATAGTTGGTTTAACAAGAAAACCACTATGAATTAATTCAGAAGCAGTAACCTCTACAATTATCTTTCCACACACGGCCTCTAATAATAAATCAGCATTATCATCGCGAAAAGGGGTACCGCTAAAGCCATATTTATAATAAGCATTATTACTAGCACTATTTATAACCTGAAGTGTTTTGGCCGCAAGCATTTGGCATTCATCATATATGGTCATTTCAGATTCTTTTATAGCCTTTATTATCCTTGATTTATCAATCGCGTTAAACTTTTTTTCCTTGACACGTTCTTCGTCATCAAAGGGCACATATTCATTATCAAGAGCATTAGCAGCAGTCCAAACAGTGCAAACATTAATTTTCTTTATATCTACATTACCATCTCCTATAATCCCTACATCTGTTCCAAGCATTTTTTCAAAGGTTTCAGCCATTTGATAAAGCAAATCTATACCTATAACATATACCATAGTTTTGACATTGGTTTCTGCTATAAGATTATTAATCATAACACTTTTACCAGAACCAGTTGCTGCCTTTACTATGCCGCCTTCATATTTGAGTGTAGCATCAACCACTCTTTTCTGATATTCGCGTTCTTCTACATTTTTGATTTTTATTTTTTTGCCGAATTTTATTTTTATTCTTTGGTCATCTATAGTAAATATAATCCCCCTGCTATTCAATACCATTTTTGCTTTATCTAATAAACCTGTTTGAAATCTTAATTGTTTGTCCAACAGATGATTTTTGCCATCCCATCTTTTCCACCTATGTTCTTTTGGTTCCCACCAACCTTGTCTGAATGCCTTGGTGAAAGCGTAGCCTTGGACATAATAACTTAGATGCTGATCTAATATTTTAAGAGTTTCGGGATCAGTAAGCCCCTGTATCTGTGAGTATACATTATTTACAATTATTTTAGCCATTTGTGGATTCCAAAAACTTATTGAATAGATGTTTTTAAGGTATTGTGATACCCTTATCTATCAATCTTTCAATAACCAATTCTTTAGTAATATTTTCTTTATAGCTGAATCTTATAAAATATTTAATATCATTTGTATGTTTTTTTATCTTTCTATTCTTTATGCCGTCTAATTGTTTTGTACGTTTAAAATTTTCTTCTGCCCTCTTTTCTGATATTCCGCCAAAAGCAACTGGCCGAAAATGCTGTTCGCCATCATACTCTATGGCTAGCTTTATTTCGGGAATATAAATATCTAGTTCTTGCCTACCACCTCTTTCGGTATTAAGCCATTTAAATCCGCGATAGTTACATATTATCGTATATTTTGCAAATATACTTTTAATCAAATTTGTTAACTCTGACTGTCTCTTTCTAACATTACAATTTGGGCACCAAGTTTTATCATATTTTATTGCTCTAATTGTAGTATTCCAAATATAATCGCATTTATTACATTTTATTTTACATTTTGAATTTGGAGTTTCCCCTTCGAAATTTAAAAGTTTACCATCATTATTTGTCACAATACTTTTAAAATCATCTTTTGTTATTTTTCTCCCAGAGCAATACGGGCACCATACATCATCTAATATTGATTTGAATGTTTGCGACCAACTATGACCAAATTGATCTGATATTTCTAACTTTGTATCAACGGATTTATATTCATTTAGTAGTGTTCCGCCCTTCTTTTTTATTACCCCGTTTACATATGATTGTGTATAGGCCACTTTTCTTGCCCGTTTATTTGCTGCGCATTTCATACACCAATGTCCGCGCTTTATATCTCCAAATACCGTTTCCCATAAATTATTGCATTCCAAACATTTTATTTTTATTGGATGCCCAGAATTTATGTATTCCTTTGATATAAGTATACCATTTAATGCTTTAATATATTTTTTAACATAATCATATGAAAAAGCCAACTTTTGTCTTTTTTTATTTTGTGCGCAATCATTACAACTCTGCTTGCCATAAACTATACATGCATATCTTGTTTTCCATTTCTTACCGCATGTGCACTTTACAGTTATTATAGAGCGAGCATCGGTGTAATCTGATAATAAACCAAATCCCAATTTTTTTAATTTGTTATATACATACTTATATGTATGTTTTTTAGACACCCACTATCTCCTTCGCTTGTCTATTACTCGTTTTGAGTTATTAGTAAGTTTTCCCATAGCAGAGTGTTTTTGGGTAATTTTTTTATGAAGAGCATCAGCAGCACTTACAGTTTGTGTTCTGCCCATGTCTATAACCATAGTAGATGCTCGACTATTTTCTTTGCTTTTTAGGATTTCCATATGCTTTTCTGCCTCTAACTTTAACTCTTGAATTCGATCTTCTGGTAGCCCCAAGCCACTAAAAAAACTATAAATATGTAGCACATTATCTTTGCCTGACGATTCGTAGACGCCCCTAAACACTCTGGTACCTTCATTACAAATTTTACTCAACATGGCAAAACCGTACTCTAAATTAGCCGCTGGAATTTTTTCTAGTACTGCCTTAGTTCCAGTTATTATTACGCCGGCAGATCGTGTTTGGGTTAAATCAAAATCACTTGCCAGTAATCCATTTTCGACACTTGTTAGCATTGCTTCGGCTATTGCATCATCTTCAAGGTAATTTTCAACTGTAATAGTGCCATACAAGGCACAATCACCCGTCCCGATGAACAATCTAGAAAAGTCCATAGGATCTAGCGATGTATAAGCAGAGGAGTTAGCGGAAAGCTGATTGAATAAATGCAATGGTTCCACTATGGCGTTGTTTGCAATCTTCCAAAAATCTGCCATTGAGCGACCAGCGTGCATAAGTTCCATCTTAGCATTGTCTACCACAATTAATGAATTAATAACATCATCTTTTGCTAATTTTGCCAACTTGGATAATGTTGATAAAGCGTTGAATTTTGATAGCACATCCTCACTTACTAATGGGAGTACGAAAATTACTGATAGCGGCTTTCCCATACCAGACATGATCTTTACCATCGTTTCTGCCGATCCCGAACCCGTACCGCCACCACCAGACGTAGCTAGTAATAAGACGTCACTTTCGCTCAAATGTCCTTGTAGCATTTCCGTAATTGCCTCGGAATATTCTTCCGCAGCAGCCTGGCCAGTTTCTAAATCTTTAGCTGCACCACCCAAAGCATAATCCAAAAATAACTTTTGTTTCTCTGGAACATTTATATACTTGAGATCTTGCATTGCTGTATTAATTACAACAACAGGATAGCCTCTATTATAAAACTCTTCGGCTAATTTGGAGCCACACTGCCCAACACCTACCACACCAATATTAATACTCCGATCTTGTTGATCCACTAATATAACTGGCATACTGGATTTTCTCCCTTTATTTTCTTCTTTTTCCTTTAACACATCTTGGATTGAAACTTTTTTTGCTTTCGGTTGTAATTCCTTTTCTAATACTTCATTTTCTTTCTTTACATCTTCTGAAGTTTTTGTAGTCTCCATATTAACTTCGGATACCACAACCCCATCTTTATTATCTGACATCTTAACTTCCTCCATATTTATTTTTAATAATTAATAATTTCGATATATCCATAGAAATATCTTCTGGCAAATTAACTGTTTTAATACTATTTTTAGACATTCTTCCTACATTTGGATTTCGCCTAATAGCCAAATCATATATTGATTTTCTTTCAGTGCCTACATTTATTATGCCAGTAATATCTGATTTAATAACTATAGCAATATCTTTTGCTAAAATATCTACATAATCTGCTGACGTATATATATCACTGAATGCTGCATCAAATGCCCACTTATTCATTGGTTTGAAACTAGTTCTAATAACTAGGTCTTTGTCGAGGTTCATAAAGGCTTCTCCAGCTAATTTGCTAAACCCATAAAAATTAAATGGCTTGGGTAAATCGGATTCTTTATAATTGCCATATTTGCCCTCATACACATAGTCAGTAGATATATACACTATTCTAGATCTAAAATATCTTTCTGCTATATTTTTTGTTCCTATTATATTGGTATTAATAACATCTAGTCTATTAATTTCAGCTCGTGGCACATCGGTAAAAGCCGCTGATAAAATTACATTATCATAAGTTGTACTAAATGTTACATTTTTTGTTATGTCATATTCTTGCCTAGTTGGAGTATCACATACAAGATGCTTTTGTAGCTCCATACCCAATCTGCCATAACCACCTAAAAGCAAATTCATTTTTTATTAAACCAGTAGGAATTGCTCTTATACCAACCTATTGTGTGTTTTAAAGATTCTTCAAAATTAAATTTGGGCGTCCATCCCAAATCTTTTAATTTATTGCAATTAACAGAATATCTACGATCATGCCCAAGTCTATCGCTTACCATCTCAACCAGGTCCTTGCCCCTTCCCATTATCTTGCAAATGTCATTTATTATTTCTTTATTTTCTTTTTCATAACCAGAACTTATGTTGTATATTTCGCCGGGACTGCCTTTCTCTATAATAGTCATAATTGCACCATAATTATCGAGAACATAAATCCACTCTCTCTTATTCTTGCCACCCCCATAAAGTGGTATTTTCTTATTCAACATAATATTGGTTATAATTTTTGGAATAAACTTTTCTATATGCTGTCTTGGGCCATAGTTGTTTGAACATCTAGTAGTAATAACCGGCAAACCATAAGTAATAAAATATGATTGACCTAATAAATCTGCTGATGCCTTACTGCTCGAATATGGACTGCGTGGTTCTAATTTAGCATTTTCTGTTGAACTACCAACTTCTACGCTTCCATATATCTCATCAGTTGACGTATTAATAAATTTTCTAGGCGTATGAACTTTTCTAGCCGCCTCCAACATATTATAAGTACCCAATACATTAGTTTTGATAAATACTTCGGCGTTAGTTATGGAATTATCTACATGTGATTCGGCTGCACCATGAATTACTATATCAGGCTTTTCTATTTCAAAAATTTTATTTACAAAATGTTGATCGCATATATCTCCTATATATAACTTATGTCTTTTAACCTGTGGCACATTAAGTAGCGAACCAGCATAAGTTAGTTTATCTATACTTACAATATCCCAATCTGTTTTTTGTAAGGCATATATAACAAAATTGGAGAAGATAAAACCGCATGATCCTGTAACTAAAATTTTAATCATTTTATTTATCCGTCATCTTTTTTAGCCACTCTACATATTGTGGCATACTTATCGGCTGCAATTGGGCTTTTAGAGAATTTGGTGCAGCAGTATTGTTCAACATTTTTTGTCTAAATTTTGCGTAATCCTCATAAAAATTTATCAACTCATCAACCCCAACGATCATTGCATTCTCTTTTAAAACAGCCAAGTAAGTGCATCTTACCTCTCGTTTCATAGCCATATTATTTCTCATCAAAAACTATATTTTTGAATTCTTCTATCTCTTTTGCCGAAACATTTGCCTTCTTAACTCCATGCATATTACATTCTGCATATCTACGAATTGAACCACCAGCGTCGCCCCAGTATCCATTTACCATTTTGAATTGTAATTTGTTTTGCGATGCATAATAATCATTTACTGCACTTATCTCTAACTCGCCACGATCACTAGGCCTAATAGTCTCTATAATATCAAATACATCGTAAGTATAGAGATACAATCCTACAACAGCTAAATTACTTTCTGGTTGCTTTGGCTTTTCTATTATTCGAACAACTTTGCCACCAAGCGTAGTAGCAACACCATAGTCTTGTGGGTTTGAAACTTCTTTGACATAGATACAAGCTTTATCATCGCCAAGATTTATATTAAAATCCACATCCCCATCTTCAAATATATTATCTCCTAAAATACAAACTATTTCATCTCTTGGTTGTGCAAAATCTTTAGCTAAATACAGAGCTTCCGAAATACCGCCGGCCCCTTCCTGAACTTTATAGGAAATATCTAAACCGAATTCCTTACCACTACCCAACATTTCCATAGTCGCATTAGTTCCTTCACGATCAACAACAATCAAAACCCGTCTAATCCCAAATTTGCGTAAGGTTTTGAGCGGATAAAAAATCATAGGAACTAATCCTATTGGCAACGTATGCTTGTTCTGATATTTGGTCAATGGGTATAGCCTAGTTCCACGACCACCGCAAAGAATAACACCTATTCGATTATGTTTGTAGTTTAAACGTGCCTCCTCTGATTCTGATGCACAATTATTACAAAGGCTTATTAGGTTTGATAAATGCCATCCCAGTGCGCCATCTCGTTCTATCAATCTACGTACATCTAATTCATTAGTAGAACCACAATGTCTACACTTATGATAATCGCGTTCTAAACATAATTGCTTGGCATATTGAGTATTATCCATATTTACCTTTTTATCTCTATTACATCATCTAACAGTTTAGTTCCTGATTCTAATATAGTTGCGTCTCCCTTTACTGCCACTAATTGATGCATAACTTTTGCAGGAATATGGTATTGCTCGCCTTCATTCAATAGTTTAGTTCTACTTTCTAGTATCAGATTAACTATGCCTTGTAAAACAAATATTGTCTTGTCTCGCGTCTTGTGATATAAAAAATTTGTCGAATCCCCCTGCTTGATTATCAATACCCTACCAGAATATGCCTCCGTATTTGCCCATACTAACTCATAACCCCAAGGTTTTTTGTCATAGTTCATTTATTTCGTCCGTTTTATTATAGCATTGATCTCATCGGCACTAAAATCTGTCTCTATGAATAAGTATCTTTAATATATCCAACTATATCAATTATTTTATCCATATGTTTTTTTACCATTTTTATAACTTACAACCGATGATCCTAATTTTTCCCAATCTTTACTCGGCCTATCTTCCAAATTCTGATCCCACGATGCCTGTAATAGTTTTGGATCTAACCCTATTTCTTTTGAATAATTGAGAAAGGCTAACATATCTTTTGGCAAACAAAATGATGCCCAACCTCGACCATCCGTTCCTGGTACTTTATCATGAGATCGTCCAATTCTAGAATCCGAAACTACCATATCCCTAACTTCATTGAAATCCAAATTCATTTTTTCACAAACTGAATAAATATAGTTGAAAAAGCTTAGTTTAACTGCGAAAAACATATTGCATGAATATTTACAGAGTTCCGCGCCTTCCCACGAAGTCTTAAAAGTTAATAATGAATTACCAAATCTATGTTTGTATAAAGCATCAACCTTTTCAGTATCCTTTGTTTCGCCGCCCAATATATTTCTAGCTGCACACATAAAATCAATTCTTGCGGATGATGCAGATAGAAACTCTGGATTTGAAACAAACTTGAATTTGGGGAACTGTTTTTGAAATTTGCGAGCAGTACCAGGCAATACTGTTGATTTAATCACTGCTATTTTTTCGGATCCATCTTCTATTAGATTATGTACTTCACTAATAGCGCCCTCTATAATCGTTAGATCTTGTTTACCATTATCATCAATATAAAATGGTGTTGGTAAGCAAAAGAATATTATATCGCCGTGTTTTGTAGTTTCCTCAATACTATCAAAATTTTTATATTTATCGTATATCTTTATATTGGCGTAGTTACTAAATCCAGATGATAATGCACTACCCAAAAAACCACAACCAATAATAGAAATATTAAAATTTTTCTTATACTCGTTCATAAATTTACCCCACTATCTTTTAAAATTTTTATTATATTTTTTTCACTTATATCTTCCCAATATGGAATTCTAATAAAATATTTTATTTTGTCTATATTATCCGCCATTATTTTATTTTTTCTTTGATCTCTCTCCTGTTGTTCTTTAAATCTTTTCTTTCCGCCAAAAAATTCAATTGCCTCAAAATGTTGTATTCCATCATATTCTATTGCCAAAAAACATTCTTTATCATTTATTATTCCAAAATCCAAATGTTGTCGCTTTAAAAATTTAGTACTATAATGTCTTTTTATTACAAATTTTGGAAAAATATTTTTTAATATGTCTTCTAGATTAGTTTCGTTAATATTCCTACAACACCCGCAAGATTGAGTTGTTCCCATTTTTAAAGTATTTGCCCCAATAACTTTTATTTTTCCACACCTGCACTCACACTTCCATTTTGATTGTCCATTTTCAGTGTGTGAGAATTCTATTACTTTTAACATACAAAACTGTTTCCCAGATAAATCTTCAATAAGTCCATTGCAAATCATATTACCACATGAGGTAGTATGTCCAGTCTTTAAGTGTCCGGCCGAAACGATAGTGCATTTATTACACTCACACATAACTTCACAAAATAATCTATTTACGCTTTTATTCCGAACTTTTATATTTTTATAAAAAGTTTTGAAAACCTTTAATTTTCCGAATTTTTTATTTATTAAATCTATCTCATCACATCGTCGACACGAGGACGAGTGCCCATTTCTAACATCACAACCAGAATATTCTATTTTATTACCACAATCGCATTTAAACAACCATATTGATCTTCTATTTCTAGATCCAATTAATTTAATACCAGTTAATTTTCCAAATTTTATGTTGCGCATATCAATTTCATTTCCGTTTCTTTTATGTATGTTTAATTGATTTAATTTTCTTATTATTGTTGTTCTATTTACATTTTTTAATGTCGCTATCTTAGATACGCTCATCCACATTTCCCAATACAAATGATTTAACTCTTTCTTTGTTATATTAAAAGTACTTATAAATGTACCATCTGAGTTTCTGTTTGCCATATAAATTGCCTTGTGTTTAAATTTTATATCATTAATTTAAATATGATACCTTTCCTTCCACCACGCCCAAGTCTTTTGCAAACTTTCATCCAAAGTAATAACAGGCTTATATCCCAATACCGTTTGAGACTTCGTAATATCAGCCAAACTTTTTAATGGATCTCCTAATCGATAAGGGCCATGTCGTTTTTGTATTGTCTTGCCTGCTAACTTACATATTCTATCATATACTTCATTAATCGTAGTGTATTTGCCACAAGCCACATTGAATATTGCGCCGTCTAACTTATCTGAATAATTTGCAGCCAATAGATTTGCCTGAACCACATTTTCTACCGGACAAAAATCACGAGATATTTCACCATCACCGTTTATTATGCATACCTCATCTTTAATTGCCTTTTCCATAAGTATTGGGATTAAAGTTGCATAGGCCGATCCTGCTCTCTGATACTGACCCGTAACATTAAAATACCGCAAGCATACAGTATCAAGTCCGTGCAATTTACTATACAGCCTCATATAGTGTTCACATGTTAATTTGTGCAAAGCGTAGGGAGACATTGGATGTGGTATCGAATCTTCTTTTGTTGGGAAATCGCACATACCACCATATACAGAACTTGAGCTACTAAACACCACTCGCTTAACACCAGCCTTTCGAGCTGCTTCCAATACACTTAAAGTTCCATGTACATTGGCGTAATCTGCTTCAAGTGGATGATCTATACTAAATGACACGCGGGGAAGTGCGGCTAGATGAAAAACTACCTCACAATTATCAAAACGCTGTGCCAGTAAATCAGTATCGTTTATATCCATTTTAGCAAACATATAATGTCCGGGTAGATGCGCAACTCTAATGGGATCGGCCATATCGTCAAAACCTGTTGAAAGGTTATCTATACCAACAACATCCCACTCACAAGCCAAGCAAGCATCAACCAAATTTGAGCCAATAAAGCCAGCGCTCCCTGTAACTGCAATTTTCATTCTAACCCCGCCAACATTTTAATATATCTGTTTTCTAAATATTCGATAAAATCTGTCGGATCATCATCACTAACCTGAAATTCTGCTGGTGGCATTTTTTCTTCTATTACTTTCCACATTTTCTTTTGTAACTCCAAATATTCTTTCTTGGTCATATTATTTCCACTTATTAATCATACTAACTATATAAGCTTCTTTTTGTAGTCCAACTATTACATCAACTATCTTGCCATCTTTAATAAACACCATAGTAGGCACAGCACGCACAGCCATAGAAGAAGCTAACTCCGGTTGCTCATCTATATCGATTGTTTCGAATGATACATCCGGCATATTTTCACTTATTCGATCCATTACTTTAGACAACAACTTGCATGGTTGACACCATTCGGCGCTAAAGCGAACTACTTTTAAACTCATGTCCAATCTCCTATTTTGTTGCCTTCAAACAATGGCCAAACCTGTCATGTTCACCACTACCACCAAAACCTTCTATTTTTGTATCTGAAAATTGTTTGGCCATCAATGTTAATCCTTGCTTCGTAGGCCGCCATAAATCAACTATGCCACGCTTATCCTTTTTGCTATCACCCCAAGACCCATCACCAAACCAGCGATATGAGAATGGACAAGTAAGCAATAATAAACCGCCAGGCTTCAAAATCCTATACATTTCACTGAACGCCTTAAACATATCAGGCACACATTCTATCACTTCTATACACAAAACCACATCCCATTTATTAGTCCAATCCTGTGGCATGTTCTGTATATCACCGTAAAAATCAACCTTATTCGTATTGTCGCCATAATGCTTTTGATCGAAAGTTTTATATTCTTTAACTTTCTTAAAATCCAATAATTGCTTCGGAACTTGCCATCCACCTGCGCCAATATTCAATACACTACCAGAAACCAAAGGCAATTCTTTCTCTAACCATTGTATTATGGCATAGCGAGTTTCACTATACAATTCTTTTCGCCATTTCTTGATTTTTGGAATTGGGTAGCCATCCATTTACTTCTTGCCTCGTATTTTAGATGTTAGATGCAGATGACAATCTTTATGCGTACCATCTACCTCATATTTACATTGTTTCCACGCAGGCCACTTATTTACTTCTGTCGCTATTTCACACACATCATCCCAGAATACTTTCTTTTCTGCTTTAAATTTTAGAGAGACGCAATCAAACTCTACTGCCTTTCTTTTTTTATTCTGCTTCATTTATTGCTCCCTAATTCCCGCCATTTCCATCTTCTCATGTAGGTCTTACTACATTTTTCGCACACAAAAGTTTCTATATGATCATTTTGTTCAACTTTCCTCGGCTGATTTGCTCCGAGTTGGACAGCATCATCCAAATATTCTAATACACCGGAGCATCTAACTGGCGTATATACTCCTTCAAAAAATGGACACTGCAATTTATATTCTTTCATTTCCTTCTATCTAAAAATTCTAACTGTCTTGTAGCCATATCTTTGTGGCTAAATCCAAATTCAGGCGTAACATCCGCGCCATTATCACCTACAACATGCTCGGTTTCACTTGGAGCTTCTTCTTCAACCGTGCCACCACCTGTAAGAATCATAGGCCCCTCACTATAATGCAATATCTTACCTATTCCCTGCTCTCCCATTTCCATCATAGCTGACACAATAGTATTCCAATCATATACCGGTTCAGTTCGTCCAAATATACTTTTTACTTTAAACACTACTTTTCCAAACCATGATAATTTGTTGTAGCTTGCCAACTTAATCGAATTTAGTTTCTTCATCAACACATCTGCCATAACCTGTTCTTCACTGCTCTCCATCTTTCTTCTCCTCGGGCTGTTGTTCCTGCCCTGTTAGTTTTATACACTCTTCTATCTCTTTTTTCAATCTATCCGCCTCTTCTTTTGGTAATTGTCCCGATGCTTCTAATTCATTTACCAACGATAATCCCAAATCATCTGTTTCTTCCTCTTCCAATTCATAGTCTCTTATATTTTGCTTAATCTTTTCCAATACATCCTTCTTAAATGATGGCCGTTTATCTGAAGGGTTTGGTTCTTGTCCATCACCAAATACCACTTCTATTTCTTGGGCCAATTGATTTACATTAGCATTTTTAAGACGATCTGCGAGGTTCATTGCGTATTGAGCTAACCATCCGTTTGAGAATAATCTGGTAGTTAGTTCTTCTTCTACATCTAACACCATTCTCTCAACTGTTCCTGCAGGTAAATGATCTCGGATTAAACCATACAAAAATGAAACCAAAGGATCACTCGATGTTTGGGCCCCACTAATTTGTCGCATCTTTTCCATTCTTTCTTCTTTGGTCATATTTATTCCTTTAATTATGTGCTATTGGATCTGGATTACCATCAGGATCCCCAATAGCATATTTATCTGTATGAACAACACCAAGTAATAATAAACCTGCTACATGAGGTGCTGCCATAGAGGTGCCACTCATATACATAGTTCCACCACCCATTTTGGTAGATAAAATACTCATACCAGGAGCGGCAAAATCAACAGGTGGATTACCCCAATTAGAAAATGAAGCAAAAGTATCAGTGCTGCTTATAGCCGAAACTGTAAATACTCTACTATTTTCTACATGCGCTGGTTCATAGCCCGCAGTATTGGCCGCACTATTGCCAGCCGATATAGCAAAGAATATTCCTAAATTAGCCGTCTTGTTAATAGCATCGTGATAACTTTGGAGATGACCAGCAAAACCCAAACTCATATTTACTACATCTCCGGCTGTTCCAGATTTAGCAACATAATCAACACCAGCTAAAATAGTTGATGATGCCCCTGTTCCAGTTGCCCCCAATACTCTAACAGCAACTACACGGGTATCTGGTGTTACGCCAACAGTTCCTATGCCATTATTCTTTGCGGCAATAATTCCGGCTACATGAGTTCCGTGTCCATTTTTATCCTGTGGGCTGGTTTCAAGAGGTACAAAGTTTTTACTGCGCATCAAATCAATATTTAGGTCGCAACTAACTAAATCAATACCAGTATCAATTATCCAAGCTATATGATTAGAAGTAGTAATACCACCACCTACACGCTTAACACCATAATCAATTTTTTGTAATGGTTGAGTTGAGCAATCTATCGCAAGCAAGCTATTTGTTATAAATGTTTCTGATATCCCTAATGCTGATGCCTCAACATCTTCCTCTACATACTGAACTCTTGCGTCGGCTTTTACTTTGTCCAATACAGCCGCGGGCATCTTTGCAGTAAATCCTTTAAGAGCAACTCCATAAGTTCTATCAACTTTAAAGGCATGTTGCTTGGCCATTTCGTTTGCTACATCCGGCACACTTCCAACACTATCTTTAAATACAACTATGTATCCTTTAACTGGAGCTGGTGTAGCCGCCTGTGAAGTTTGAATACACGCCGCTAATACCAAACACAAAATTCCTAATATTTTCTTCATATCACATCTCCTCTATAAATCTAAATTCATATTCTTGTTTTTCTAACACTTTCATTATTTTATGGTAGTTTCCTTCATTTAAATGGTTTTTGTTCCAGTCCGATGAGTGCCCATATGCTACTATATCGCCTTGTAGTGGTTCTGTTAATAAGTCCCAGTTGTATGAAAACCACTTTAATTTTGGCAGGGATTTATATTTCTGATAATACCGATCGTCTCCGGCTATTGTATATCCTCTATCGATAAGCAACTTTACTGCCTCTATTCCTATATGCCACCCAGGAGATCTAAATACGTGAGTATGCTTTAAGCCAATCTTTTCAAACTCCTCCTCTACTTTATTTAATAAGTTGTCTGCTTGTTGATAGGTTAGATTTTCCCATTCATTGTTATTACTCTCTATGCCTGTGTGCCAAGGGAAATCTTTTTTAGAGCGTCTATGATATAAACCGTGTAAATTAATACGATAGTTTGATACTGGCAGATTTTTCGTTTCATCTATCCAGTTTTGCTCTAAATGCAAATAATGCTGTTTTTCTCCTAAACGCGCATAGGCAGCTGGCACAAATAAATCAATCTTAATATCTGGGTAAAATTCTATTAGTTTGTTAGCCCAAGTCAAATCATTGGTACCTGGCTTTGGTGAATAATCATCTAATGATAATGAAAATTTGTTCATTTTATCGGCGGGTCGCATCTTGCCTTATCCCAATAACCTTCTGCTGCGTTAGCTGATATTTCTTTATACGCTTTTCCAATATCGCCCTCCAACTTCAAGGTCCTATAACAAGCCCACATTCTTCTTCGTATAAAATACTCCGGATCTATGGTCTTACAATTTTTACAATGCGATCTGCAAGTTTTTAAATAGGCCTGATTTGCTGGACTATTAGGATCCTGATCTGCCAACTCCCACTCTATAATTGAGCCACAGTGATCACATAACTCACTGGCCACCACACAAGCATCATGAAAAGTAAATCCGCGCTTTTCTTTTAGGTATTTAACAATCGGCCAAGCACTATTAATGGTGGAATTAAAACTCATAGAACCGCCAGTTTTTTTCCAACTATCAGGCATTTTTCGTAGCAGTTGCTTGCCCATATTTATTAACCACTTTGCGAATTTAACTGGCAACAAATCTTTACCATCATCATTAAAACAAATACTTTCATGAACCAATAAACTTTTAGAAAATTGCGCATGCCATCCTTTACCTGGAAAGCCCTGTTGTAAGTCAAAAGGAATGCTATTGCCATCCTTATCTTCGTAATGAAAAGTACAAGGTTTATCTATTAAGTCTATTCTCATATTAATCCAATTCCTATTTGCGTGAGCGGTATTTTATTTTTAATCAAAATATTCTTAATATTATCAATTGTAATTTCGTAATCAAATGGTATTCTTATAAAAAATGGTATTTTATCTTTATTTTCTCTCATTTTGATATTTTTCTTCATATCAAGATTTTTTGTATATTCGAACAATTTAGTGGCTTCTTTTTTGCCAATTCCTCCAAATCTAACTGGCTTAAAATGTTGTTCGCCATCATATTCAAATGCTAAAAATGGTTTATTCGTATTTTTATCAAACAGGCACCCATCTACATGTTGTGGTTTCAAAAAATCTGGAATATAATGTCTTTTTATATAAAAATTATCATATATTTGTTGCAGTATACTTGTTAATAATTTCTCTCCGCTAAATCTATTGCATTGGCATAATTTATTTTTATGATTTTTTATTACATCCGACCTACAATAATCAATTATACTTCCGCAATCACACTTGCACTTCCAATATAATTTATTTGCTATTTTATCACAATATTCTATTACTGTCAATGTACCGAACTTCTTATTTATTAAATTATCTGCCATACCATTACAAAATCCATTACCGCACGAAATTGTTTTACCATTTTTCAAAGATTGTCCATTAATGGATTTTATACTTCCGCATTCACATTTACACATCCAATATAATTGTCCATTAATATTCTTACTATTATCTAAATCATTTACAATTAACTTTCCAAATTTCTTTCCCATTAGACTTTTGGTCAGACCATGACATAATGTATTACCGCATGAACTGATTTCATTTCTTATAAGATTATCAGATGATAATGGTTTTGTAATAATACCACAATCACATTTACATATCCATCTCGCTTTTCCTTGATGATCTAAATGTGAAAAATTTATTACTAACAATTTGCCAAATTTTTTTCCAATTATATTTAAAATATGGTTACTGCATAATCCGGCCCCGCATGATTTCTTAATACCAAGTGTAAGACTATCATTTCTTATTGGTTTTGTTATCATTCCACAATCACATTTACATATGTAGTATAGTCTGTTTCTCTTATCTTTGTGATGCAATTTAATAACTTGTAATTTATCAAATTTTTTATTTATTAATGATATCATCAAAAACCTCGTCATGCGCCTTAACAAAATTAGCCCAAGTAAATTCTTTCACTTGTTCTCGCATCTTATTCATTAGTTCTGTCTTGTTAAAATGCTTATAAATTTTCGCTGTCCAAAAATTTTCTAATTGGTCAAAAATTCTTTCCTCATCACCAAATGGAGTTCTAAAACAACCTATACCGAATTCATCCGATACACCAACATTTTCATAGCACAAAATAGGAACTCCAACAGCGAGACTTTCTAATATACTCATCGGGCCACCCTCTACTGTGGCTGGACTTATAGTAATATCTAAATCAGCATAAAATTTAGGCATTTCGTTTTCTGGTATTTTTCCATCCGTAGCCCTGAATTCAACAAAGGAAAGTTTGGCAAATTTATATAGAAGATTTGGATTTTTTCTATTGCTTGAAGTATATTGTCTTCCAACATATCCGGCAACTAATTTATTTCTATTATCTGGCAATTGCTCTCTTTGTTTGAACTTATCTAAATCTACGCCAGGCATTACTTGTTTGATTTTTGATTTATCTATACCACCCTTATAAAGTATATTGGCATATTTATTTGAATGACTAAAACAGAAATTAACTTCCTTGCCAGCCGATATAAATTTATCTCTTATTGGATTTTTAAGTTCTTGATGACTGAACCAAGCAGTTGATGGATAATTTACTTTATATTGTTCATAGTATGGTAAAAAATGAACTAAATCATAGCCGCTTTTGGCATTTAATAGTATTTCGTATTTAGAATACTTTTTAAATTGTTCTATAAATTGCCCATAGATCCAAGTAGGATCTGAAGATATTATATTAACCTTCATTTCTTTCCTACGATCAGTGGTATTATCATACTTTTCTTGACGCCTTCCGCATCGGTAATCTCAATGGTGTTAGCTTTATTTTCTAATGCCCATTTCATAATAACCAAAGATACATTAACCAGAGATTTTCTATCAATATCATACTCTTCGGCCAAGTCATCCAGCGTTTTTATTACGGCATCTGATACTCTAATCTGTTTCGTTTTCATACTTCACCTCTCACTTATGATATAAATATTGATAGTTTTTTGTTTCGTTTTCGTTTCATTTAATAAGCATATTCTAAAATCGTATTTATCCTTATGTATCTAGGCTTTTAAATAAAATGGGGGATTAGGAACACTTAAATAGATGATATCATAGAATAATTCACACCTACACTATTTGGTTTTAAGCACATTTTCTATTAATAATCGATAGCTATTTACCGTGTTATTTAAATCAATATCTTTCTTGTCTGGTATTTCTACACCGCCAATATTTATTATTGGCTTATCTGCCGCCACACACTCTATGATAAAATTTGAAACTCCGTGCGTTGATGTCGGCATAATACCACTATTACAACCGCGTATATAGCCCAAAGCCGTATTATTATCAACCAACCCCGTCCATACTACTTCCGGGTATTTGCGTCTCAATACGGTCGCTGTGTCCTCAACCAGATGCTGTTTATCACCCAAGCAAGTAAGCTTTCTATTATGTGATCTGGCCCACTCTGCCGCTACCTCTATTTTCTGTCCCATTCCCTGTCTGGCTGGTGCATACAAGATATCGCATTTAATAGGTTTTATAGTTGCTAAATGTTCGAAATCTATACCATTGTATATAAGTTGTTTTTTAGGATGCTTTGATAGTTTATAGGCTTTTTTGGAACTACATATTACCGCAGCAAGATCAAGTGGTTGTACAATATTATATGAACGGGGTCCTGTGGTGCGTAATATGGTAGGAATATTATATTTTTTAGCTTGATGGTAATACTTGTCGTTATTAGAATATATAACCAAATCAGATTTTGAATCTACTTCCGTGGTAAAGAGCCATTCATATTCTGAAAGTTTAGCGGCTATTCTTTTATAGCCAATTTCTGCCCCACCCATAGCCCAAAAATTCATACAAATATTAATAATCATTTCTTAAATCCGTATTTGGCTATTATTTTGTTTCGCTTATTTATTCCGGCTTCTATTAAACTATCTTTGTTTACAAGAAAATTGTATAGTTTTGCGGCCGCATCTGCATATATAAAATATACTTTACTCTCTTGTAACCCTATTATTTCTGTATCATTAAACCATTCGAGTGATTTTATTATATTTTGTCCCACGTCGTCTTCCATTTGAGTATGATATATCATTTTTATTATATTATTCATAATAGATCTCATACTCTGTAATTATTATACACTATATTCTCATAACATTCTGCCATAGATGCTTTATATAAATCTTTCATATCAAGTATATTTTGTAAGTCCATATCTACCTCCCCTAATACCACTTTGCCATTATAGTATTTATCAAAAATCGGTAATATTGCGTCCCAAAATATATGAGATTTTAATTTAACATCTATATGGGCTTGTTTGGGTTTTATGCGAGCAGAGCCATGATGTAACCACCATTTATGAGTTGTCTTTGGAAATGTATTATACCCAAAATTAGGAATGCCAATCTTTGTCCACCATTTGTTAGCATGAATAATAAAATCATTTATATCTGGTTGTAGAAATAAATGTATCTTTTTCAATACTGCGTCATAATCAGAAATTACATCCTCTATCCTAACCTGTATATTATTTTTCAATTTAAAACTATTTATATAATAATATAAATAATCAATAGCTACTGGAACGATATTGTCTTCATTATTATACATCTTTTTTATATTTTCATGACAAATCCAAGTTCTAATATCTCTGATTGCGAATATAGTTTTTACTTCACTACAACTTTCGAAATCACTTATCCTTGCTTTTATTTTATTTAGATCGCCAAGTTCTGCCCACTTGTCCCCGAAGTATGTATAGTTATATTTTGCTTTTTCAAACTGGTTAGCCATTCCTTTAAATAATATTCCTACCGAATGTTTTGAATGTCGTCTCATTACCTTCTTTATATTTGGATCAAAAGTATAGGAATAGCTACCGTGTCTAGTGGCTTTTTTATCCACAAACCACTCATGCATAATAAATATTTTTGGATGACAATTTAACATACCAACCAAAGTAGATGTTCCTGTCTTTTCCGCGCCCAAAACACAAAGCAAATTACTCATATTAACCCCGCAATTACATCTGCTATCCTAGCATATGCCCTACCATCTGCTACCGGATCACAGTATCTTTTTACGTGTTCGAGGCACTTATCTTTATTTACACCATATTCATTATTTTTTAGCACCTTTTCCAAATCTTTCAACTCTATATTTTTCATTATTCCGGCCTCGTTGACTTTTGGCCAGTTAGTTGAGTATTTGTGGCTATTTATGTTTATTAGAGGCGTAGGAAATAACATGCTCTCCATTCCCACTGATGATCTAACATTCAATATTACATCCGCGCACTTAAACCCCATATAACCTTCTTCTGGTTTTAATACTCTTATGCCCTCTGGAAATAATAACTCCCAAGATGGTTTTTGTCCATAGTGCTCATTTTTTCTAAATATGCCCGCCGCCAAAGGATATTGCGAATGATGATCGATGGGATGGCATTTAAATAACAACTCATAATCTGAACACTTTCTAACTATTTCGGCTATTTGCTTGTATTCATCATCCACACCTTTCTGATGTCCTATTTCTCCGGCACTAGATTTACATAATATAGCTAATCGCTTTTTAGGATCGAAACCATAGGAACGCATAAATGTTTCCTTATCAACTTTTACACGCCAAGCTTCGTCAAAGTGCATGGTGCCTGTGGTAAATATTTTTTGATAAGCACCAGGAAACTCTTTATTTATTTGCTCCGTCATCCAAGGCGATTTGGAAGTTAAATAGGTAGATTGGCATTGTCTAAAAGATACATCCACAGCAGCAGGATCTAAAGCCAAAATCCTACACTTTTTTGACCTAATTGCGTCAATAGCCTCTTGTATGTCACCTTTATAGCCAAAACGACAAACAAATAGATCATCTACCGTTAATAGTGAGGCAATATGTTTTGGTTTTTTTATGGTAGCAGTTATGGGTAAATAGGCTGGGGATAGTGATGGTGTAATAAGTCGTACATCTCCTGCTTGTAAAACATAAACAACTTCGATACCACGCAATTTTAATTCTTCATATAACGGTAAGTCTAGATAAGGAAATGTTGGTAAAAATAAATCTGAAAACATTACTACTTTGGTCATTTTAACTTTATTTCAACAATACTATTCATATCAGATGCTTTAAGATTAGTTGGTAATGTGCTAATTTTAATATCTTTAATTCCAATATTCTTATATATGCTAATTATATCTGGTTCCCATCTAATCTTATTTGTTATCTTTCCAGATGTAGGGAATAATTCTTTTGGCCCATTAATAATTTTGCCACCACCATTGTATTCTATATGAAATATTCTATAATTAGTTTTTAGTATTAATTTTTTACAAAAATCATGTATTAAATCTGGTGCTAAATGAATCATAGTACCCATAGTAAAAATTATATCCCAGTTATCTTCAAGTTTATCAATATCAAATGCGCTCATATGATAAAATTTTCCATTTATTATTTTTTCCCTTGTATAACAAACTCCACTTTTATTAATATCTAACCCGCCTAACATTAAATTTGGAATATAATCATTTATTACTTTTATATTTCTCCCGCCCATTAGCCCAACCTCAAATATAGAATTAAATTTGTGTTTTTTAAGTTGTTCTGCAAACCATTCGCTACGCTTCATACCCAAAGGCCAGTTATAATAAAAATCAGATACATTTTTATTTGCCCATACTTTTTCTTCAATTTCTCTTAGATCCATATTGTTACCCCGATATTATTTGTATTTAAATTTATTAAAAATGGCCTTAATAATTTTTTCGACCTCTACCTGCTCTACTTGGATCATTTATTTTTCTTCTACTTACCGATTCTTGTGGATGATCATTAGTGCCATAAACCAGACTTATTTATTTGCAGCATATGAATCTTTTGTCATACAATATCCTATTTTTTTGTTAAACTATCATTATGTTGTGTATATTTATAATATGGTACTGGCAAGTTGTAAATATATTTCCCAGATTTTAAGTATCTTTGTCTAAAATCAATATCCTCTCTCTTTACATCGTTATTGTATGGACCAAGTTCTATTAAATGGTCAGCATAAAACAAAGTACCACATCTAATAGGAAAGGCCATTCCATCCCTACGCCTAATAACACTTTCCTTTTCAGAAACTTCATAGTAGTCGGTACTAATGGCATCCATATTATCTTTATTACAACTAGCAAACGAATGGCATACTAATAAAGTATCTTTATTTATAAAATCATCAGCATCTAAAAAATATACAAACTTGCCTAAAGCTATGCGTATGGCCTTATTACAACTGGCCGCCAAACCTAAATTGATGTCGTTAAATATGGGCTTTACTATCCCAAAACTTTCTATTATCTTTCGGCTTTGATCAATAGAACAATCATCTATTACTATTATTTCGTATTCGTTTTTATTAAAGGATTGGTTAATAGCCGAACGAATAGCACGAGCTACATATTTTTCATAATTGTAATTAGTAATAATAATAGATATTTCCATTATGGTGCCGCCTTTTCTATTTTATTGTACAAATCATCAAAAGTTATCTTTGGCACATTATTATATATATTAATAATTTTACACAGATCTTGTCTGATATCTGCTCTTTGGAATATTCCATCTATATTATTGAAATATTTATCAAAAATAGGCAATATATTATGCCACAAAATATTATTTTTGATTTCTACTTTTATATCTAATTTATATGGCTTAATATGCGCTGATGCCCTATTATGCCACCACGGATACGCCATCTTATTAACGTCATCATAATTGCCTATTTTGTCCCACCAATTATCAAATTGTGCCTCCCCAGATTCAATAAGAGGAAGGAAATTACTTACCTTTTTCATTACTTCGTATGGATCCTGAACCTGATCTATTAGCCTTACTCTTATACAATCTGAAAGTTTGAAACTTCTTACGAAATAATATACATACTGACATATAATTTCATTAGGATCCATGCCTATGAATATTTGTTGGGTAGCATCATGAGCAAACCATGATCTAACATCTCTTAAAGTAAAAATTATTTTATGTGGATTAAACTCATTCATCCATTTTTCCATTACTTGAAAGTTATCTAAACAAGCCCATTTGTCTCCAAAATATTTATAGGATCCGGCAGAAAAACTTTTGCATAGTCTATTATAAATTTTAGTAATAGAATAATATTTAGAGTATACTATATTCTTCGCTTTTTTAAAATCTCGTATTTCATCATAATGCTTAGGTTCTTTACGCATAAAAGCTTCCATCATAATCCATATATCTGGATGGCAATTCAACATACCACCCATAATTGATGTTCCTGTTTTTGGCGCTCCTATAACAAAAAGAAACGGAGGTCGATGAGTATTTTGCATTTATTATATCATCCACTTACCCAAATTATGCCTGTATATATTTTTTACTACTTGTTTTGTATCCAAACTTCTATATGGTTTCGTATCACAATTACAAAACTGACAGTTTTTTCTACATATTTCACAAAGATGTTTTAACAAATCTGAAAAATATCTTTGTGTTGAGCATTTTTCACATTGAGTCCATGCCTTGCACTTCTGACCTTTGATATGTTCTTTGTTAATTTTGGAGCATAATTCTTGATCTCTTTTAGACTGGATACAAGAATAGCATAAGCACTTCTCGCCACGCAGACATTGGAAAATATATGGATAATTATGATGCTTGCACTTATCGTCTATGTGTTTCATATTTTAATCACTACTAATTCGGCCGCGCCATTAGTCTTACATTCCTGTGGTAATGAAATGATTTGCGGAGTATAGCCCAATCCCGAATAAACCGCCATCAAGTCAGGGTTCCATTGCATTTGATCACTTATCTTGTATATAGGTTTTAAATGCTTCGGGCCAGCAACAACTTCATTTCTACCCAACTGTTCTAAGTGCATAACATATTTATTTGCCAAACCTATACATTTTTTTGCCACATCATTCAAATCGTTTGGATCTAAATGAATTAGAACCCCAGAAGAAAAGACAATATCATATTTTGTAGTAATTTTATTCATGTCATGTAGATTTATGTGCAATAGTGAAGTATTTGGTAGTTTTTCTTGAGCAAATTTAACTGCTTGCTTGTTTATCTCGAGCCCACCCACACTAATCTTTGGGAATGCTTCTTGTATGTATTTTAGATTACGACCAGAAAAGAATCCTATCTCAAAAATGGAATCAAAATCATACTGTTTTAATTGTTCAACAAACCAAAGTGATCGTTTAGTAGCCGGTGGACTTGACCAGTAAGATTCAATTATTTTTAGATCTTTTGCTGCCCAGTGCTCTGATTGCAAAGTTCTAATATTCACTATAATAACCTCAACAATATTTTAATAATCTTTCCATTCTTCTAGCATAATGAACTAAATCTTTCAATTCTCCAGGATCACAAGAAGATATATGATCAAAGCCCTGCAAGCCTTTATTTAAAGTAAAGTGTTTTTCTATAACTTCCGCGCCGCGAGCTACGGCTACTAGGCTCGCTTCAATACCCAATGAATGATCTGATAGCCCAGTATAAGTTATGGTTTGTGGTCCCGATGCTGCTCGCCAACCAAAATATTCTGGCAATTTGAGTTCAGAATACATAGTGGGGTATTTACTAACACAATACAAATACTTAATATTTGAATAATTTTTTCCTAATGGTTCGGCATTAAGACCTAATGACATAAAACATTGTTTTCCTATGGCCGCTATTTTCTCGGCCAATCCACGAGTAAGTTTAGAAGTTCGGCTGGCTATCTTGTGTCGTTTAACGCCTAACTCCTCCATCCATTGTAAGCGTTCCTCATCAAATACACTACACATAAATTCTATTTCTTCAAAATCACAATATTCTTTGAGTTCAGCAAATTGTTCTTTATTGAATTCAAGCGGTTTAACACCTTTCCAAATCTCTTCATTTGGATCTTCTCCATCTGGGCCAAATAAAGCATCAACCGAATAAGCTTGGAATTTTGCCACATCTGCACCACATATAGATGCTTGACGTATAAGTTCTTTTGCCATTGGAAGCGATCCATTGTGATTAATTCCAATTTCCGCAATTATTAATACTTTATTGCTCATATACTTACCCCACTATTTTTCAATTTATTTATTATATATTCTTGTGTTAGATTTTCTTTGTAATCAAATCTGATGAAATATTTAATATCCTCACTATGTTCAAATATCAATTTATTTTTAATATTGTCACGAATTTTTTGTTGTTTTAAATTTTCTTTTGCCTTAGCAGTAGTTGTTCCACCATATCTAACAGGCACAAAATGATGTTCTCCATCATATTCGATGGCCAATTTAGTGTATGGAACCCAGATATCTATTTCTAATTTTTTATTTGTTTTAGGATTTACTAACCAATCAAATCTTACATCTGACATTACATCATTATTTGGAAATAATAATCTAATAATATTTGTTATTTTTTTCTGTGTTTTCATTCCAGAGCATTCTGGGCACCACGAATCTTGCTGAATAGAATTGAATACAACTTTCCATTTGTTACTGCAAATATTACATTGTATACAAATAGGCATCCAACTATTTATATATTCTGTTGAAATAAGGCGCCCGCGGCGTCTTTTAACAATATCCTCAACTTCTTTGTATGAATAATAAGCACTCTTTTTGTAGCAATTAGGACACCAATGATTTGCTAATATAGTATTTAATGATGCTTGCCATTCGTGATCACAAATATTACATTTAATCAATAAATCAGTTTTATTATTAACATACTCATCAGATAATAACTTACCATTTTTCTCACTAATTATTTTTCTAACCCGATCATAAGTATATTTAACGTGTCCTGGGCAGTTTGGACACCAATATCCTGATTGTATATCATTAAATCTTATTTTCCATTCATAGTTACATTTATTACATCTTATATCTAACAAATCCTTATTATTAATATATTTTTTAGATATAAGTGTACCATTCTTATCCTTTATTATATTTTTAACAAAATTAAGTGAGTGTCTTTTTGTCATAATTATTTTTCATTCTCCTCTTGTAAATATATAATTGCCCTATCATCAACCTGGTCTGATACCACAACAGTATATATTTTTTCAGAGCCCAAAAACATATGTGAAAATTCGTTGTGTATTTTTTCTTTATCAGTAGGCGAATATAAATGCCTTACACTATATCCGCATACCAATAAATAACGATACAAATCTTTTATATGCAATGATTCTGGACCCAATATACCTGGTTTCTTCCAAAAATAACTCATTACAAAACTATGCCATTTGCTTTTAATTTTGAAATAATATTTTCTTTTGATAAATTATCATTGTAATTAAATCGTATAAAATATTCTATATCCTCTGAATGTTGTTTAACTTTTTTATTTTTAATCTTATCTAATCTTTTTGTCTTTTTAAGATTTTCTTTAGCCATCCTTTCCGAACAACCGCCGAAATTAATTGGCATAAAATGTTGTTGTCCATCATATTCTATGGCCAACTTAATTTCTTCTATATAAATATCCAATTCTTGTTTGTGACCGGACTTATTGGCTAACCATTCGAATCCACGATAATTATTTCTAATAGTATATCGTGGAAATATATCTTTCATCATATCTGATAAAAAATTTTGATTTCTAAAAATATGACATTCAGGACACCAAGTTTTATTATTCTTAACATTGTATAATGATGCTGACCACTTATGTTCATTTTTACATTTCCATTCAAGATGTTCATCACAATTAGTATATTTTTCAGATAAACACTCTCCTCCCAGTTCTGTTGCTATCTGTTGTGCTATTTTTAGTCCATCGGATCTGTTTTTTTCGGCAAGAGATATAAATGAACACTTTGGACACCAATGTCCTTGTTGAATGTGTGTAAATTTAACCCACCACGTATGTTTTATTTCACATTCCCAATGCATTTTTATTTTACTATTTACATATTCATTAGATAAACACTTTCCGCCTCTTTTTTCAGCAATTCGCCTTGCTATATACAAACCATTTATTAATTTTTGTTTTTCTGCATTATTTTTTATAGCGCATTTTGGGCACCAATGATTATGATTTACATTATCAAAAGTAGCATACCAACAGTGATTGTCTTTACATTCCCACAATATTTTTGTAATAGCATTGATATATTTTTTGGATAAGCATTTACCACCATATCTTTTTGCTAACTTGTGACAATCTGTTATAGATCGTTTTTTTATATTACATTCTCCTTTGCGAATAAAGAACATTCAACACTGCTAGTGAATAACCCTTTATAAAAATTATTTATACGAACTCTATACTCATTTGGAACTCTCCACTCAACAAATATTTTTTGTTCATAGTATCGTGGCTCAAGTATCTCTGAATACAAGTTATATACCGAATCATTAATATCATTTACTTCCATAATGGTTTGTCTCCATATTTATTACGCCATTCATCTTCAAGCATAGAAAGCATAATTGAATTACCATATCGTCCTTCGTGAAAATAACTATCCCTCAATATACCATCCTCTGCCATACCTAACTTTTTGTATATTCGTAAGGCTTCGTTATTATCATACACTTCTGCGAATATTTTGTGCAAATTTAATTCTTTAAATCCGTAATCAAATAGCAACTTTAAAGCATCCATTCCATTACCTTCACCACGGCCAGATCCCAAAAATATAGACAGCTCAGCCTTTCGTAATCTAAAATCTATTCCAGTTAAACCGCAACATCCTAATAAAACACTTCCACCAAGAGGCTTATGTGTATGTGTAATTTGAAAATATACAAAAGATTTGTCAGAATTATTACCACGTTCATGATACCACTTAACTTGCTCATCCACAGTTATATCTTTATATTCTCTAAAGTATTTGCGTATTAACGGATCATTTCTCCATTTTCTCAATTGTTCTATATTTGCCGGATCTATCTCTTCCAATATAACTTTTTCACCAACCAGCATCTATACCTCCAAAGTAAAAGTAGCATAAATTCTTGTTCTTCTTCCACCACTCTCTTCTTCTTTATATTTGAATAATACCTTGTAATAGTCGCCAACAACAAAACTCGTGGCATAATCATCAACTGGCATACAAAAAATTGCCCTATATATTCCTTTCACCTCTTCATTCATCTGCCCATTCATCCAAAAACCTCACCAAATCAGGGTCTTGCATAGTTTGTAATAATCCTATATTCATCAATACATTAGAAGAATAATTCATAATAAATACTCTATTTATAATTTTTTTATTATTCTCTACTGTTTTTTCGGCACCATGTGTTCTTATTACACCGTTTTTGATTTTATTTCTGTAAAATATAATAAGTGCGCCCCTTTTAAAAGACACACTATGAACTGCGTAGTCTAATTTTTTACCGCCATAAAGATATTTAAAAAAGCATTCATATAATTCCTTAACGCCCTCACTGCACATTGTCATTAGAAGTCCTAGTGTATTAGATTTTCGTAATCAAATCATTGTCTTCCAGTATCTTAATGGTATTTAATAATTCCAGCATAGGACAATTCATTTTATTTGCCATAGCCAGCAAATCATTTTTACCATCAATCAAATTAAGTGCCCACAGGATATTTTTGGCATTTATATGATTTTCTGAACTTCCGCCCAGATTAGAGTATAGGTTTCTCTTGCCCAATTGAGGTTCACAAGTTCCTCCATCAGTTCTTATCCACTTTTCATTATTATCGAAAAGACATAAGCTTTCTATATATACTTGGAACATTTGAGCCAAATTATTTATACTTATCATACTCATGTTATCATCAGAAGAATGATACTGTGCAAAATCATAATAATAAGTTCTCATTAACGAACCTATCGGCAAATTAAATGCCGGGGAACAATATTGCCTCTCATCACCCCCAAATGGACAAAAATCTATTATCTTATTTTTTATACCACTATTTTTTAATATATGTTCTACTATCAAATCAACTTTACTATTATCTTGGCGTGATTTTTTATAAGTTATAGTATCCCCATTATCACCAACGCAAGTTATAACAAGCCCTCCACGTATATTTTTTTTTAAATCCTCTCCATGTTTATTTAAGTATATCACGGAACCAATAGTTTCTGGTGCAAATACCCCGCGATAAGTATAATTTGTATTTATCTTGCTTAACTCTCTTAATAGTATAGTAGCAAATGCCATGCCAGATAAATTGTCATTAGCCATAGATGGATGACAAATATAAGTAGAGAGCAAGAACTCTTCCTTTAGTTTCCCATTCAATAATATATCACCGTAAGTTAAATGGCCTGGTTTAAAATCTACATTTATTTCTACTCTATATTTGCCAGGTATTAGACTTTCAACTACTGAATGGGGAAGACAAAATCCCCAAGCATCATTATAATAAGTTGTTCTATATAGTGTTGTATTAAATCGATTTGAATCAAAATATACATGTTCTAGTAAAACTTCTAATGATACAATTTCATCAATTGCCTTACTAAAGTGCATTATACTTAGTGGATTAATAATAGTAGATACAACAACATTTCCATCTGGCCCCGTAATTCTGGCGTAATTCAAATTCCATTCGTTAGGTACCTCCCAATCAAAATGCTTAGTGCCACTTTTGACTTCATAGGTATTAATTGGTATTATATTTGAAATATGTTTTAGAGTATCTCTAACTCCATTTCCAGTTAGACTTCTTGGGAAAACAGAAAGACTTAACATCAAGTCATATGTTTCTTGCCCTAATCGTAAAAAATATTCTTTATCGTGTATATGGGCATTTAACCAATTTGACATCACTATCCCTCTCGTCCTTATTATCTAAATATTCCTTTATAACATCTGATTTCATTAAATGGCCCAATACCTTTAAATGTCTAGGATGATAAGCAGATTCATAATAAATCCTGCCAGTAGTCTTTTGGGCCTGAGCAATTAAAGGTTTATCTTCATATAGAGATCTTAATATATTGACTAGATCGGAAGCACCGGCCATAACAGTTTTGCAGGCTATATCGTGAATACCATCTTCTATACTCATATTTGGCCTTGAGTGATGAACCACAGGCCCACCATCTATATTATCTTCCAATACTAAAATTGAAGTCGCAATTCGTTCAGGATCCATATTATAAATTGGCCATAGTAAACCAGCAGAACCTCTATATCGCGGAGACATACCAAGATGAAAATTAAGTCCATAATCTATGTGCTTAAATGTTTCTGCTGGCACCAAAGCACATCCTAAAGTAATAAGTATATCGGTTTTATTGGCTTTAATAAATTCTAATATTTTGGGATCAGTAAGATTGTTAGAATTAATATCTAATGTGCTTGAAATTGCCAATGGACTTTCATTTCCAGTATACCATTTGGCTTCTGCAATATTTCGTGCTTGAAAATGCTCATCATTAAGTTCTTGATATTCTTTATTTAAGATATGACTGGAATTAGTGCGAACTCTGTGCTGTCTTATAACGCCAGCAATCGGAACCTGTTTTACTATAGTATTGAAAGTATAATTGTGTCTTAAAACTGGGCACAAAATTATAGTTATATTTTTCATAAATATAATACCTCATTCTATTATATACACTTTAACTAAAAAAAGCCTCTACTGTTATGGTATTGGCACTTGTTATAAGCCCTTCACTAAAATCAAAAACTTCTATGTCTTTGAATGGACCAATTATAGATTTATTAATATAATCTGCAGAATCTTTGAAATAATCAGTTGTTTGGTATTTCTTACCGTTCAGTTCTATATCAATTATATGAACTCTATTTTCTGCCTTTACTATTTTTTTGTATTCCTTTCCCCTATACATATGATCATCATAAAAATGATCAAATTCATCTTTAAAAACTAAATCTGTTCCTATGGTATAGATAGTTGTAGCACCTAATATACAAGCAAGATGCATAGCATTTAGTGACACAGAACCAACAGCCATATTACGAGAATTAGCTGGCCCAGTAAGAAATCCCTCTACCGCCCCATCTTTGTATTTTCTTATATTTGAATTCGTAGTAAATGGATGTCGAGTAGTCTTGTATATATTGTAACTCTGATCATACTTTTCTATACCCTTCCAATTTAAAATCCTTGGGACGCTTTTGCTATAGGATTTTTCAGATAACATTTTAACAACTTTATTAGTAGGACTTACCTTTTCAGTAACTAAATGGTAATCTATAATATCATCAAAATAAGCAAAACCATGATTAACCGAAATTATAACATCAAAGTATTGTTTTAGAATAGTTTTTTTATCTAATATCTTTTTAGTGCTCGGCCCATCGGCTATTATTAAGATCCTGCTATTTGGATGCTTGTTAGTAAAGACTTCTGGTGTTTTGTATGATAAATCGGCATATTGCATTATAATAACATCCTCAATCTATTTTGAATTCTTTCGTGCATTCTACCATCAAAAACAATACCCATTTGTTTGATGAGTTGTACTTGCTTTTCTGGCCAATAAAATTTGCCATTATTAAAATATTCTAATAAATCATGTTCTAATTCTGATATATCTGTAATTAACATTGCCGCTCCAGAAGTTATAGTATTATATGGATCATAATCAGATTTTAAACTTGTCCTTACTATGAACAAAGGCTTTTGTATAGCACATACTTCAACTTCCGCAGTAGAACAACCATTCATAACAAAAGCGTCAGCAAAATAATAACGGTAGATATGTGCTGCTGCTGGACCTATAAAATGAACATTTGGATTAAGATGTAGTTTATGATAATCCATTTCGTATTTACCGCGCCATGGTTGTTGCTGTAAAAATTTTATTATTTCTTTATGCTCCTGTCTAGGTTTAATCATAACTAACCAATTATTTTGTCTTGCTATTTTACCTAATTCTATGGCCGTTCTAAAATAATCTTCATTATGATCTTTAAAATCTACACGATCTTTACAACCAAAGCCGATGAACAGAATTACTTTTTTAGCATTTGGTTTCTTAATTTGTACTAATATTTTTTGACGATAAGAATTATAATAATTAGAATCGTACAAGATATCTAATTGTGGTAAAGCATTCAGTAGTATTTTGTCATCCGCTACTTTTGCCACATGCTTAACCCAATTAGCAAATATAGTAGTAGCACCACAATATAAATCTAATCCGTTCCAAACAGAAGTATTAAAACCGGCCTGTTTTATAATACCCTTTACATGATTGCCAATCATACCATGACTTACATATACTTTTTTGGGCACTTTAAACTTTTTGTGTATAGCAGTAAGATCTGGTTGAACATAAATATCTGGTTTAAATTTGATTATTAAACTTGCTATTTCTTTTTCTGGATCTTTTTGGTAATAATGAATATTTTTTAATTTAAAATCAGTATAATCCTCTGGAACAAAATGTGATTTTGTGGGAGATGGGCCTATAATCATCTGTTCCATATCATCTCGCTCAACAAAAGATTCAAACACTCTTTTATGGGCTGGACTAGTTATTACATATAGTATTCTTGGTTGCATTGTATTTATCTATAAAAGCATAATTTTTAATTTTACATTTAGCTAATCTTAATATAGATTTCATCAAAGTTATTTTTTTATCATAAGGCATTGTTCTACGTTCGTCAGAGCTTTCTATAAAAAAGATAAGAGTGTATAATATTTTTGTTTCCTCTTTCATTTGTATTTCTCTTGCCAATAATCTACTTGCGCCATTACTAGTTGTGCGCCTAAATCATTAATCATTCCATAACTCTCTATAAGTTGTTTCATAGTTCTTGTACAATCCTTCCTTTCCTCTTGAAATACAGCACGATATAATAGATTTATTACTATTATACCAAACTTATTATCGTATTGCATATTCTCTTATTTGCCTTCTAGATATTTTTTTATTTCTCCTAAAATGCGTTCTCCTGCCTTACCGTCTTGTGGTCCTAAATAATACTCAATATAGTCTTGAGGCACAATACCCGTCTTACTAGCCAATATACAATCACTCAATTCTTCGGCTGTTCGAGCAGTTGGCAAATATTTGGCATATTCTGGTATTCCCTCCAACTCTGCAGTATTTCCAAATAGCAAGTGAATAGAGGGCCTATGAATAATGCCAGCTTCCAATAGCATAGTAGAGGTAAAGCCAACTACCAAATCAGCCGCGAATAATAACTCTTTTGCTATTAAACCCGAAAAACGATCATCTCCTATAACTTTCATAGATGGTGTGGGATGATCTAAATATTTTTTCATTCTACCCGCTACTGAACCTTTAATACCTTTGCCCTTCAAATGCGATTTCCAAGCAACTGGATGAACTTTAATAACTGCTTGGTATTCTGAATTAGCCACAGTAAAATCTTCCAACGCTTTAAGAGTAGCTTCTTGTTCGTCATAAAGATCTACAAAAGTATCTTCTTGCCCAACTCTTTTATAGTGTAGCGGCGGATATGAAGGGAAAAAAATGAGACGTCGATCTTTTTCCAATCCATAGTCTTTCTTGATTTCCTTTCGGTCCAATTTTAAATCGTGCCAAGAGTCAAAACGTGGATAGCCTGTAATAACCGTGGGAGAAGCTGAACTCCAAAAAGCCGCATAAGCCTCACCTGGTGCTAATAATAAATCTGGTTTAAAATAATACTCATTTTCATATAAGAACTTATTGTAGGAGAACATAGTGGCTTTAAGTATTTCGGTTTTAAAGGGCTCTCGTGGAACAAAAAATACTTTTAATCCTTTGCTACGTAGATATTTTAGTGTTTTGCGCATTGGTATTTCCCATACTTCCGTGGCTATTACGAAATTATAATCTTTATGGATATCACCATGCATTACTTGGGACGCATCAAGTAAATCAATCTCCAAGCCAACACTATTAGGATTCCAACTTGGTGATGTGATTATATCTATTTGCAAAGTTCGTGGATCCAAAATCATACCTTTATTCATTTTGTGTAAACCTCTCACCATACAAATAGAAGAATATATTATTAGATAAAATACTTATACATTACACGGATTTACTGTCTCTTAAATATAGTCATTGATCTTTGACCGCCTAAACGCTGATCTATGCTACTCTCCATAATAGCCTGTGCTACTACTTCAAGACTTTCATTGCTGGCCTGAATAATCTGATCCACATGTCTTGGTTTGTGGCAAGGTGTTATGTATATTTGAATACCTATAAATATTCCTCGTTTCATCATTTCTATATGATATAAATCCCTTTTACCTACTGGATCATCGCCATTAAATTTTAGATTTATTCTCGGTGCCATCCCAACTGTATGAGCATCAATCTTTAGTTCCTTACACTTACTATTAAAACTTCTTATAAACTTATTGCCCTTTTTCCACACATATGGGTATATTTTATTTTTATGTTCCAATATATACTTGGCTGTAGCAACTCCAGATGCCAACTCCAAACAAGTGCCAAAATAAGTGCCAGAAAAAAATATATCTGTAAATGCATCTTTCAAATAATCTTTAAATAAAACACCGGCCAAAGAAACGCCAGATCCTACCGCCTTACCAACAGTAATGATATCTGGCCACACATTATATTTTTCGGCGCATCCACCAGCAGCAAAACGCATGCCAGTTATCAGCTCATCAAATATTAATATCGCGTTGTATTTAGCGCATAGTTCTCTAACACCTTCAAGATAATTAATATTAGGCTCTTCAAGAGATACTGGCTCAACTATAAAGGCCGCAAATCTTCCTGTTTTTAGTTTATCCTCTAATTGCGTCAAGTTATTATAGTCTATCTTTTCCACATATTGTCTATACGCAATCGGAATACCATAGTTTCTTTCAGATACGGCAGAGAAATCACTTGCCCATCCATGGTATCCTGTTTTTACCATAAGTATGTAATCTTTTTTAGTGCGATGTCGTGCTGCTCTTATAGCAACGCTGGTAGCATCCGAACCATTCTTGCAAAACTTAACCATATTCATACCGTAAAATATTTTAATCCACAGCTCTGCCAATTCAGTTTCCAAAGCAGATGGGAGGCTGAAATTTGTACCCTTGTCCAATTGCTCTTTTATAGCCCTTTTGACAACAGAACCGGGCAAAAAGTTACTACCCAATCCGCCCATTGTATCTATAAATACTTCGCCATCAACAGAGGTCATCTCACATCCATCTAATGATTCGGCATAAATAGGAAAGGTATCGTGTAATGGCCACATCATAAAACTTTTACTCATAGTTTGGCTTGAATTGATTATATATTTTAGCGATCTATTTAATATATCTTTTGCTTTTGTATTTGTCATAGTTGTTCCTTATACCAACTTTGAAAATTATGAAATCTGCGAGTATTCATATATTTGCCATCTAGATAGTATTCTTGTTCCAATATCGCGAATTGTTTGAAACCATTCTTTTCGAGTGCTTTAATTGAACCCATATTAACCTCTACAGCACCCGCTGTTAATTTATTTAAGTTAAGTCTATTAAAAGCATAATCAGATAATAAGCTAACAACCTCTGAGCCTATGCCGGCTTTCCAATGCGTTTTTTCCCCTAGCATGTATCCAATCTCTGCTTTCCGGACTATCCAATCTATATCGTGCAAAGAACATGTGCCTATATAATGAACAAATTCCGTATCCTGCCAAAGACCGCCACCACTATTTACTCCTAAATTGGACATTACCGCAAACATCATATTTTTATCATCGTCTGGCGCAAATATATTAGATTTTGCTACAGGAAATCTACCAGTATTTAGATATCTATTTACTTCCGGATCGTTTAGCCATTTGATATAGTTGGCCGTTATATAATGATCCGTAAATTTCGCTAGTTTAACTTTTTGACCTTCTAGATATTTAATCATTGTTCAAGTCTTATGTTTTGTTGTAAGTATATTTCAAATGGATACTCTCTTTCAATACTATCGTCATCAAACTTTTGTATAGTTCTAATAGTCAAATCTATATATTTTTCGCATTTATTGTAATCTAATATTTCTATACCACTAGTAAGAATATGGCAATATAATATTTTAACATAATCATTCATAATACCGTTTCCTTTATGGCTTTATCGAGATTTTCGTGCTGATCATACTGTGTACAAATCTTTTTAATCAGTACTAAATCTTCAGGTGTATCAAAGGAAAAATCTGGGAAACGGGTAGAAATCATAGTGTTGGGTCTATTGTTGCGAAAAGGATGTATTTTGTATTGAGTTCCTCTACGATACATAAATGGAGTGACATGCTCTCGATTATATGGATCTTGCGTTAGTTGCCAAGTCTCTGCAAGCATCCAATACGGAAATATTTCTATATCAACTCCATCTGGATAGGGAACATCAGAAACTAAAGGATTATTACCCATAAACCCATTATAGCCGTTCTTCCAATATTCGCAAAGCATTTCATCTATGAGTTTACCTTGAGATAGTGGGCAATCAGCTGTAATTCGCACTATCAGATCCGCACAATTTAAACGCGCAGCTTGAAAATATCTATCTACCAAATCATCTGCACTACCAAAATAAGTAGAAAACCGCTTATCTGTATATTTAGCAAAATCTCCATTTTCTTGTCGTTCAAAAAATTCTTGCTGATCATATTGCGGTACAACCAAAATTATTTTATGAGGAATTTGAGCCTTGGTGACGCCTTCTAGTACACGCTGTAAAGTATATTTGCCATTGATATCCTCATATATCTTACGCGGAAAACGAGAGCTTTTTGTTCTGGCCTGAATTATTACAACTATCACAACACAACTCCTCCTATTTTTAACCTTTCCATTATATATTCTTTATTTAGCTTGCGCGCTTCTTTATAGTTAAATCTAATAAAGTACTGTATATCTTCTGGGCGTTCCTTTATTTTTTTATTTTTTATCTTGTCTAACCGCTTTGTATCTTTAAGATTTTCTTTTGCTTCTTTCTTACTTATACCACCAAAACAAACTGGTATAAAATGTTGTTCTCCATCATATTCTATTGCTAACTTTAAATCTGGCACCCAAATATCTATTTCTTGAATGTATTTTCCATTTGTCCTTAACCACTCGAATCCTTTATAGTTATATTCCACTGGCATATTGAATATTTCTTTTAACAAACTAAATAAATATTTTTGTGTTTTATTTTTGCATAATGCGCACCACTTACCGCCCACTATATTTGAAAAAGTCATTTTAAATGTATTGTCGCAATCATTACATAATATCTCCAATTTTTGCGAGTTATTCTTGTAACTCGTAGATAACAAGCTTCCATTCTTGGTTTTTATATGATCTTGTACATACTGCAAACTATTCCTTATACTGTTAAAGTGACAGTTTGAACACCAAGAACCCGATCTAATGCTTGATAAATATGTATCCCATATATGATCACATTTTAAACATTTTATTTTGATTTTAACATGTGAATTTTCCCATTTAGATAATAATATTCCATTTCTTTTTGATATTAACGATTTTATCTCTCTACCTGTAAGTCTTCTTGTGCCAACACAATTTGGGCATTTAGATCCGGAAGCTATTATATCGAATCTGGTATGATATTTGTAAGAGCAAATCAAACATTGTACATGCAATTTTTCTTTTACTCGATAATATTTTTTTGAAAGCAGGAGAAATCCATTACTGCGTAATGAGTTCTTTATATGATCATACGTATATTTTTCACTCATCTTTCCTCCATCATAACATATATTCCTTCCAATCCGATTTGCCATCTTTCATTACTTGTACTAATCTATTTTTTTTAAATTTTATTACGTAGGTCTCGTTATATTTCCACCAGTCCAAAAACACGAATATCGAGTCTTTATCACTAGCAAGATCATAACTACCTTGGATCACTGTCTTTATAGTTGATTGATCTTTTAAAATCTTATTATACATTAACTTCAATTGTGGCATTCATGGTACTCTCCAGAAATAAATCTTCATATACATCTTATACACTTTTGCCGTACCATTTTGTTACTCTGGGATCCCACTTATAAAAATTCCGACATCTTTCATCTTTCCACTTATTACAACATACTTTTCCACTATTAATGGTGCAGTGTTAGTTTGAATAACAATATTATTATCTTGCTTATAAAAATATCCGGCCGGTTTTCCGCCCCGAATGGCATTTGATACATACGCATTATCTATTCTAATACTAACACTTTTATTGCATGTCATAGAGCCTTCATATGGAATATGATGCGCTCTTATATGACATATTATTTTTTCCGCTGTATCATTCCAGTTTATATATTTAAATGCGGATCTGTACGGGCCAAAGTAAGTAGATATACCATCATCCTGTTTAATGGACTTATTTTTTTCACTAACAATATCTGTAAATGTTTCTTTAAATAAACTTACGCCAAGTTTCATTATATCTCTATTTAGTTCGAATCCATTTCTATCACCTATATCAATAACTTTTTGCGCTATAATATTTCCATTATCTATCTCATTAGTCATATAGTGCATTGTCGAGCCAGCATATTTTTCAGCATTTATTATATTCCAATAAGTAGGATTGCAGCCCCTAAATTTGGGCAGTAATCCCGGATGAACATTAATACATCCCAGACGAGGTATTGTGATAACTTCTGGCGATAATATTTTCCTATAATAGATACTAAATATTATTTCTGGTTCTAATTGTCTTATGAAGTCGGCATCTATTTTGCCGGTAAATCTAATAGTTGAGATTCCAATATCGCGGCAATGCTCTCCTACCAACTCCCCAAATATCCTATCTCGTTCTTCATCGTGCTCTATTACATATACCAGATCATGTTCAGTGGTAAGTATAAAGTCTATGATATCTTTGGCTATTTGTTGGCAGCCAAACAATACTATTCTCATCCTAAACCCTCTATCAAATCGCAAATTCGTTTTGCGCCTTTACCATCTACAAAATGTCTTGATATTCTACTTGTGTCATTTCTATAATACTCATTACTCAAAAACCATTCTGCTTTAAGTTTTATATCCGTCTCATTTGGTTCCGTTGGTAGGCAACAATGCTGTACTGCGTTTATATTGTCTTTCTGGTGTTCATACTGAGCAATGGCTATGCATGGAAGCCCGAAATATAGACATTGTAGAAGTGTCAGCCCTCCGTTTACTATGCCCATTACGCACTCTCTCATGGCTGTATAGTAATCTTCTTCCTCAAACATTTCAACGCGAGGGTATTTTTCTTTGTAATTAGGATGATTTATGCTTTTGGCTATTATTAGGTTATATTCGCTATCCTGAAATGACTTGATTATTAATTCGGCATAATTATTGTAATCATATCCGCCCATTGCTACAAATATATTATTACTTTTTTTTGATACGCTGTACTTGTCCCAATAAGTATCATTAGTTGGAATACATATGTACTTTTCCCCCTTATAGGTTGCGGCATCATTAATAAACGCACTAATGCTAAGGTCAACTAGTGGCACATCTTCTGCCGCGCCATCTATCAAGACAATTTTGATATTTGCACTTTTGGCTTGTAGTATTAGATTTTTTTGTGATTTTATATGATCTATAATAAGTACATTTATATCATTGGTTATTGTGCCATCAGAAATAATATCCGTTTTGTGCTGACGCCTAACTAATTCTTCTGATATTACTTTTGTACGATATTTATGACCAGTTCCTATCTCTTTAACCGGGCCGAAATCGAAGAAGAATGATATTTTCACGAATATCTCCTAAATATCTTTGTTGATTCTTCACAGGGCTCTAATTTCAAATTCCCATCACCCATAACAATTTCGAATGCCCTTATATTTTTAACCATTACTCTAAAATCAATAGGATCTAGTGATACTGGATTATCTACCGCCCCATTACTATAATCAAGTGTAAAATGCTTTTCTATCACAGAGGCGCCAGCTATAACGGCTAGGGCAGTGGCTTCTGTTGATCTGGTATGATCGGAAAAGCCAACATCTTTGAAAAATGCTTGCTTGAGTTTTTGTATAGCTGCTAGATTAATATTTTTCAATTCCAATGGGTAAGAAGATTTACAATGCAATAGTGTTATTTTATTATTAATCAAGTGTTTTAATGCATTTCCTATTTCACTTATATTAGACATACCAACTGACATAATAACATCCAATCCAGCATATCTATTTACTTCATCTAAAAACTTTGTATTAGTAACATCAAAAGAAGCTATTTTAATTCGCTTAACGCCCAGATCCTTGACCAGAAACATTAGGGCATCCGAATCAAAAGGAGTAGAAAAATATTCTATTCCTACTTTATCGGCATGTTCTTTTAATAGATTGTGTTGTTCATAAGTTAGTTCGCACTGTTTTAATATTCCCCAAGCAGGATTATCTTTTGCAACCCTTTTTTCTGTCGTATATGTTTGAAATTTAACCGCGTCAGCACCTGATACTTTGGCCGCATCTATTAGAGATAGGGCCTTGTTTAAATCTCCGCCGTGATTAATCCCAGCCTCTGCTATGATAAAAGTTTTCATAGTTTATCCAAAAATGTTATATTTGGATTACTACTTTCGCGAACACCACTAGTCAAATCATTATATTTTTTTGCCCTTTCTATATACATTACATTACATCTGTCACATGGCCAAACAGGATAATAACCCTCTTCGCCCCTAACACCGACGCCAAATGGTGAATGATAATCATTTTTCACAACATTAAGTCTTTTATGTCCTAATATCAAACACACTATTACTTTAAACATCTTTCTCCTTTATGAATGCGTCTTGATAAAATTCTTAACGCCTTTACTAACATTGAATAACTCGTTGGCATTCACAGAATGATTTTTTATAGCATCCGTAATGGCCATACTTATACTCGCATCTATAATCTTTTCCAAATATTGCGGACTTGAGCTTTCAAAACATATTTGTTTATACATATCTTTCATATCAGTATCGTAAATTGGATAGCCCCAAGCATAATGATATTTGGTATACAGTATGTAAAGTGATTTAGTTATATTATCCATCATAATACCTATAAATTAAATCCGCCATCTATACTGAGGTTTTGCCCAGTAATATATGACGATAGATTGGATAATAAAAATAATATGGAATTTGCTATTTCTTCCGGATTGGCCATTCTTCCTAACGCAACTCTTTTGGAATATTTTTTTTCAAAATCTTCTAAATGATTATTGTATATACCACCAGGACTTACACTATTAACTCGCATCTCCGGGCCATATACTTTAGCAAAATACTTAGTCATATATTCTATTGCTGCTTTACTGGATCCATAAGATACATTACTATACCACTTATCATCATCTTCATAAATAGAAAAATCCGGAACCTTCGAGCCATATATACTACTTATATTAACTATACTTGCACCAATATTCATTACTGACTTACATTTAGTAATCATATTGTGGGTTCCCTTTATATTTGATGCATTAGTCCTATCAAATTGCTCTTCTGTTATTTCTAAACCCTTAAAACTCAATGCTGCGTTATTTATTAGCCCATCTAATCTTATATTATTTTTTATTAAATGTCCTACATACTTATTTACAGAATAACCATCAGATATATTAAGTTGCTCGGCCGAAAGAGATGCTATGATGTCAGTGGAAAATACATAAGCACCCTCTTCTATTAATACGCGTCTTATATGATTTCCTAAAAACCCATCGGCGCCGGTCAGTAAGATGCGTTTATCTTTAAGTCCAAAAGTTTTCATTTACTTCCTATAATATAATAATACTTTTCTTACCGCCTCTATAACATCATCTGTATCTTGTTCAGTTAGATTTGGCTCTATTGGAAGAGATATTGTTCGTTCTGATAACCAAGTGGCGTTAGGAAAGTCCTTATCTGTCCAACCGAATGTCTGTGCATAAGCTCTATGTTGATGTATAGCTCTATAATGTATTCCTACACCTATTCCCTCGTTTTGTATTGCAGATAAAATATAATCTCTATTTACCTTGTATCTATCGAGCTTTAGCTGAATAGTAAATAAATGATAAGCATGTTTCATATAATCAGGTGTTGGATGCGGCAAATATATGGGCAAATCAGATAATTCTTTCACATATTTATCCCAAACATTCTTACGCTTTATCCAATTAGCATCGAGTCTATTTAATTGATGAATACCTAAAGAAGCCGTAAGATCAGTCATATTCATCTTGTAACCAAACTCTACCACATCATAGTGTTTAAACCCAGATTTACTAAATCTTTGAGCAGCATCAGCACTTAAGCCATGTAAAGCTAACATCTGAATATGATCTATTATCTCCTTGTTATTACTGCAAACCATTCCACCCTCACCAGTAGATAGATTTTTGGTAGAATAAAAGCTGTAGTTAGATATATCTCCTAGCTGTGCAAGTTTTTTCCCCTTATATTCGCTTTCTATGGCATGCGCATTGTCAAGTATTAGGTGTAGGTTATATCTCCTTGCAATATCAATTATAGGATCCATTTCGCATGGTAGTCCAGCAAAAGCAACTATTACCATTGCTTTGGTTTTTGGAGTAATAGCTTGTTCGATCTTGTTATACTCTATTGTTTGGTATTTTGGCATCACATCGATTAATACTGGCGTTAGACCATTTTGTATTATAGTAGCAACTGTGGCTGTAAAAGTAAAATCACTACTGATGACTTCCGATCCTATTGGCAGATTAAGAACTTTGAGTGATAGAAATAATCCCGAAGTACAAGAAAATAAACCAACAGAATGATTTATACCCTGATAAGCAGAGAATTGTTCTTGAAATTTTTTAACTTTTGGGCCTGTACCTAGCCAACCAGATCTTAAAGTATCTGTTATTTCGTCGATTTCTGGTTGCTGTATGTCAGGTCTACCAAATACTAAAAAATCTTTACGCGTTGGCTCTCCACCCTCAATTGCTGGTTTCATCTTTCACCAAATATTTTTCTAAAAACTCATTAGAATCACTAATGAGTAATACTTTTTTACCAAATAATCCTATCCATTGCTCAGAGCTAGAATAATGACTGAAAGCAAATGATAATGGTTCTGATTTACAAAATACGTACATATAACATAATATCATTCTTGGATCCATCAAAGTTCTCTTAGTTCTTCGGTAGTCAGTTTCTCTACTTTATCAGAAGAATATCTAAATGGTTTTATTACAGGTTCCTTTGGATAATTTATGTCCCACTTTGTTCCTACACCGCATGTATCTGGCGGAGGAAGTATTTTGTAGTAATCATCACAATCTACCGTGTATAGCATTTCGGTATCAGAAATCAAATCTTCATGTATTTTTTCGTAGCCTCGAATGCCCACAAACTCAATCGGAATATTCGGCGCAAAAGCCTTTGCGAATTGCAATAAAGATGACGCCTTTAACTTTGGTATAAATATTTCACCACCTATTGAATTATTTAATGCAAATAAATTAAGATTTACGGCTTCATCAATGGACATAAAAAATCTTGTCATATCTTTATGAGTTATTTTTATTTTTCCATTTTTCGCTTGAGTTTCTATTGTAGTTCTAAATGAACCATTAGAGCCCATAACATTTCCATATCTTGATGCCATGAATATTGTGCCATCTCGTTTGGAATAATTATTGCCATTTATGAATAGTTGTTCTGCTACAAATTTAGTTCCGCCATATAAAGTAGCTGCCGAACAAGCCTTATCGGAAGAAACCATTAATGCCCTTTTTATCCCATTTTCTATACAAGCCTCAACAATATTCATACTCCCAATAATATTGTTTTTTACAGCCTCAAACGGATTATACGAACAGGCGTCAACCCTCTTCATGCAAGCGGCATGTACACATACTTCAACATTATGTAAAGCAAACATGAGACGATCTTTATCTCGTATATCACCTATCATAAATCTAATGTTTTCTTTTCTAGCGAACTTCTCCTGCATCTCAGCCTGTTTCAATTCGCCTCTACTAAATATGATGATCTTTTTAGCTATTGAATGTATCCGTTCTGTGAGAGCATTTCCTAACGTACCAGTGCCACCCGTAATCAAAACAATCTTACCCCTAACAGCATCTAAATCAGTCCCACCAGCAATATATTTTTCTTTTCCCGCTGCTTTTAGGAATTGCTCATTAGTATAAAATCTGTGCCCCGACGGCTTTCTTTTGGCTACGAGAGTTCCATTCTTATCCCAATTCCTCAATGTTTGTATTGAGATATTGAGTTTTTCTGCCATTTCGCTTATAGAATACATAGGTGCCTCATATCTATATATACAATATTGATAGATTTGTCCATATAAAAACAAACAAATCTATTATAAACTATAATATACTAATAATCTGAAGTATTTTGGGATAGTTAGGAGAGCACATGGATTTCAAACTAATACTAAAAGAATCAAATGAGCAATATGGACTACAACAAATAGATGCCGAATGGTTAGAATTTATTAAGTTTTTAAATATAGTTAATCCAAAAACAGTAATAGAAATAGGCACTTGTACAGGAGGAAGCGCTTGTACTTTTTCTTATTTCGCCAAAAATCTAATATGCGTAGATCATCAGAATTTTTTTAGGAATAAAGAGCCCATAGCGGAAAGATGCACTTTATATGTAGTGCCTCAAGATAGCCACTCTGATTTTTGTAAATTTAATGTTGGGGAAGTACTTAAAAGAAATAAGTTAGGAAAAGCTGATTTACTGTTTATTGATGGGGACCACAAGTTTAAGGGTGCTAAAAATGATTATTTATATTACAAAAAATTACTAAATCCTGATGGGTATGTAGTTTTCCATGATATTTTGGAGTCCAATCATCATAAAAAACAAAATTGCACTGTATTTAGATTTTGGCAATCTATTAAGACGCAATATAATAATCCAATCGAAATTATAAAAGGCAGAAAATGGGGCGGTATAGGCATCATCCAATTATCTGCCCTTAAGAAGAAATAAACTCCTTAATCCATTTTTCTCTAGCTACTGTATTATACTTACCTATATCTAATTGCCATTTACCGTTAATAATCTCTTCCTGACTAACATTCTCTACAACTCCGGGACTATTGTATAAAGCACTATAAACATTATACTTTTTCATCTTGCCGATATCCCAACTCCAGCGATCCAATGGTATGGGTATATTGACTACATATTGCCCAGCACTAACGGCCTCATACACACCAGAAGAATAAAACATAACGGTAGTATGAGTCTTTGCGAATAAATCGTTTATAGCGGGTGGATACTGAATAACCCCATCCATAACCACCTGACCATATTGCGTGAGTTCTGGAGGCACCCATTGCTTCTGGCGGGCTTTAAAAACAAGAGTATGGTGTTGTGCGAGTTGTTTTATGATTTGCAAAAAGCGTTCTTTACTGCCAAAAGCCTTATTAATATGATCTTGTTGTAAATTGGGTAATAATACTAATACCTTATTGCCTGTATTAGGAATAGATGTAAAAGTATTATATATATGGTCTCTAACAATATCTTCTTTAAGATTCAAAAATTCTAATAGCGTTTCCTTTATATATCGGGCAGGGTAATAGATCTTATCAAAAGAAGTAATGCACGCGGAATCTGATAACCATAACGAATCAGTTAAGTATAGGTAGTTATGTAGCTTTATACCACCTGCCTTTAACTCTCTAATATACTTCTTGGCCCATAGAAATATCTCTACGCTTATTAACTCCGTTATGTCATCTCTAAACAGCCAAGTCTTTAATTGGTTATCATTAGAAAAGGCTACTATTTTATGGGCCTTTTCTGTGATTGATTTGGCCGCTTTATTTATATTAATTTTGGACGCTCTTAAATATTCCTTTTCCGCCCTATAAGTATCATAGTGGTATAAGATATATGGCTCTTTTAATTGTTCCACAACACTTTGCAGTATTTTTAAGTATGGTAGATCTCTAATAACTACAGCCAACACTTATACCTCGAACGCCTCTATGAAATTATTTTGACTATCAAATACCAATAATAAGGTTTCGTCCAAAGAAAGTTCTGCAATCAAAAGATTATCATATAATACTGAATAATATATTCTTTTAATCTCGTCTTTCATATCCCACTATCTTTAAAAATCTTTGAACAGTAGATGATTTAACACAAAAACTTAAATGATCAAATGCTCCAACGCCGGCAACCAATATACCAACTACTTTGCCCTGCTCATTAATAACCGGACTACCGCTATTTCCACCAGCTGCTGCGGCGGATACTATAAATAATCCTTTTGCTGGTGGTGAGAGATTAGGGTTAGCATCCATAACTCTGCCCTCGGCCTCTGCCATCACAATACCCAATGGAGCACCGACTATCCACACAATATCTCGAAATTTTAAATCTTTATTAAAGTTTGACGTAAGTTCTAATGGATCTAAACCATGATCAACTTTTTTCATTAGACATATATCATGGGGCTCATCAATTTCCATTATCTCTATATGATCTAGTGAGCCTTTATGGCCATCTCGTACAGTATCCATTCGTATATTATTATCCGCCAAGCCCATATCTTGAAACTGTGCAATCCCCACACAAACATGTCCGGCTGTAAGTAAATAATCCTTATCGATTGCAAATACTGTTCCTCTTAATTCTAACTTACCATTTATCTGTCTCACGAATACACTACCAACTGATTTATGTGCTTGACCTATATCATACTTATTACCTATCGCTTGAACTTTAGCTTCTGGCATACATATATTTACTGCGCATGCATTTATATATAGCAAGCCCAATAAAGCGATTAATATTCGCATAATAATACTCCTATGTTTTTATTTTTGCTTGCCTATTCCTTTATGTCCTGTAGCATCTAAAAATTCTCTTAAAGCAGATGATTTAACACAAACAGCTAAATGATCATAAATTTGTGTAAGATGTACAACTGCCATTCCTATTACTTTGCCTTGTTCATTAATAATCGGACTTCCACTATTACCTCCAGCAACAGCAACAGAAGCAAGCAATCTACCCTTTAAGGGATCTGGATATTGCAAATCTACATCCATTACTTCGCCCTGTTGACTTGAAAGCATCATTCCAAATGGAGTACCAACAATCCAAACAGTATCATTGAATTTTACTATACTATAATCAGCTAACTCCAAGGGCACTAATCCATGATTTTTCTTTTTTAACAAACATATATCATGTAATTCATCCAATTCCACTATTTTGATATTATTTATTTCTCCCTTAATTCCATCTTTTATTATTCGCAGTCTAATATGATCTTCTAATATCCCATTTGCTTGGCCTTCTAAAGTTGCCACACAAATATGACCAGCAGTAAGTAGATAATCCCTTCCTATAGCAAAAGCAGTCCCTTCTAATGCTGCAAGTTTATCGACTCTATCTACAACTAACCCGCCAACTGATTTATGAGCTTGTTTTATATTGTAAGTTTTTGTTGATGATTCTGGCATATAAATATTTATATTCGGAGAGCAAGAAACGAATAAAAGCATAGCAACTAAAAAATGTAAAATTTTCATCTAACAACTCCATATTGTATTTGTCTTTATCCTATAATATCTTTGGCTTTGTTCTTCCACATCTCCAATTGTCTTTCTGGGCTTTCAAATCCCTTATGAATTGCTTTCCCAGCCAAATTTGATCCACGACCAAAATGAGCGACTATTGGAATATTATTAAACCACAATTCATCAGACTGAAATTCTCTCCCAAAATATTGGCCTAAACCAGTTTTCGTATCTACAAAATCCAATTTTTTAATTTGTATTTCTCCAATTTTCTTTTGAATGCCCCAGCCTACATCTTCCCAGGGCTTATAATTTCTATTGCCCCTATTACTATCCTTGCCTGGCCTAAAATCAATCAAATCACCGTGTTTCATAATATTAGTTCCGAAAAGCATAAAACACATATGATAGCACATTATACCCTGATTGTAATTTTTTATAGCCGACGCCATCTTATATTTTGATAAATCTAAATCATGCCATTTCTCTGATAAAACAATACAATCAGATTCTATTATGGCAGTTTTCCCAGTTTCAACCATAGGAAATATTTTATTCAATGATTGCCCATGCCTGTTAGATCCGCCAGAAAGAGTTGGTATATGCGGGACTATTTTAATTAAAGGATCATGTCTATGTTTTTCTAATATTATGCCATTATGTCCATTGTCGCACAAAATAAAATGCGGAGATGGCTTGGTAAATTTCCTTACCGAATCGATCATCAAGTTAATCAAGCCGCGATCATTTTCTACCACAGATATAATAGTTAGATCATTTTTCATAATAATCGTTTTTTTATCTCTATTACTAATACCTTGCCAAAAATCATAATTATATTATAAAACATATTAGCAAACGCAATTATCTCCGAAACTATAATAGGTAAATTATCTCTATTAAATCTCCGCAAAGTTCTTCTCTTTACCTCATCATATATTTGAATTTTAACAACCCTATCTTCGGTATATAAAAGCATATTTTTTAAATTAACCTCTGATGTCCAAGTAAGCCTATTATCTACCTTTCTTTTTAGCCAAATATAATAACACAAACTAGGAAAAGAATCGCTTTCTCCTGCTTTAGTTACCATTAAACTCTTCATACTACCTGCCCCACAACTTCTTGCCATTTAATTTGCCCCATTATTATAATTACACTTTTTGTAATATATTTATGTATTTATTAACCATTTTGTCTAAAGAAAGGTTTTCTACTGCATGTTTTCTTGCCCTCTCCCTAAATCCATCCAAATCTTTCATTATATCCTCTATTCCATCTGCCAGTCGTTTATTATATGCTGGGCCATAATCCCATTCGTTAGACTCTACCACTATGCCTGTTTGTTTGTCTATTACCATATCTTTGTTGCCGCCGAATTTTGGAATAACACAAGGTAATCCGCAGGCTTGCGCTTCTGCTATTACATTATCCGAAGAACTCCCTTCGCGCGGCCCTAAGTAAATATCTCCCTGGCCAAATATCTGGGTAATATTAGTGTTGGGAAAGGCACCTAAATATTTGATATTACTATCACTTTTGTATTTGTTATATATATTCATACAAGCAGCATCCATACTACCGACCAATAATAGCCTTATATTGTGCCTTTGTTTTAATTCTTGATAAGTGCCTATTAAACACTCCATTAAATAATTATCTCTCATCTTGCCCAAATGAAATATATTAGTGCCATCGTGTTGTTGCATTACGGGCTTGAATAAATTGGTATCTACGCCATTATGAATTATAGACCATTTACTTTCGCGTTTAGTTATTTCGTTCTCTATACAATCTCTTGACCAATTGCTCTGATATACAACCCAATCTACTGCTGGCACATCAGTTTTTAACTTGTCGTGGAGTGCCTTCATATCGGGCCTAATAGATCTGCCAAACTTTTTATTATATATTGAATTATATATTCCGTCACAGCGTAATATTACTTTAGTTTTCTTTCTATCTATTTGTCTTAAAACCTTACCAGTTTCAACAATACATATAGCCGCATCAGATTTTTGTGGATTATCATATATAACCTGATGCCCTAGTTTAGTGAGTGCCTGATCTGTCTTGGCCACAAATATTGATGGGCCGCCACCGCCCCACGATCCTCTGTGATTAAAGTAAAATGTGGTCAAGATATTTCCTCTATAACATCAAATATAGATTGTAGTCTATCCTTCATAATAAAAAATACAACCATTACGGTTGCATCAACATTATTAATAAATCTGGATAGTGTTATTTTATTATCTTGCTGTTCTACTATTGGTTTGTGTAATAAAATCATTCTATACAAACTCTTACAACTGTCGGCCATCATAATAAGCTCTTCTCTCTACAACGATTAATAAAGTTTAATATAGAGTCGATATCTGTGCTATATTTATCGAAAAACCATAACCCGCCATCTTCCGCAAAAATCATTATAGATACTGTCCTATAACCCAAAGTAGGCCCAAGATAACATTTATATACTGTTTTTGTTATATCATTCACTATATCAAACCTTTCTCCACGAATAATTCTTTTTTATTGTTATTCCAAAATCTTATCATTTCGGTATAATGTTTTGAATGATCATATTCCTCACCATCTTGCAAAATATTTGAAATAATACTGTTATACAAATTTGTTGCTTTTTGAAATAAAATACACAGATTTAAAAATTCATCAGTAGCATAAAATTCTATTGGGTCTTGCGTTCCCTTTGAAGAATTGCATGGTTTGCATAAAATTACAGCATTGGCGCAACAAAGAGCATGGCCCTTTGAAAGTGGGAAATTGTGATCTACACACAGATCTTTATCACTCCCACATTTATAGCATTTATTATTAAAGATCTTATACGTTATTTCTAATTCTATACCATTAAAATTTTCGTCCACTAGTAATTTTCTTTCCCTACGTTTATTATTTTTGATTGCCACCTTATCTTTATTATTTTTCTCCCAATTAGATATTGAGATATTAGAACATTTTTTACACATATCATGAAGACCATCAGAATTTCTAATACTTTTTGAAAAATTTTCTTTTAATTTAATTTCCTTACATGCACAGCATTTCTTCGTATCTGGGTACGATATCTCGCTATCATTTCTGGCTTTATTCAATTCCCGTTGTTTATTTTTTGTCTTATTATTACATTGTTTACAGGCATTTGATAAATGATCTTTATTACCCAAACATATATGGAAGTCTTTTGATTTTTTAGTAATAAGGCACGAACCGCATTTCTTTTCTTCGGCAATAGTAATGTTTTTATTTTTATTTGCTATTTGATATTGTTTTCTGTATCTTGTTTCGCATTCCTTACACCAACCTCTATATCTGCCTCCTTTTGCTTGATAAAAACTATCTAATGATTTTGTTTGATTACATTTTTTACATAATTTCATATAAGTCCTTCCTTTTTCCACTTTTCTCTATAATATTTTTGCAAATCTTGCCAATTTTTTGTTTGCTCTGGACTATGTTGGGCCTGTACTTGATTTTTATGTTCTCTCCACAAATAAAGTGGTTTTCCAGTAATTTTTACAACCGGATATTTTTGAAGCATTTTACAGGCCATATTATAATCGGTACTATACCTATAAGTTTCATCAAAGCCACCTATATCTATTAGAGAACTAATCCTCATAGCGCGCAAATGCCCAACGACATTGCCGCTTATCTGCATTTGTCTAAGTGTTTTTTGCCCTTCTTGTGTGAATTGATTTTTAGCTTCTTTTGCCTTTGGATGACTAAATGTCTTTAATTTGTTTTTTGGTGCTGGACCAATAATATTAAAATTAGAATAAGTCATACCTATCGCTGGATATTGCTCGAAATATTTATTTACAGCGTCTAATGCTTCTGGTTCTAACATATCATCCGAATCGAGTTGTGCCAAAACCCTTGCATCTGAACAATTATCAGCAATCCATTTTAAAGACCAATTATAAGCTGGCATTTGCCCTAAGTTTTTATCAAACCTATGATATATTGTATTAGAATATTTTTTAGTAAATATTTTGCATATATCAGGGGCATTATCGGTAGATGCGTTATCAATTAACAAATGTACAAAGTTATCTTTTGAAAAAG
>Ga0315281_10000213_pt1 | contig 76460 bp, 76 predicted proteins | sample YL17G07_0_MG_FD_204540 | JGI IMG/M metagenome (GOLD analysis project Ga0315281, IMG submission 204540) | Sediment microbial communities from Yellowstone Lake, YNP, Wyoming, USA - YL17G07_0 | ecosystem: Environmental > Aquatic > Freshwater > Lake > Sediment | place: USA: Wyoming | collected... | reverse complement strand
TGCTCTGAAAAACTTCATACCTCTCTCAGCCGCTTTGACGAAACCTGTTGCAAGGTCGAATTTGCTCTGCCTACAATATTCCACAAGCGATTTGTGCGTCTTCCTATCCAAGAAAACATCCAAGACAGCCTGATTCTTTCCTTCAGAATTCCCGCCCAAGCCCAATCCCATAAGAATCGACATCCCTCATCTGTTCAATAGTAGATTCCATGACCACATTTCCAAACGTTCAGCAGCTAGTCTCATCTTTTCATCAGCCCCAACAACAGCAACGTCGATACAAAGGACAGAAGAGCAGCATAAACGAACGAGAGTTCTGGCGAAATCAACGCCCAAATGGTACCTACGACGAAGCTTGAGATGAAGTCTCCAACGCCGTCGATCGTTTGCAGCACTCCATAGCCTGTTCCTCTTATGCTGGAAGGCAGAAGGTCAGCTGCATAAGCTTTCTCCAACGCCGTATAGGTTGCTGCACTTATTCCCGACAGAACAAAAAGGAAAACAAAAAAGTATATGTCAGTCGCGTAGACAAAACCCAACGATGTGATTCCAAACAAGAGGAAACCAAAAGATGCCAGGAGCGATTTTCTGCCTAGTTTGTCGCTTAGAGAGCCTATTCCATAATCTGCTAAAGCTTGAGCAATATTTCTTATCGTGTACAACAGTATTGATACGCTTGCTGCGATGATGATGCCATTGAGTGGAGTAAGAACCTCTTGCACTCTTAACAGAAGAAGAGTTCGGTTAAAGTTCGCGATTCCGAAGACAAACATTATGAATAGAAAAACCTTGAAATCCTTGGGCAATGATTTCATGTGCCAAAAGAGTCCTTTTTGTGCCTCTGGTTTTCTAGCGGTTTCTTTAACGCCGATAGCTATGATTAGAACCGCAAGAGAACCAGGTATCAGAGATAAAAAGAAGACATTCCTTAGACCTAGCCATGAGATCAAGAGAAACGCGAGCAATGGTCCTAAGATTGCGCCTATGGTGTCCATGGCGCGATGAAACCCAAAAGCGTGACCGTAGAATCTCTTGTCAACAGAATCTGCGAGAAGTGCGTCACGGGGAGGTTCTCTCGTGCCTCTTCCCATCCAAGCCAAAACCCTGTAAACAAATGTCTCTATCCAATCTCGGGCGAAACCAATGATTCCAACGAATAGACCTGTCAACAAGTAGCCGAGAACAACCAAGGGTTTCCTTCTCTGCAACCTGTCGCTCAGCCAGCCGGAGAATGTCTTAACAAAACCGGATGAAGCATCTGAAAGACCTGTTATTAAGCCGAGTATCTGAGGGGCACTTGCGGCGCCAACCAATTCTGTAAGGAATGAGGGCAGTGCAGCAGTGGTCATTTCATGACTTGCGTCGCTAAACAAGCTCGTGAAACCCATTGCGGCGACATTTCTATTCAACCATTTCCGAGTTTCTTGGTTATTGTTTGATTTGTCTTTCATTTTTCAACGAGTCTCCTTATTTCAAACATTGCGCCATTTTGCCTGTCCGAAAGCAGACGTCAAAAACCTCCTTATTTTCGAGACAAGCCCAATCGACTTCTGTTTCTTGAAATCATCGAGAATTTTCTTGAAAATATCAGGAATTTGAGGATGGTTAAGAACTTCTCCCACGCTCATCCATGCATATTCTGTAGCTTCATGGGTTATGATTATTCTTCCGCCAACAACAATTGCCTCATAGACAATTATAATATGATGTGTTAGTTCATCCTTCTCTGGGAGGGAGTCATAATAAACCCCAACTAATTTGGCTGGAAGAATCTCCAATCCTGTTTCTTCTCTAACCTCGCGCACGACTGCTTGTTTCACAGTTTCTTCAGGTTTGATATAACCTCCAGGGATAACCCAGCGTTTATGGTAGGGTGCGTCTCCTTCCCATATAAGAAGGATTACGGGGTTTTCCCCTTCGATTATAGCATACACGCTAATCAGCACCTTAGCCTTGACCGCGTCTCTTTCAGACATCATACAATGATCCCTCAGCTTGCAACCTCCTCTTCTCTCTTGACTGCAAAGTCTGGTCCGTTTCCTCTTTCTTGCTGCGATTTCAGGCAATTTTCCATTTCTTTCATTTTACGCATAACCTTCGAAGTGTCACATGAGCTTGGAATATGCAACGTATTTCCGTATGAGTTCGTCTCTTAGCAGTCTTTCACGTCTAGCATTGGGTGAGCAAGCACACAAATGGAATACTTGAATTCGGTTATCAGCGAAGACTCTGCTGATTTGTTTTCGCAATCCCACGTACTTGCTTTCGAGTTCGTTAAGTTGTCGTGCGACTTTCTGGAAATCAGATTCGAGCTGCCTTTTCCTTTCTTCCAACTCTTCCACAGTCTGCGCAAGTTGTTCCTCTGAGCAAGTGGACTTCGTTCCAAATTCCACTATTTTTTGAATCGATTCAGCATCAAGCGAAGCATCTAACTTAGTTGCCAACTGGTGAATCCCACAATTTTCATCTATTCTGATCCTTTTCAAAGAGACCTTCCGAGCTTGAATAGTCATTAAATCACCTTCTTCTTACGTTGAGCAGAGCTTCAAGCGTTTTCTGATCCTTGACCAATTCTTCCAAAAGCTTCTTCAGTTTTTCAGTCTCATAAGGCAATTCCACAATACGCTTCTTCAACGCCTCCGTTCTTTCGACAAGATCAGCAATCTCTCTCTCAAGAGAAGTCACTCTCAAGGAAAACAACCCAATTCTCATTAATTCGATGATTTTCTGTTGATCCCCTATCTTTTCGTACAAGCCCCGAGGAACGCCAAGCTTGACGTTAGAGTTTCTAGTGCGTGCCAATCTCATGAGAAACTCGCCTTTCCTGTTCTCAATATTTTTGCCAGAGTTCTTTCTATTCCTCGTTTTCCAACAAGTTGTGTCAGGCTTCTTCCGACAGATTCCTCAGTTCTTGCCCTTTCTCTGCTTGAAAATCGATAATCTTGCTTTTCGATGTATTCGGAAAGATCTTTTTGCAGCCTTTCTAATGCTTGAATCTGCTTTTCGATTAATCTCTTGATTATCGGCGCCAACCTTCCATTGAATGTGCTGATTGCGATGCACAAAGTCATGATATAATGAGGCATGCACATGCCCTTAGACTTGTCATAGAGCTTCCACATCTCTTCGTCTTGAATGATCTCGCGCAAGAACCCTTCTATGTAGGACCTCATCATTTTTGAAACATGATCACAAGCGGGGCATTCAACTTCATTAGAAACTGGCTTAGACAATCTTATGTTATGGACCGAACCTACAGAACGTTTCAAGTCCAGTTTCCATGGTTTTGTTCCTACAAACTTGATGTTCTGCTGATCTTTGACATCCTCTAAAAGCTGCTCCGTGACGCTTTTAAGAATCAAAGCCATTCCAAGACCATCTTCGCTCGTTGGATTGCTTGCAGAAACAAACATCTTGTAAGAATGATAGTTACAGAAGCCCCTACTTTCAACGATTTTTTCTCTTGCTTTAGGATCCATAACAAGTTCACTTAGGTATGTTTCAATAAACCTCTGCTCCAATCTTCCTTCCAGATGGCATAAAAAGCAGTTCTCTCCTTTCTCTAACGCCTGTGAGATGCGTACGTGCATTATGCCTTTATCCTCATGGCTCATCTCAAACCATCCCTAGTTTTCTGAGCACGCTGATGGCTTGAAACGTGTTTTCAAAGGTTGAGATACCTAGATCAGAACGAGCAAATCCTCCGTTGGCTCTTTGACATTTCAATATGAAGTCCGTCGTTTGTGGTGGAAATCTGCAGTTTTTGCCGAGTAAGTCTAGAGTCGTGACTCCATAGTACGTAGGCTCCATGTAGGGTGTTAAAGAACGGGGAATCATTGTGAAACCCCCATAAGGCTTCTCGCATTGTCTAACAAATTCTTCTGTGCAATGCAAATCGTTCATGTTGTGCTTCAAGAAGCTTAGAGAAGCTACAGCATGATAGGTTGAACTAAGATTAGAATGGCGATGAGCGCCAAACCCGCAGTCCCTATTCCTGTACTGTAACAACCAGTTCCTCACCGCGTTGCCGTCAAATTCTATTCTAAAAATGTCGGCAAGTTCCAAAATCATCAAAGTCGTCGTAAACTCGGATGAGACCTCAACATAAACATCTGCATTTCCAAAGTAGCTGTCAGAGCGAATCGCTGAGGTAACAGGCTTCTTGAAGCGATCATCTAGGTTTTCTCCACACATCAACAGAGCCTTGCCAACGTAGTAGTAGGAGTAAATACTGTCTAGGCTAAGCTCCAGCAACCATTTAACCGTCTTTTCAACATGAGAAAAGGATAAGCCTAATAATTCTAAAATCGCTAATCCGTAATAGGTGTCTTGAGCATTTGATTCAGCTCCTTGGCAGAAAGTATAGCCTCCATCATCATTCTGACGGTTCACAACATAATCTACGATCTGTTTAAGATCTAAAGCAGTTTTTTCTTTGGGAGCGAACCGCCCTGCTTCACGCAAACCTAACACCCACTCGTTTATATTGAATGTTGGTAGAAGCTATCAGCCCTTGCAGATATTGAAGCAAGGGCGGTTAAAGGCGAGCCTCATCGCCTCATACTTTCAAAAGTTCTGGACGAACAAATAAGCATTGTTGTGGTTTTGCCTCAGACGTTCATATATCTTGGATGAAAGCCTTGCTTTTGTTTGCGTAGCGAAAATCGAGTAAAACACAGCACTATCCCGAAACTGCATAGGTCGAGCACTTTTACCGGTAAACGTGTGTTCAATTCTCAACCCCCGCATAAGGTTTCTACAACATCCTAAATCGGGTTTATTTTGCCGAAACAAGCTCAGAACGTGCCTGAATTTCAGATGCGGGGGGTGGGATTTGAACCCACGAACCTCTACAGGATAGGCGCCTCAGGCCTACGCCTTTGACCATGCTTGGCAACCCCCGCGTCCCAAACACGGTTGTGCGTATCCTCTACGTTTATGGTGGAAATTAAGTCTTGCTTCCCACAAAAGACAAAGGTTTACGGGGCACATGAAACATGAAACTCCGAGGGACGCACGGGCCGGTTCGCTTTCTTCTAGATCATGCGGAAGTCTTCCTTTATCGTGGTAAGCACGACGTGCGTGTTTGTCCGTTCAACGTACTCCATCGAGAGCAGACGTTTGGTAAACTTGCTCAGTTCCTTGCGGCTCCTGAACTTCGCAATTATCACCGCGTCCGCCAACCCGGTCAGATCATACACGCAACACACGTTCGGCAGACGCGCAATCTCGTTCTCCATCTCAAGAAGCCTTCCCTTCGAAACCGTCACTTCCGTCACGATAGTCAACTCGTACCCGAGCTTTTCCTGATCCAGCAGAACCGTGTAGCCTTTTATTATTCCCTCATTGTCCATCTTTCTTATCCTTGACAGCGCTGTCCCTATGGAGACGTTGCACTGCTTGGCAATTTGCCTGCACGAGAGCCGAGAATCACGCGTCAAAACCTCCAGTATCTTCATATCCGTGTCGTCAAGTGTGGTCATGAACTGTCACCATTGCACATTCATCCAGACAGCCATTCAACTATTTAACGTTTGTTTATTATTTTCGCAATAAAGTATTTATATTTGCAGCACAGTCTGATTCCAGTATACACATGTTCACAGAGACGAGCACGATGTTGGACACGGCAAACACCGCACCCCGCAATCTCGACATTTACCTAAAACTGATGAGGAACGCCGACTACGTGCTCCTCCACTTCACCGACATGCTCGGCCAACTCAAAGGCAGAACAATCCCTTCCGAACAGGCAGAAAATGCCCTCACAGAAGGAGTAACCTTCGACGGCTCCTCAATCAGCTGCGGCGCCGCCATTGAGGAAAGCGACATGATCATGAAGCCCGACCCAGCAACCTTCACCGTCTGCCCACACTACTTCTACGGCAAAAGCACCGCCAGCCTCATCTGCGACATACGCAAACCAGACGGCAGCCAGTTCGAACCCGACCCGAGACATCTGTGCAGAAAAACCGTGGAAAACGCGCTCGCCAACGGCTACGCGCTGACAGCCGCAGCCGAGCTTGAATTCTACCTCATACAAAAAACCTCAACCGCAGACATCATCCCAGTGGAGAACCATGTCGCAGAAAAGCAAAGATACTTCGACATAACCCCCGGCAGAGACACCACCGAACCCTACAGGATGGACCTGTCCAACGCACTGGCAACAATGGGCATGACCATCGAACGCCAACACCACGAAGCAGGTTCAGCCCAGAACGAAATCACCTTCAAATACGCGGACCCACTCACAACTGCGGACCACATTGCACGGTACAAGCTTGCCGCAAGAGCAGTGGCAGAAAAGAAGTACAGCTGGACGGCAACGTTCATGCCGAAACCGTGGGCCGACAGGGCAGGCAGCGGAATGCACATCCACTTGGGCCTGTCGGACAAGGAAACCGGCCACAACCCTTTCCACGACCCGGACGGCTACGCGGGCATCTCACAGAGCTGCCGCTACTTCGTCGGCGGCCTTCTGGAACACGCCCGAGCCCTGTGCGCCGTCGTGGCCCCCACCGTCAACAGCTACAAACGCCTCGTTCCGGGCTACGAGGCCCCCGTCTACGTTGCGTGGAGCAAACAGAACCGGTCAGCACTCGTGAGAATCCCGGCCTTTGCTCCTACGAACGAAAAGGAAGCCAGAATAGAATTCAGGTGCCCCGACCCTCTCAGCAACCCCTACCTCGTCTACGCCGTCGCTTTTGAAGCGGGAATGGACGGCTTGAGAAAGAAGATTGATCCGGGCAACCCCGTAGACTCGAACATCTACCACCTTTCCGAGAAGCAGCGCAGAGAACTCGGCGTCAACGTCCTGCCCTCGTCCCTCAAAGAAGCCCTGGAAGAATGGAAGAGCGACGACATCTGCATTAGAGTGCTGGGGAAAGAGACCGCAGAAAAGTACGCCGAATTGAAGATGGCCGAGTGGCGAGAGTACGAACCACACCGGCCCACTGACAGCCGCGAAGTCACCGCGTGGGAACTGCAGAAATACGTCCACACCTAAGCCATAGCAAACTTAATTACTTCGCCCACCTCGAAACAGCATTCCCAACACAAGAGGCATGCGATGAAACTGGACACGGTGCTAATCCTTGACTTCGGCGGCCAGTACTGCCACCTGATTGGAAGAAGAATAAGGGACTACGGCGTCTACTCGGAAATAGTTCCACACGACATATCACCAGAAGAAATAGCGCAGCTAGAAACAAGACTCAACGTGAAAGGCCTGATCCTCTCCGGCGGACCAGCAAGCGTCTACATGCCGGACGCGCCGAAACCCAACCCTGCAATCCTGAACCTTGACCTTCCCCTGCTGGGCTTATGCTATGGCCATCAGCTCATAGGTCAAATGATCGGCGGAAAAGTTGGAACCGCCCGACAAAGAGAATACGGCCTCGCACACGTGACAGTGGACAAGGCCGTGGACGTGCTGGATGGACTCAACAGGCAACAGAAAGTCTGGATGAGCCACGGAGACACCGTCTTCGCGGTTCCAGATGAGTACGAAGTTCTGGCCCACACGGACAACTGTCCAGTCGCAGCCTTCAGAAACAAGACAAAGCCCATTTACGGGCTGCAGTGGCATCCGGAAGTCGTCCACACCGAAAACGGAGCCCAAATGCTCCAGAACTTCATTTTCACAATCTGCCAGTGCCAAGCAAATTGGAAAATGGAAGACGTCATCCGGAAGCTCATCGACGAGACCCGCACAGAAATAGGCCAAGCAAAGGCCATAATTGCGTTGAGCGGCGGGATAGACTCAAGCGTGGCAACCGCAATTGCCGCGGAAGCCGTAGGCAACCGTCTCACAGCGGTCTTCGTTGACCACGGATTCATGAGGGAGAACGAGCCCGAATTCGTCCGAAAGATCTTCCAGAAGCTCCAACTGAACCTGATGATAGTCAACGCGCGAGACAGGTTCCTTGCAAGACTCAAGGGAGTAGCCGACCCTGAAACGAAGAGGAAGATCATCGGTGAAGAGTTCATCAGAGTCTTCGAAGAAGTCGCAAAAGAAACCGGCGCCGACTACCTTGTCCAAGGGACTATCTACCCTGACAGAATCGAGTCGGGCTTTAAGAGACATTCAGATAAGATAAAGACGCACCACAACGTGGCCGGTCTGCCCTCCAAAATCAAGTTCAGAAAGATCGTGGAGCCCCTCCGGGACCTCTACAAGGACGAAGTCAGAAAAGTCGCCAAAATGCTTGGACTACCAAAGGAAATAGTTTTCAGACAACCCTTCCCCGGACCAGGTTTGGCCGTGAGAATCATTGGTGAAGTCACAGACGAGAAGATCCGAATCGCAAGAAAGGCCGACGCAATCGTCCGCGAGGAGATCGAAAAAAGCGGTCTTGAAGACAACTTGTGGCAACACTTCGCTGTCCTGACGGACACGAAGGCCACCGGCGTCAGGGGAGACGCAAGAGCATATGGCTACGTCGTAGCTGTCAGGGTCGTCGAAAGCCGCGAGGCAATGACCGCGAGCTTCTACAGGCTTCCTTACAGCGTTCTCGAAACGATCTCCACGAGGATGACTAACGAGATACCTGAGGTGACACGCGTCGTCTACGACGTGACCCATAAGCCTCCCGCGACTATCGAATGGGAATAAAAAAAGCTACACTTTCTCTCTCTCAGCCAAATCAGCGACTTTCGCGTCTCTCAACAGGCTAACATGCTTAACCAACTCGGCGACCACTGCCTCAAACACCTTCTTCCCCTTCTCCGCGGAGGCAGTTGAAATCTTGCCAAACACACCTGAACTCGTGTAATCCAAAGTGCCAAACGGCAGGCTGGTGCCTTCAGTCTGCAGTGCATGTTCAGAGAGTTCATCGTCAACCGCCTTGTCCATGTCAACCAACTCGGGATGCAGCGCCAGATTCATCGAAGTCTCCTCCGCCGAAGCATGCCTCCGCTCAACAGACTCAAAAAGCGAAGGCAAAAGCTTGCCGGACGCTGACCACCACTGAAAGACGCTCACGAAAATCCCATCTTCTCTCAGCTCTCTGGAAAGCTCCGTCAACGCGTCGAGGTTCCCACCGTGGCCGTTCACTACGACGATTCTCCTCACACCGTAATACTTCAGCGACATGCATATCTCCCGGACGTATTCCCTGAAGGCCTCGCGGCCTATCCATATGGTCCCCCAGAAATGCTTGTGATGGGAGCTTACGCCGAAGGGCACGACTTGCAGACACAGCACTCCTGTGCGTCTGGCAGTTTCCTGTGCTATTCGCTGGGCTATCAGGTGGTCAGTCCCGAGTGAATTGGCGGGACCATGCTGCTCGTTTGACCCAACCGGCAAGATCGCAATGTCGCAACGAGCAAAATACTCCTTGGCTTCGGGCCAACTCATCTCATGAAGCATAACCTTCAATGACACTGTTCCCTCCGTGAACACGAAATCGTTTTATTGAAACAGATCAATTATAAGCTTGCGGTTTGAACCGGTGATGCTCATTGAAGGCGCTAGTGTTGGCTGGAGGCTTCGCAACGAGGATGAGGCCGCTCAGTTGTAGCCGGCCGAAAATCCTGTTTCCCATCGTCAATAAGCCTCTGCTGCAGTGGACATTCGAAAGACTTGCCAAAAGCGGTATCAGCGAAGTCGTGTTGGCGGTCAATCTCCAGACAGAATTCTCCATTCGGAACTGCAGACTGCCAAGGAGCGGTTTGCGCTTGAAATTCTCGCGTGACCCATCCGGAACACCTCTCGGGACCGGCGGACCCATCAAGAAGGCCGAAAGACTTGTCGGTCAAGACTCGCCGTTTCTGGTCTTGAACGGAGACATATTCGCAGACGTTGACTACGCTTCCATCGCGAAGGAACACGCGAAGAAAGGCGGCGTGGCTACGATTGCCCTTCACAAAGTCGATGATCCAATGAGATACGGGGTCGTAGACTTGCATAGTGACTGCTCGGTCAAAAGATTCGTTGAAAAGCCCTCACGTGGCTCTGCGCCCTCCAACTTGATAAATGCCGGAGTCTACGTGTTCAGCCCCGAAATCTTCAACTACCTCCCCGAAGGACCTGCGTTCTCTCTGGAACGCGATGTCTTCCCGGTGCTCGCGAAACAACGCCTGCTGTTTGGATGCGTTTTCGATGGGCTGTGGACGGACATCGGCAAGCCTGCCGACTATCTGGAACTCAACATAAAACTGCTCAATTCTCTTGGAATTGACTCGCAATCCGCTTGGAACGAAGCCCATATCAGGCATCCCGTGGCCTTTGACAAGGGGGTTTCAGTTGGAAGGGGAAGCACTGTCGGACCATGCGCCGTGCTGGGTCAGAGCGTTATCGTCGGAGAAAACGTGCACATCCGCAACTCAGTCATCTTTCCAGCCGCATCCATAGGCGACCGCACATTCTTGGAGGAAGCCATCATTGGCGAGGGTGCAGTGGTGGGCTGCGATGTCAAAATTGGAAAAGGCTGCGTCATAGGCGACCATGCTCGGATATGCGACAACGTCACGCTTGCCCAGAATGTCACTGTTTGTCCGGCAAGTGAAGCATCCAAAAGCGTTTTAACGCAACAGCGCGTCTGTTAGAAGAGAGAAAGCGAGCAATGTCGAGCCCAAAGCGTCTATTCGGCACTAACGGCATCCGTGGAGTAGTCAACGAAGAACTCACTGCAGAAACCGTCATGCGAATCGCGACGGCTGCAGGCAAATTCTTTGAAAGAGGCAGCGTTCTGGTTGGGCACGACGCGAGGACAAGCGGACCCATGCTGACGCGTGCGATCGTGGCAGGTCTCACAGCAACCGGCTGCAACGCCTTTCTTGCTGGAATGGTCCCAACACCCGCACTGCAGTACGCAGTGAAATGTCACGGCCTTGATGGCGGGATCATAGTGACTGCTTCGCACAATCCGCCCGAGTACAACGGCATAAAGGTTCTGTGGAAGGATGGCATCGAGATTTCCCGCGACCAAGAAGTCAAGATTGAAGAGACGTATTTCAACGCGGAGCCGTGCCTCGTAGCGTGGGACAGCATAGGTGAAATCCGCGATCTGCCCGGCGTGATCGACGTGTACGTGGAAGCGGTGAAGGCCCACGTAGACACCGCTGCAATCGCGCAAAAAAACTATCACGTCGTGGTCGACGCTGCAAACAGCGTCGGCAGCCTAGCAGCACCGCGCCTCCTACGAGAACTTGGCTGCAAAGTAACGACGCTCAACGCGAATATTGACGGCACGTTTCCGGGTAGACTTCCTGAACCGCGACCCGAGAACCTCTCGGACCTCAGCAGAGTTGTCAAAGTCTTAGGAGCCAATCTAGGCGTGGCCTATGACGGAGATGCGGATCGGTCGGTTTTTGTCGATGAAACCGGCGAGATTCACATGGGAGACAAGACCTTCGCTCTGGTGGAGAAATACTTCCTCAAAAGCCATCCCGGAGAACAGGTGGTAACCCCGGTCAGTTCCTCTAGACTCGTCCAAGAGATAGCTGAGAGCGGCGGCGGAAAGATCGTGTGGACCAAGGTGGGAAGCGTGACTGTTTCGCACACGATGAAGAAGTTGGGAGCAGAACTTGGCGGAGAAGAAAACGGCGGAATCTTTTACGGTCCACATCAGCCGGTCAGGGACGGCGCGATGTCAACCGCCCTGATATTGGACATAATGGCCAAAACTGGGCAGAAGCTTTCGCAACTGCTGGTGGATCTGCCGGAGTATTTCATTGAGAAAGGCAAAATAGAATGCCGTGAAGAGTTGAAGGAGAAGGTTCTGGCGACTCTGCTTGAGGAAGTCAAAGGTTTGAATGTAAACGCTATTGATGGCGCAAAGATCTGGTTTGAGGATGGAAGCGGAATACTGTTGAGGCCCAGTGGGACCGAGCAGGTTTTTCGCCTTTACGCGGAAGCCAAGACCCGTGAAAGAGCCGCAGACTTGCTTGAGGAGTACGCTAAGAAGTTGAAAGAGATCATCCGGAACCTGCCGGGCTAGACATCTCAGTCCAGAGTTTATGGGAGGATGCATGTTGTCTTCGCCACCGATAAACGTGAGGCCGGAAGAAATCGAGGCCCACGAGAAACGCGCAGATTTCACTGCTTGCGTCATTGGATGTGACGGAGTCGGCCTTTATCACTCGATACTCTTCGCGGAAGCTGGTTTTCATGCAATATGCGCTGACCTAAATCCCACTGCGACGGCATGCGTCTCAAAGGGGAAAACTCCATTTCTCACAAATGATTTGGAAAGCGCATTGAGAAGACACTTGAAATCGGGGCAGTTGACGGTCTCGGCTGACATCAACAGCGCAGTTTCGTGCAGTAGCATCGTAGTAGTGGCGAAACTGGCTGAAGTGGACGGCAAGAAAAGCGTGGACTACTCGAAAATAGAGAAAGCCCTCAAGAAGGTGGGCAGCAGCCTTCGACAGGGCTCATTGGTAATAATAGTGAGACTAGTCGGGATAGGCACAATGGAATCTTTGGAAGAGACGCTGGAAAACGCATCGGGACTCAAGACCGGCACCGACTTTGGCTTGGCATACAGCCCGCACTTGCCGATCGGCAGCCGAGAACTGGTTCGAAATGCGGATTACGTACGCGTGGTCGCAGCTTCCGACAAAGAGAGTCTCAGTGCAGCGTCAAAGATCATAGAGATCATCACGAAAGATTTCGTGAAGAAGCTTGAAAGCATGAAGACCGCTGAGACCGCCGCCCTTCTGGATCTGGCATGGAATCAAGTTGGCATAGCGCTGGCATACGAGTCTGCACTCTTGTGCGAGAAGGTCGGTGCAGATTTCTGCGAGATCTCTTCAATACAAAGGTCAGAACCGAAGGACTCACCGGCCTTCCATGTCCAACTTGACAGTTTGAGCCATGAGAAATTGTCTCTGCTTTTGGAAGATGCTGAAAACCTGAACATACGGCTCAGATGTGCTGCTGCCGCCAGTGAAGTCGCCCGCGAGTTGCCAAAGCACGTTGTGGACTTGACCAGAGATGCGCTGAAGAGTTGTGGAAAAACGTTGCGGAAGGCACACGTTTCTGTTCTTGGGTTCTCGGAGACGGCAAACGCTAGGGGCCCCGCCAAAGGCGTGGTCGTGGAAGTGTTGAAATCGTTTGAGGCGAAAAGCGTCAGGGTAAACTTGTATGACCCATACATGTCTGGTGATGCCCTAGCTGAAAGCTGCGGCGAATTCAAGAAGACATTGACCGAGGCTGTCGAGGGGTCAGATTGCATTCTGATATTTGCCGCTCACGACCAGTTCAAAAGGTTAAACTTGAGTAAGCTGAAAGCTCTTATGAAGAAGCCGGCTGCAATAGTTGATCTTGAGTGCATTTTGGATCCCGGAAAGATTGAGAAAGAAGGTTTCGTGTACCGTGGGCTGGGAAGAGGAGTGTGGACAAAGTGAAGAAGCTTGGCGTAGCTGTGGTAGGCACAGGTTTCTGGGGAAGAAACCACGCTCGTGTCTACACCGAGATTGATGAAACAGAGCTTGTGGCAGTGTGTGACATAGAGGCTTCGAGGGCCAAGAGTGTGGCTGAGCAGTTTGGAGTGAAGGCCTACACTGATTCTGGACGGATGTTCAGGAACGCCGACATCGACGCCGTGAGTGTCTGTACATGGTCGACGAGTCTTGCAAAGGAAGCAACGAAGGCTCTCAAGGCTGGAAAACATGTTCTGGTTGAGAAGCCCATGGCGACGAATGTGAAGCAGGCTCAAAAGTTGGTAGACATGGCGGAGAGGGAACAGGTGCATCTTACAGTCGGCTTTTTGATGAGGTTCATACCGGGAATGCAGACTATCAAGAGCGCAATAGAGGACAAGAGAATCGGCGAACTTGTCTCTGCCACGGCAAAGCGGGTTTCACAATGGCCCGAGCGAATCGGCGACGTAGGCGTGGTTAAGGACACGGCGATACACGACATTGATGCGATGATGTACCTTTTCGGCGAAGAACCCGCTGCAGTATACGCGCGGACCGGAAGCATGCGCCATGGAAAGTTTGAGGACTACGCGCAGCTGATGCTTTCCTTCGAAGGCGGAAGAAGCGCGTTCATTGAAGCCAACTGGCTGACGCCCTACAAGACTAGAGTTTTGACGGTTACGGGAAGCGAAGTGATCATGAAGCTGGACTATATCACGCAGGAGTTGACCGTTGAGGACGCGAAGGAGACTGTTCAGCCGCGGTTCGTGTTTCAGGAGCCGCTGAAGCTTGAGTTGAGACACTTCGCAAGATGCATTCGCGAAAACGAAAAACCGCTAGTTAATGGAATGGACGGCTTGCGAGCGCTCAAGATAGCCGAGTCGGCGCTGAGGTCTTCTGCAACAGGCAGAATAGTCAAACTGAAGTGACCGTCTTCACTGCTTCTGTGTCTTTTCTTCCTTTTCGATCTTCCTTAGGCTGAAGGGCTTTCCGCCCGAAAGAATCTTTTCGGGTACTTGTTCCTTCCATTTCTTCAAGAAAGGCATGTCATCATTCTGCTTGCGTAACTCGTCGGGCAACATCTCAGGGATCTCGTCACGGATTGGATACCACCTCAGGCACTTGGGACAGATGATCATTCCTTCAACCACTTCATCTTTCTCATCAAATACGTGCAGTTCCAGAGGGTGGTGCTTGTCAATAGGGCACGCCAGTATCTCCATCAGCTTCCTTTTCATTTTCCAATACTTCCCTAGGACAAAGTATTCTCGTAGCCTTATTAAGCCTTCAACCGTTCCCCTCCGGCAATGTTAGGCGGCATTGATGTCAGTTCGTCTCAACTGTTTGACGGCGCGACTGAGTAGCTCCGCAAAGTAAACTGGAATCGGCGGCTGTTCTGCAGACGTGCGTCTTGGCTTAGTTGAGTCGTAGACTGCCATCTGCACTTTTTCCGCGATCTGGAAATGTTTAAAAGCGAAACGTCTCCCCTTTCTAGGAAGAGGCAGTGATATGGAGAGAACGACTTCGGGCATCGTCTACGAATGCGTGAGATGCGGCGCCAAGGTCCCATCTGAGGAGCTTGAAATGCGTGGCGGGCAGATCAAGTGTGTCGTCTGCGGCTATCGAATATTAAAGAAAGTGAAGCCTCCAGTCGTCAAGCGCATTTCAGCCAAGTGAAATTGAAAACTCGAGAAAAACCTTCTACAGACCCCAACAAGGGTCGCTGCGAGTGCCTGTTCTGAATTGCGTTAGAAGATTTCTCTTTCTCCAATCTTCCGAAGCGCTTTTCCATGCAGCTTTATCGCCGGACCGATCACTTCTTCAGGAGGCTTTTCCACGGTTTTTCTCTTGATGGTCTCCCCGCACACTCCTTTCGGCAGCAGCCGCCTCTTAACACAAATGGCATAGGTACAGTTGACAACGTTACACATCTCCTCTGTCCATCTGCACCACACACCATCCTGGCGGCAGACATTTGAGTCCTTCGTGCACTTGAACGATTGACACACGGGAGAACACATTTTGACGCGCTCCAATCCATGCACCATCCTATTTGGTTTGCTCTGCAAAATTCCCTTGAGACATAGCTTTTCTTGTAAGTAACTCTCAACAGACTTCATATAAAGTTTTTTGCCTTCGACACCAGATTCAAAATCTGCTATTTGACTTCAGAAGTCGAAGAACGCCTCCGCCTGTAAATTTCCAGCACGAGCACCACAACCACAATCGCCGCTACCATCCCCGTCACCATCAACTGGTTCGTCTCCACAAGGAACCCCATCAGCGTAGTGTACCTGCCTATCTGGATCTCAACTGTTTCAGAGCTTTCCACCAGAAAATTCTGCACTGCCGACGGCTGTGTTTGCCCAGGCAGATACGCCGTGACCTCGAGGTTCCCCCCAATGATTCCCTCAAACGTCGCAGTGCCGTTGGACTGGGTCAAGCCCGTCAGAAACTCCGAACTGCCCATTTGCAGCGTCAGATTCACGTTTGAAAGTGGCTGGCCGAAGTAGTCGACAACCTTGACTGACAAGCTAAGGCCATAGAGGTCACAGTAGACCGTCACGTTCTGATCTTGGAACAGGTCAACATCGGTCTCGTTCAGTTTGATTCCACTTCCAGAATAGACCGTCACGCTGTACTCTCCGAACACTGCGTTGAAGCTCGCCTTTCCCGTGGAGTCAGTGTTAGCTACGTACGGCGCTCCTCCAAGAGACTCTGTGGCTCTAACCACGACGCCGTTGATAGCCTGCCCATCCACTTTGACCGCTCTGACCTGCAACGTGCGCGTGGGACAAACAACGGTCACATTGAACCATGCCACTGGTTCGCCCGCGTCAAGAAGCGTCGGGACAGTGACGCTTTGATTGAAGGGCACGCTGTAGCGCGAAACATTAAGACTATACGAGGCGTTCGGCAGCAGAGAACGGGCCACAGTCGAACCCGTAATGTCCGTGACGAGACTCTTGTTCTCAGGAGTCAAGTATATACCCGCTCCAGGAATACCCGTAGTCTTTCCGCCGATGTCAGCCACGACCGTGACATTAAGATTCGTGAGATTACACGAGAAATCCAACCCTGCAGCTTCAAACACCTCCATCCCGCGTTCGCCAACCTTCTGGCTCCTGAAAAACGCTTCAGACGAATAGTTTCCCAGTTCCAGCATCACAACCGTGGAACCTGTGGCGCCTGTTGTTCCGTTGCCCACGAGCGCTCCGACCTCGAAGACTTTGACGTCGACGGCAGGAACGACGTCTCCCGCAAGGTTCTTGGTGGTGATGTTCATGGCGAAGCCGGGAACAGTGAAGTTCTGTGTGTCAGGTGGGTTTTTGACCGTCGGCCCTGTAATCGATGAGATGTTGAGCGTGTAAGTCCCTATCGAAGCGTTCAGGGGAACAGCCCATCCCGCATATTGAACGGTTCCCGTGGAGTCGGCGGTCAGGTTCACCTCGTGCCTCAAGTCTTTTCCGGTTATCGTGAGTGAGACATTCTCATCCGCGGCGTAGACAGCCTTCACATCGACTGCCTGTGCTCGGTGGTACTCAGTTGACTTCGTGATCCCCACGAAGACTGTTTCCACGTCGAGCGCTCCATTGAGGAATATCTTGTAGTTGCCTGAGAAATTGCCGTTGGCACCTAGCGTGAAGTTGCCGGGGTACGTTGTGTCGTTGACTCCGGTTCCAACCGAAGATGTGGTGACATCGAGAAGACTGGCGTAGGAAACATTGTTTGGAGTCTGAACTGTGACGTTTGCGGTGTAGACTCTGCTGGGTTCTCCTCCGGTAATGTTTACCGTGATCGGTACTGAATCTCCTTCACTAAACTGCTGTGGCGGCTCGGGCGCGTCGATCTTCAGAGAGAGTGATGTCAAGACCGCAAACAACTGTGTTGCATTGTCGCCCGTCGTCACATCAACTATCTTGACATTGTGCACGCCGGCAGTCGTCTGCGGCACAGTGAAATTCACGTCAACGTCGGTGCCAGTGGCGTTCCCAGAGGCAAGAACGTTGTCGTCAAAGCGCACTTCGTATCCGGCATTTGCGGTTGTGATGTTGGCAAGCAGTTGGACCTGTGTTCCCACGGATGCAGATGTGGGGTTAAGCGAGCTTATCGAGGTCGCGGCGACTGCTTGCGGAACAAAAGATATGGCCATCAACATGCACGACAAAATCAACAACAGACACGTCGAATGCTTGATCTTGCTTGATGAAATTTTCAAGTGTTCTCCCTCAGCGCTTGGATTTCAGATTGTGAACATCTGTAACGCTGAGAACATTTTAAACTTTACCTTTTGTCAGTTGCCGAGTTCTGCCTGCAGCACGCGTCAAGTGCGACTGTTGGAGACTCGGGAAGCCTGTGGCAACTATTCCCTGCAAAGAAAGAAGCGCGCTTCTTACTCAAACCACCTCGAGCTGCAAATGGCTTGAATGAACCCGCGTTTTCATAACTGCTTAAGTAGGCGATTTGACAATACTCCCCAAACTGGTGCCTAACGTGATAAGCGAAATCCTTGCACTCGTGAAGGATCATGAAAATTGGCGTGCCAAGCAGTGTCTGAATCTGATTCCGTCCGAAAACGTAATGAGTCCGTCGGCAAGAGCTCTCTTATCATCCGAACTTGCCCACCGCTACACGGCCAGAGACGGGTTCTACATGGGCACCCGGTTCACGGACGAGATAGAGCATTATGGGGAAGAACTCGCGAAGAAGCTTTTCAAGGCTGATGTTGCAGACCTCCGTCCCCTCTCAGGTCACATAGCAGACCTCATAGTTCTTGCCAACTTGACGAAGCGCGGTGACGGCCTGATGTGTTTGCGCCCTGAGGATGGCGGCTACCCGGGGATGTGGGAGAACGGGCTAGGCGGTCTTCTTGGACTGAAACTGAGGCCATTTCCGTTTTCCAGACGTGACCTCAACATTCAGGCTGAAGAGGCGAAGCAACTGATAGTTGAGACGAGGCCTCGACTTGTCGTTTTCGGCGCAAGCCTCATCGCGTTCCCGCATCCGGTGCGGCTTTTGGCCGAAACTGCAATCGAGAACGGAGCTACGGTAGGATTTGATGGCTCCCACGTTATGGGGCTAATCGCCGGCGAACGCTTCCAAGACCCGCTGGGAGAAGGAGCAAGCGTCCTCTTCGGCTCTACCCACAAAAGCTTCTTTGGGCCGCAGGGGGGAATAATCTTGGCGCGTGAAGAGCCCGGAGAATTGCTTAAGGAGAAAATCTATCCGGCCTTTGTCGACAACGCACACTGGAATCGCATAGCGGCGTTAACGCTTGCGTTGGCCGAGATGGAAAGGTTCGGGAAAGAGTACGCTGAGCAAGTCATACGCAATTCCAAGGCTCTAGCAGGAGCTTTGAGCGATCATGGCTTTCCTGTTTCCTGCAAGCATTTGGGGTTCACAGATTCGCACCAGGTGATCTTGGACTTCGGCGAGTACGAGAAGAGCAAGGCGGTTGCGCAAAGGCTTCAAGAAGCGAACGTGATTGTTGACTGCTGGATTAGAGTGGGCACGTGCGAAGTGACTCGTCGTGGAATGAAGGAGCCAGAGATGTTGAAGATTGCGGAGTTGATTGACCGAGTCGTCAATAAGCAAGAGGGCACGGTGCAAATCAGGAAAGAGGTGGAGCGGCTGAGCGCCGAGTTTCAGACAGTTCGATACTGTTTTGACAGTTGACTCTATTGCCCGGCTCTTTTCCGATTCGTCATCTGCGGATTGGGCATACAGAAATCTGTCGTTCCCATAGGCTCACTCCGGAAAGTAATCAGATTCGAAATTGCCTGTTGTGGTTTCAAATGATTCAGTGATTTCTCCTTTTTTATTTAGGAATCGAAGAGTTCTTGCATTGAATGAGAACAAGGCTTAAATACTCCCTCCGGTATTAACCTTTTTCTAAACTTAAAATTGAATCGAGGTGTCAACAAGTTGGTCAGCGATGGAAGGGGACGCCTATTCAGAAGAAAAGACGGAAAATACCTAATCTACCTACCGAAAGACTTGGCTGAAGACAGCATGTTTCCATTCAAAGGCGCAGACTCGGTGTTCGTAAAAGTGACTTTCAAGCTCGGAGACACTAAACTTCTCATTGAGAAATGGATCGAGCCAGTACCGCCACCACCACAGTAAGCAACGCAGTGCACTGACTTCTGCCAACCCCTTTTTCTACTCTTTCGAGATAACAATAAAATAGGGTTTCTTACACTCTAGAGTAGCCGTGGTGCCACGTCCAATGCGAGAACTGAAAAAGATACTGCACAAGATACGAAAAGAACTCACTGAGAAAGAGAAAATCAAAGAAGAAGCACAGAAACAAATGCGCAAGACAACAAGCCTTTCCAAGCAAGCCATACTTCTCGTCCACCAAAAAAGAAACAGCGAGGCTCAGAGGCTCCTAACAGAAGCCAACGAGGCGATCTCAGCCCTCAAGCAACTCTCAGCCAAACATCCAGACCTAGTCTACTCCGGCTTTTTCAGTGCTGCACTTCAAGAGTATGCCGAAGCAAACATTTTTCTCAAGCTGACGGAGAAACTTGAGTTCGTGACCCCCGAAGAAATCAGCGTACCTGCAGTCGATTACGTACTGGGGCTGGCCGACGTCATCGGTGAATGCAGACGGCGGGTGCTTGACGCTCTGCGCGAAGGCGACATCGAGAAAGGAGAGCACTATCTGCGCGTTATGGATGAGATATACATTGAACTGATGGCGATGGATGAGTCCTACATGCTCGTTCCAGGCTTACGGCGAAAATGTGACATCGCCCGAAGAATCATCGAGATCACACGAGGTGACGTCACTCAGGAAATGTGCAGAAGTCAACTTGAAAAGCGACTGGGACAGCTTGAGAAAAGAATAGGAAGCATGGACAGGGGCAAAAAGCAGAGTAAGAAACGATGAGCAGCATCTGCAAATCTCCATTCTCCCATGAGAAGGCTTGTCAGGCTCAAATGCGCCTGTCCACGAGGATAATCAGCGAAGACAGACTGACAGCCGAGATGCGCCTCGTTGGCGGCGTTGACGTCGCCTACACAGAAGACTCTGCCGTCGGCGCCGCAGTAGTTCTGGATTATGATTCTCTGGAAACTGTGGAATCCGCTGTAGCCGTCTGTGCAATCCAATTTCCATACGTCCCAACGCTACTCTCGTTCAGGGAAACACGACCCATACTCATGAGTTTTCGGAGGTTGTGCAGACAGCCCGACGTGGTTCTTGTTGACGGACATGGAATTGCCCACCCACGTCATTGCGGCCTTGCGAGCCATTTGGGGCTCATACTTGGGAAACCTACCATAGGCATTGCGAAAGACGTGCTGGTCGGCGAGACTCACGAGCGCAGCCATGAAGAAGACTTTGCGCCTGTAGTCCACGAAGGCGAAGTCATCGCCGCTATGGTCGCAACCAGAGTCGACTGCAAACCAGTGGTTGTCAGCGTCGGCCACATGATTTCGCTCCACACCGCCATCGACATAGTCAGACATTGCACGCGAACAAGTCGATTTCCCGAACCAATTCGGAGAGCGCATGAAAAAGCCGTACTCGAAAGACGAAAGATCAATATCTGAAAAAGTACTAGACCAGTACCCAGTGGTTCAGATTGTTGGAGCACAGACTCTGTTCCTTGACCAGAAAAATTCGCGACAAGACCCTGCGAGACAAAGTTGTCGAGCTACTTGAGAACCCTGCATTTGTGGTCGACGGCAAAGCGAACCTAGGTCTTCCGCTTGACACGTCGCCAGCCGGGCTTTCGCACCATCACTCCTATGAAGGCGGCTATGTTGAACATGTAGTTTCGACGGCGAACATCGCCCTAGCATTATGCGACTCTGTGGAAAAAGTGTACCACGGCAGAGTGAACCGTGACCTTGTCGTCGCTGGCGTTTTGCTGCACGACGCATTCAAGCCCGCAACATACAGCATAGACGAGACCGGAGAGTACCGTTCCACGCGCGTCGGCGAATACCTTGACCATCTTTCAATTGCAACAGCAGAGCTCACGCGGCGAAGTTTCCCGCTTGAACTCATTCACATAGTCTCCGCTCACCACGGAGAATACGGGCCGATCAGGCCTCGAACTGTGGAAGCTCTAATATGCCACTTTGCCGACCTCGTGGACTCCCGCTTCAACGGAGCAGTGCTTGAGGCCGCCTCGTACCTGTCTCGGAGGGCAACAGGCCAGCAGTTGCATAGGCTGAATTCGAAGGAGGCGTTCGAGATAGTCCGTTCGAAGTCTCTCGAAGGCTGGGAAGGGGTTGCCAAGACGTTTGAAAAACTGAAGCGGCGCAGAAAATCGCACAAGGCTTAATAGCAGATTTGTTCGAAGACTCGGCAGTGAGGCTGCTTAAATGGAGATACCATTTGACGAGTTCCAGAAGCTCGACATGCGCGTCGGAAAAATAGTTGAGGCATCTCAAATTCAAGGATCACGGAATCTGATAAAGATGGTCGTCGATTTTGGAGCTGAGAAGAGGCAAGCCGTCGCCGGGCTGCTACAACATTACAAGCCAGAGGCTCTCGTCGGGCGGAGATGCGCCTTCGTTCTGAACCTACAAAGGCGAAAGCTTATGGGAGTAGAATCACAGTGCATGATTCTTGCTGCCGAGGATGAAAAGGGCAAGGTTGTGGTTCTGCAGCCGGAACAGGACATCGCCGAAGGAAGCAGGATACGCTAACCGACTGGCCCCAATATTGCGCTTGCTTTTTCCTCGCTACCGGCCAGATACTCAACCATCTCCTGGTCTAGGTCAAGCCATCTTGCAAGACCCGCTGCCATTTTGGAGTCGTTCTTGAATATGATTCTCAGGTACGGCAAGTATTCTCTGGTGGCTCGGACGGCTGAAATGTGGCATCGTCGCTTGATCTTCATGCCAATGCTGCGCTGCAGCGCACGTTCTGCCTTTGACCGCGACAATGCTTGTATTCGGGTCGGAAACTTGAAAGGAATCCAACCATAAGCCTTCGTCTCTCTTCTGGCCATCGCCACTCCTGCCGTCATGCAGTCTATGACGTACCGCATGAAACCCCAATCTTGGGTTGAACGTATCCTGCCTCGGTAGACATCAGCAATCGACAATGCATCCATGGCGGCGGCCAAGTCACGCGGGTGTGTCAGATGCGCAGGAACATTTTCGTATATCCACTCAAACAGCATGTCCACATCCACGTCAGCCATGTTCACCGCCTGCTTCGCGCTGGCACAGGTCTTCCCGTAGACTATCATTCGTAGAACGTTGAAAATGCTGTCTTGCCGATCACGGTGGCCTAGCCAAGAGACATCTTCATACGTAAGTATCACCTTTCCTTGAGCGAGAGCTTGCAGATCATTCATGGCTGATCGCACGTCGCCTTGCGAGCGCTGGGCAATGAACTTGAGCGCGTTCTCGTCCGCCTGAATGCCCTCCTTTTCGCATATGCTCTTCAGACGTTTCGTCACCTCACCGACAGGAGGCTTCTTGAACTCGATCAGAAGGCAGTAGCTGCGCAGATTCGTGAATCGGGGATCGTAGGCGTTGTTGGCGATGAGTACGACGGGACACTGTGCCTTTTTCGTGATTTCTGTTATCGCTTTGACTCCCCCCTTGTCCGAGGTGCCTGTAATGCCGTCCAACTCGTCGAGCAGAATGATTCTTTGGCCACCGAACAGCGAGCCATATTGTGAAGCGAGACCTGCGAAACGGTTTATGGCTTCCTCTGTTCTGTAGTCGCTCGCGTTCTTCTCCACAAACTCCATGCCGCAGTCTTTTGCCAGAGCTTCAACAGTGATGGTCTTGCCTATTCCAGGCGGACCGTACAAGAATGCTGCTCTCTTCTTCGGAGTGATCTTCTGCCAGGACTTCACCCATTCGGCCAGTTGTTTGATCGCGTCGGAATTCCCCACGATCTCCGAGAGTGAAGTCGGCTTGTGCTTGACCGTCCACGCCACGTGCACGCGGTTTGCCCCTATTTTTCGTTTTTCATCTCATAGCCGGCTTCGACGAGTTTTGCCAGCAAGGCGCTAAGCTGGACTTCTTCGTCGGCGCCCTCGACTAGCCTGTAGTCTATTTCGCCGATGACGTCTGCAAGTCGTATCTTCCACCGCTCAGGTATGTCCGCCCGGAAAATCTCCGTGTGAATTTGGCGTATTATGTCGCTTCCGGCGACTCCGTACTTCTGAATCATGTCTCGCAGTTGTTTTCGAGCCTCGACAAAGTCGCAGGACATCGCAACAGTTATCATCTTCTGAACGTCTGCAGGGCTGGCTTTGCCCGCGATTGAGTAGATGACCTTCGCATCTATGGGCTTGCTCAGCGAGGAGGCTGACTGTAACGTGTTAATGGCCTTTCTCAGGTCTCCACCGCAGACTTCAAACACAGCGTCCAAGCCGTCCTCTGATATCTTGACGTGTTCCTTCTCAGCTATTTCAGTAAGGTATCTGTCGTGATCCTTTCGCGGCAGGTGGCTGAAACGGAACGGTGCACATCTTGATTGGATGGGCTCTATTATTTTGCCGCTGTAGTTGGCACACATTATGAAGCGGCACGTCTCAGTGTAGCGCTCCATGGTGCGCCTCAGTGCCTGCTGTGCGTCCGAAGTCATGTTGTCGGCCTCGTCCAGAATCATTATCTTGAATGGGATTTCGCCGATCGACCTCATTCGGGCAAAGGTTTTGATAGTTTCGCGGACGACGTCGATGCCTCTTTCGTCGCTTGCGTTAAGCTCCCTGACGTGTTCCCGGTATGCATCGCCATATAGGTCTCTGGCCAAACAGAGTGCGGCTGTGGTTTTGCCCGTGCCGGGGGGGCCGGCGAAGATGCAGTGCGGAACATTTTCTGACTTGACGAAGCTTTCGAGCCTTTCAACTATCTCTTTCTGGTCGACGATCTCGCCAAGTGCCTTGGGCCGGTACTTCTCAGCCCACATTTCGAAACTCAACCCAGATAAACCTCCCAGCCAATAGGTTACTTTAGTGCATTAATAAAAACGTATTTGAAACCGCCAAAAAAGAAGTTCTTGCGGTCTAATCTTCCTCCAAGAATCCCGTCAAGAATATTGCGTATTCGCAGGGATGCTCGTTTTTGAGAAGAGACTTGATTATTTTGATCTTGCCTTTCTTTCCGTGCGAGACTCTCGAGATTATGTAGTCCATAGTTTTTTTGCGGAGATTACAGAGCCACGTTTTCTGTCCGGACTTGACCAGCTTGTAGTATGGGCAGGTTTTGTATTTGAGTGTGAAGCCTCCCTCAAAATACTCGATCTCAGCTTCAATGTCAAGCTCGCGATACATGTCAATGATTCTCTCACCGGCCTCTCTGATCGTCCAGGGATAATCCTCCGGAAACAGTTCATCAATTTGGTCTTTTATCATCGAAAAAGCTTCATCTTCAGAGCTTGCAGACATTTCGTTGATCAGCGTTTGCATCAGTTTTCTGCGAGGAATAGGTTCAAGAACCGGCTTTTCAACCATCTTGAGCTTGAAGCTGAGCAGGTTCTGGAAAACTGTTGTCGATATCTCGTAGCCAAGCTCTTTGAAAAGAGACTCAACAAGCATGCGTTGGCTGTTTATGATCATCATGTCAACTTTTTTGAAAATCACTGTAAAGTGTTCATCATCAACGAATCTTATCTCCGCATCGGGCTGGACTGATCCAATGTTTCTCAGAATAAAGGCCTGTGCCAATTTCCTTATTTTATCCGGGTCATTCCTTGCTAAGATACGTATGGCACTGGAGACGCGAGCTCCCATTACGCTGTATATTTCATTGAATTTCTCTCTGTTGATTTCATAGACTTTGGATGAAAATGAGTTGAAGACTTCGCGAGGAACAGGAATGACATCGAGGAATTGTCGCCCTATTGTCTGGTACAGACTGACCTCCACTATCTGGTCTAGCAGGCTTTGATCTTCTGGACCGACATATTGAATCGACAGGTTCGCCGTTGTCTGTTCTGAGGAGAATTTTGCAAGTTTCCAGCCGCGGGTGGCAAGAATAACAGACAGCATGACGATTGAAAGTTTCGCTACGGACGGGGTTGTTGACTGGAACGATATGTCGAGGTTCTTCTCGTCAACTTCGCGTAATACTTTTGCTTGTTTGAACCAATTCATCTTTATGAATGCTGAAAGCAGACTTTTCACGAATTCTCTGGGTTCTTTGGGGATTTCAGCCGCTCCAAGGGCAATTCTGACGTCTTCCAGAAACGAGCCAAAATCGGTTATCGGCTCTTCCAAATGCTTCTCCGCCCAATTCATGAACGCTGGGCCAACCAGCATCAACGTGTTCCGGAAAAGGCCTGGAGTCGCATTTGATAGTCTCTTGTCGATTTGTTCGTTCAAGGATTCTGCAAATTCCTTTTTCTTCAAAGGGAAAATGTCTTGTCTCGCCATTTTGACAGCTATATCATCTCCCATGATTCGCATGTCGAAGGACACTTGCAGACCCTCAAGAATTGTTGCCATGTGCAGAGCAACGATCTCAGGCAGCCGTCTAAAAATGCTCGGTCTCAAAATCACAGCACTGTCAACCTCATTGTATGAGGCGATCTCAAAAAGTCTTGTTAGGCTCTTCATTTCTTCCAGAACCATCAGAAACTCCCTGAAGTTGGAAGGCTTTTTCCATGCCACAGAACCCTTCAACACCTCAACAGTATTCCTCGCTTCAACTTTTTGATCGGTGATGAATTCTTGCATCGTCTTGTCGCCTATCGCTACCTCCAAAAGAGTGTCAATTGTTTTCTTTTGAACAGAGGCCAAGTTCAAAGCTTCTCTGAGATTAATCTGCTCACTCATTCTTGCTTTTATCTCACAATTGTCACACGAGCCTACTTTCTCAACCCTCAACAGCGTCTCCAACGCTTGTTCAATAACGCGATTCTTGGCGCCGTACGTTTTTGCCAGCTGTTCAAGCATGTCATCTGTTTTCTTCGTCACTGTGGTGTGAAGATGAATGGACATTTTCTTCCCTGTTTATGTCTTGAAATTTGTTTCTATTAAGTGTGTGTTCAAGAAGCACATTTTTTGTACATATTACAAGACGATTCCTTAAAAAAGGGGGGAGTGAAGTCTAGCCGACAACCGGCTTGAGCACGCTAGATGCAGGTACGACAGTTTTCCCTTTGCGCATTTGCATTGCTTCTGCGACTCGTTTCACAGCGTTTATGTAGGCTGCGACTCGCATGTTCACGTTGTATTTCTGTGCAACTGTCAAGACTTCTTTGAATGCGGTGACTATTGTATGTTCCAGCTTGGTTCGAACTTCTTCTTCTGTCCAATAGTAGTTCATTTGGTTCTGCACTTGTTCAAAGTAGCTGACAATGACTCCGCCGGAGTTTGCCAAGATATCTGGGATCACGAACACGCCGTTTCTGAACAATATATCATCCGCTTCAGGCGTGGTTGGCCCGTTTGCGCCTTCTGCTACCATTTTGGCTTTGACCTTGCCAGCATTGTCCTTTGTAATCTGATTTTCAAGCGCGGATGGAACAAGAATGTCACATTCCAACTCTAGAAGCTCTTCATTTGTCAGATCCTTGCATCCCTTGAAACCCACAACCGAGCCTGTCACGGTTTTGTGATCCAAGACTTTCTGGGGGTCCAATCCTTTCGGATCGTATATTGCTCCTTTTGAGTCCGAAACTGCAACTATTTTGCATCCGCATTCGTTCAGCAGTCTTGCGGCATGGTACCCAACGTTTCCAAATCCTTGAACCACAACAACTGAACCGTTGAGGTCCATTCCCAGATGCTTTGACGCCTCAGCAACAGTGTACATCACGCCTCTTGAAGTTGCCTCGTTCCTTCCGAGTGATCCACCCACTTGCACAGGCTTTCCAGTTACTACGCCGAAGGCATTGTATCCCACCATTTCACTGTACTCGTCCATTATCCACGCCATCGTTTGAGCGTCGGTGTAGACGTCAGGCGCTGGAATGTCAGAATATGGCCCTATGAATCGGGCAAAAGCGCGTGCATAGCCTCTCGTTAGTCTCTCCAGTTCCCCACGTGACATCTCTTTTGGATTGCATCTTATTCCTCCTTTGGCTCCACCTAGTGGCAGGCCTGTGACCGCTGTCTTCCAGGTCATCCAAGCTGATAGCGCAACCACCTCATCCAACGTCAAGTCTGGGTGATATCTTATTCCGCCTTTCGTCGGTCCTAGAGCGTCATTGTACTGCACGCGGTAGCCGGTGAACACTTGTGTGCTTCCATCGTCCATGAAGACTGGTATGTTTATTATGACTGTTCTCATGGGTCTTTTCAGCATCTCATGTACTCCAGAATCTATGTTCAGCCTCTCAGCAGCCGTGTCGAGTAGCTTCAGCGCTGCTTCGTAAGGGTTTGGTGAAGCTGTTACGAGAGCGAGTGTCTCCAACTTGGCTGACACTGAAGTTTGGACCTTTTCAATCATGTTCTGAAAGTTCTCTCTCGCTGCTTCACCGTTGCCGGAGGAGCTTCCGAAGAACCACACGTAAGCTTCAACGATGGCTTCTGATCTCTTTGAACTGAGAGAGCCTGCAGGTGACATCTTTGGGCTTTCCGAGAAGTAGTCGATGAGTACGCGAAGCATGTTTATCTCGTCTTTTGACAGCGGACGCCACTTCTTGAGCGGGGCAGGTGCTTCTACTTGCACGTATTCTGCTTCGCTGATTTTCTTCTCGAGAGCCTCAAACACTTTCCAAGAATCTGGCTGTGGAACTCCGAAGTTCTCTGAATACGTTGTAATCAAGGCATAGTGTGCTGTTGTGTAACTCTCAATCTTGGCAGTTAGTTCAGGTTTTTCGGCGAAGAAGTCGGTCATCAGTTTCATCATTCCCAGTTCTCGTCCTGAAAGTTCTACTGAACTCAACATTGGTTTCCGTCTCCAACTTTTGGAGGATAACTAGAGCCATGTTCAAATATAGAAACCTTATGTACACAATGTACATGGCTGAACAACAGCGCTGGGGAACCTAAACACTTTTATCAACGACCATGGATCACAAGGTGTGGACTGAGAATGGAGAAACCCGAAACAGGCTTGTTTTCGACCGGAATACAAACCTTGGATCAGCTTCTGGACGGTGGTCTCCATCTGGGCGAAAACGTGTTGTGGGAGGTAGATTCAGGAACATTCGCCTTGGAGTTTCTCTATTCTTTCATGAAACAAGGAATCGCCGAAGGGAATCAGGTGATATATCTTGATTTTATTTATCCTCCACAAGCCGTGATGCTACATTTGGATCCGCTGATCAAAACCTTGTCGAAGGATTGGGAAAGCAAATTTCTCGTGCTGGACTGCTTTTCGGAATCCTCAGGCCGAGGCGAACTGATATTCAGCGATTTCTACGACAAAGCGCCACGGTGGATCAGAAAAGTTCCAAACTCAAAAGACCCAGAATATTTCCACAGATTCTTTGGAAGAATCGAGAGAGAATTGGTGGCTCCTGGAACAAGGCTCGTTTTCAACAGCCTGTCTTTGATGGAACATCTGTGGGGAGCAGAAGCGACAAAAACATTCTTCGGTCACGTCTGCCCGGCATTGTACGCTTATCAAACACTGGCCTACTGGACACTTGCCAAGAATGCTCATCCCCGCGAATTCTCGGCAATCATCGAGCACATGACGCAGGTTGTCGTTGAACTGTCGAAAGAAAGTACTAAACGATATTTGGAAGTCAAAAAAGGTGGTTCGCGGTACAATCCACAGACCTACCAACAACGTGAGTACGCAGTTGAAGGGTCACAAATTAGGATCTTTTAGAGACTCACGACAGACGCATTCTATGTTCATGAATGTTCATTCCCGAGCCAGTCTAAAGTAACGTTTAAATGCTGACCGAGTTTAGTCATTAAAGTCTAAACTCGCAATGTATAAAGGAAGGAAGAAGAATGACGGAACGTGTACACAAAAACAGCTCCTACTTGAATGGCAAGTCGACAACTGGAACCCAAACCCGCGTCAAAGACACAAGCCCAACAAGTGGAATGTGCCCCATTTGCATCCGTGACTGCCCGTTTCTGTGCGAAATAAGCTTGTCAGCCTTCAGAGGAAGAGAAGCGCTCTATCCAGAACCAGTGCAGTTTGGCTCCAGCACAGCAGGTGCTCTGAAAGACTTCGGACTCGATTGGTCACATTTCAACATACAAGCAGGCCTATTCGAAGCACAAGGAATCGAAGCCGACTCAGACGTGACCATTTTTCCAAAAGTCAACATAGAAACAAAGGTTGGAGGCATACCGCTCAAAGTGCCGATTCTGAACGGTGCATTCGGCTCGACCGACGTTGCCAGACTCAACTGGGAAGGACTCGCAGTGGGTGCCGCAATCTCCGGCGCGTCAATAATTGTCGGAGAAAACGTATGCGGCATGGACCAAGAATCGCAGATTACAGGCGGAAAAGTCACCAGCTCCAAGGAACTGAAGCGAAGAGTCGATCTGTTTCGCAAGTTTTGGGACGGAAAACATGGAGAAATCGTCGTGCAGACAAACGTCGAGGATCAACGATTGGGCGTTGACGTGTACGCCATATCAAAGCTCGAAGTGAATGTCATCGAGAGAAAATGGGGGCAAGGCGCAAAGGCCATCGGTGGCGAAGTTCGAGTACGGGACCTTGAGAAGGCAATATTGCTGAAGAAAAGAGGATACATAGTGATCCCTGACCCTGAAGATCCGAACGTTCAGAAAGCATTCAAAGATGGCGTGTTCAAATCCTTCGAGAGACACAGCAGAGTAGGCATTCCGAAAGAGAAGAACTTCGTTGAAGACATAGAATGGCTGAGAAAACAGGGAGCCAAACACGTAACACTGAAGACGGGAGCATACAGACCTTCTGCAGTAGCCTATACTATGAAGATGGCGTCAGAGGCAAAGATTGACTACGTTTCTTTCGACGGAGCAGCAGGCGGGACGGGTATGAGTCCTGTACCAATGATGGACGAAATGAGCATTCCAACCGTCTACTTGGAAGCCATAGTCCTTAAATGCGCACAACTGCTGAAAAAGAAAGGACGCTACGTTCCTGACCTCATCATGGCTGGAGGTTTCATAGAGGAAACATCGATTTTCAAGGCAATAGCAATGAGCAACTTCGGAGAAAGCCCCTTTGTAAAGGCTGTCTTGATGGGACGCTCGCCAATAACAGCTGCTTTCAAAGGCAGCTACTTCAAGCAACTGTCTGAAGAGGGCAAGTTGCCAAAAGCTTTTGCAGACAAATTTGGCGCTACACCAGACAGGTTTTTCATCGCCGCACCTGAATTGAAGGCACGATACGGTGAACGCTTCAAGGAAATACCATGGGAGGCTGTGGCCGTCTACACCTATCTAACGGACAGAATAGGCGTCGGACTCAGACAGCTCATGGCCGGGAACAGAAAATGGAAGCTTGATCTCATCGGCAGAAACGACCTGATGAGCTTGTCAGAGAGAGCTGCAAGAGTCACAGGAATACCAATGCCGGACGAATTCGAAAAAGATGCGATCGAGAGAATTCTCGAATAGCATCACCATTCCTTTTTTCAGCCTCTTGCAGCAATACTCGTCTTTCAATTTGCATTGCTTGGGATTTTCCCATGAACCAAGCTTATTAGCTGGAAAGAAGAAATGTAGTAATATTTATTAGCGTAGCATAAGATCGATAGGAATTCGAGGTGAAAACATTATGTCGGAAAAGCAAACAGCGTTAGCCGTTGCACGGGAACAGTTGAAAATCGCCTCGGAGGAACTGGGATTTGATCGCAGCATGCACGAGTTGCTGGCACATCCGAAGAGGTCTCTCATAGTCTCTGTCGCGGTAAAACATGACAACGGTCAAATGCATGTTTACACTGGGTGCCGCGTACAGCATTGGGATGCAAGGGGACCGTTCAAGGGCGGCATACGCTATCACCCAGGCGTGACGCTGGACGAGGTTACGGCACTGGCAATGTGGATGACGTGGAAATGTGCCGTGGTGGATATCCCCTACGGCGGGGCAAAGGGAGGAATAAGATGCAATCCGAAGCAAATGTCAAAGGGTGAACTTGAAAGGATGACGCGGCGCTACACGAGTCTCCTTTACGACTTTATAGGGCCACATCGGGACGTGCCGGCGCCTGACGTCTACACCGACGCTCAGACGATGGCGTGGATAATGGATACCTACAGTCAAATCACTGGCTACAGCGTACCTGAATGTGTGACGGGAAAACCGATCAGTGTGGGGGGTTCAGAGGGCAGAGAGCAAGCGACATCACTTGGCGTGGACGTGTGTGCGCGCGAAGCAGCCAAACACCTAGGGCTGAAACTGAAAGGAGCAACAGTAGCAGTGCAAGGCTATGGCAATGTTGGCATGAACGCGGCCAAAATAGCATACGACATGGGCTGCAAAATTGTCGCAGTGAGCGATTCGACAGGCGGAATCTGCAGTGCAAACGGTTTGAACCCATACAAAGTTCATGAACACAAGGTCAAAACAGGCTCAGTCACCAAATTCAAAGGAAGCGAGAACGTGACAAACGAGGAAGTGCTACAGACAAATTGCGACATACTGATACCTGCAGCATTGGAAAGCCAGATAACCAAGGCTAACGCAGACAAGATCAAGGCAAAAATAGTCTGCGAAGGCGCAAACGGGCCAACCACGCCCGAAGCAGACAAGATCCTTTACGAAAAGGGGATACTTCTCGTGCCGGACATTCTGGCGAATGCCGGAGGAGTAACAACAAGCTATTTTGAATGGGTTCAAAACCTGACACGTGAACACTGGACCATAGAGGATGTAAATCGAAAACTGGAGAACAAAATGGTCAAGGCTTTCAACGATGTCTGCAAAATAGCTCAGAAGGAAAAATGCGACATGAGAACAGCAGCCTTAAGACTCGGCGTTGGAAGAGTTGCAGAGGCCATAGAAACACTCGGCCTCTGGCCATAGAAAACAGCCATCGCCTTCTGCTCTTTCCGTTTCAGGCAGATACCGAATATTTGCTGAGGCGCAATCCAAGTTTCTAAACTGCAGTTTTTATATCTGCCACCAAAGTAGTAACTGTATGCTAGAGGGGGAGGGAGAACGCAAGCGAAGACCTCAAAAATGATCAGGAATCTGGACTTCAATTTCGAAAACTCACCGACGAGAATTACGGCAAACAGGAATTGTCCAGAAATCAAACTTGCGGGGATGACCCTTGGCCCGTTCGAAGAAGGAAACGAGTATGAAGTGTACCGGTGGGCAGCCTCAGAACTCGAGAAAGCCGGCATAGCCCAGATCCGAGAAGATTTTTTGGACGCTTCGAAACTCAACAAGATCCAATGGACTGAGCGCATACAGACTGCCGGCCAGATATCCAAACTGCCCGAGGATTTTTATCCTAGACTCCGAAGGTGGCTGGTCCAGCTTAAGGAAGAAGTCACCAAGAACCCTGAGAAGATGCGGGAGTACGACAGGGTCAAGCACCTCACCCATGACGTTACCAACTCACGGCTGAGGAAGATAGTTGCAATTGCATCAGCCCCCAGCCAGACAGAGAACGCATTCAGAAACTTCACTTTCGAAGAGAGATACCTCTACGAGCAACTTCACAAGCTTATCAGCGAGTGGAGGACACAGATACTGGAGTGCGGGAGGCGAAGCGAATGACTGAGGAGATTGAGGTCAAAGACCCGCAAGAGAGCTTTCAGGAATTCTTCAAGACCGAGGAGTACCGGCAGCGGCTCTCCCAGATGGCAGTCTCCGGCAGGACCTCGCTTGTCGCCACGTTTGAGGACATCCTTGCTTTCGACTCCAGACTCGCGGAAGAGCTTCTGGAAAACCCTGAAGAGTATCTGAAGCACGCTGATAACGCCGCATACGCGCAACTGCAGATTGAAGACCCTGAGTACGCCGAGAAAATCGAGAAAGTCGACGTCAGGATCGTGCGTCTGCTGGAAGCCTCGCCTCTCCGCAAGCTGGGCTCACAGCAGATCGGCAAGCTCGTCATGGTCGAAGGCATAGTTGTCCGCTCCTCGCCCGTCCGTCCAATGGTGATGCAAGCCGCTTTCAAGTGCAAGGGATGCGGCATAGTGATCTCCGTGGATCAATCAGGCAACTTTCTCAAGGCTCCCTTCGCGTGCAGCAGTCCTGACTGCGGATCGAAGGGCCCATTCGAGTTCGCGCAAGAAGAATCAACGTTCGTGGACTCGCAGGATCTTAGAATGCAAGAACGGCCCGAAGACTTGCCGCCAGGCCAGCTTCCACGCACACTGAGCATCAAGCTTGTCGGAGCCGAGATTGTCGACGTTGGGCGACCCGGTGACCACGTCTCCGTCGTCGGCCACGTGCGCGCCGTCGCACCCACTCTTCCGGGTGTCGGAAAGCTCCGCACATTTCTTCTGCACGTGGACGCAAACTCGATTGAAGTTCTCGGGAAAGAGCCCGAGACCGCGCTTCCTTCACCCGCGGAAGAGGAGAAGATTCTTGAGCTTGCCAAGGATCCGTGGATTCATCGAAAAATCGCAGGCTCGATAGCACCGTCAATCTACGGGTACGACCACGTCAAGGAGGCGATAATGTATCTTCTTTTCGGTGGTGTTTCCAAAAATCTGCCCGACATCGCGATAAGAGGTGAACTGAATGCTCTTTTGGTTGGAGACCCGGGAACTGCGAAGTCCCAACTGCTGCAGTACGTGGCAAGGATCGCTCCGCGCGGACTTTACACGTCGGGACGTGGGACAACGGCGGCTGGTTTGACCGCGGCCGTGATCAGGGAGAAAGGTGGTGGAATGAGCCTCGAGGCCGGGGCGCTCGTGCTGGCGGATAAGGGGGTCGCCTGCATTGACGAGATGGACAAGATGCGTCCTGAAGACCGCGTTGCAATTCACGAAGCAATGGAACAACATACGGTTTCTGTGGCCAAAGGCGGCATAGTCGCAACGTTGAACGCCAGAACAGCGATACTTGCAGCGGCCAACCCCGCGTTGGGCAGATACGAGCCACATCGCACGGTTTCGGAGAACATCTCACTGCCAGTGACGATTCTCTCGAGATTTGACCTCATATTCGTGCTGAGAGACGTGCCTAACAAGGAATCGGACAGCAAGATGTCCGCGCATATACTTGAACTCCACAGGAAAAGCACAAGTCCGGTTGAGCCGCCGGTACCGGTTGAGTTGCTGCGCAAATACGTTAGCTACTCAAAAGGGATCAGACCAACCCTGACGCAGGAAGCTATCAAGCGTCTGAACGATTTCTACTTGGCGATGCGTTCTGCAAGCGAGACAGAAGGATCACCAGTTGCGATCACTGCCCGTCAGCTTGAGTCTCTGGTGCGCACGGCCGAGGCACGGGCACGCGTGGCTCTCAGGAAAGAGGTTCTGGCAGAGGACGCCGAGGCGGCTGTAGCCATAATGAAAAGGTCCCTAGAAGAAGTTGGGATTGACCTGTCCTCATACAAAATAGACATTGACATCATAATGACCGGGAAGCCCAAGAGCGTAAGAGACCGGTTGCAGGTGGTGCTGTCAACGCTGATGGAGATGGAAAAAGAGACGGGCGTGGTTGAGAGGGCGGCGTTGTTGGCGGAACTTGAGAAACGGTTCAAGATACCGCTGGGAGATGCGGACCGTCTCGTTGGGCAGCTTCTGCGAGAAGGAACGATCTATGAGCCTAGAGAGGGTTACCTGAAGAAGACTTAGAAGTGGGGGAAAGTCTTAGAAAAAGAGTTTGCTGTCACTGGGCTGCTTCGACGTTGGCTTCCTTATAGTACTGGGCGTTCGACGTGAAGACTGTTATGCCCACAGTGATGCCGACGTCATTCAAGGCTATGCTTCCCGGACGCATTACGTATACCACCATTGTCCATCCAGACTTCAGCGTCAGATCATCGTCTGCTTGCCGAAACTCCCGAGGCGCATCTTGGACGGTGATATTGTACGTCGGGCCAGTGATGTCGGTCGGAGTCACGTCTAGGTCATTTGACACCACGGTGCTGTTTGTTCTCCAGTAGTAGACATTTTCCCAAGGGCACCCTTGTCCGCGAGAGGATATCTTGTCAAGGACAACGTCCTTGCCTCCCGAGTTGACTATTACCAGTGCTGCTTGGGCCCACGTTCCGGTGGTGTTATACCAGACGTGCTGCTTAGACAGGTACAGTGCTTCTTCCTGCACTCTCGTGGTTGTCACGTTTATGGCGTAGAGCGTGACGATGGTTGCCAACAGGACAGACACTACCAGGATTATCAATGTCGTTACGACGGTGCTTAGAGCCGCTTTACTTTTGAGCATGTTCATTCATCTGCCACCTTTTCAAGGGTCAAACGAGTAAACAATAGTTGCACTTCGTAAAACCATTTGTGTGTCACATACAAAAAGCAATCAAGGAATAATTATTCAAGCAGACGATTGACAGTAAGAACTGCACCAAAATATCCAGAATCATACTCAAACAACATTATTACACATTTCAAAAAAATGGAAAAAGCATTAATGCTGACTGTGTTCATGTTAAGTCGTGAAAATCCGATGAGCCCAATCATGATTGTGGTCGGTACACGTCCCGAAATCATAAAAATGTCCCCGATTCTCAGAGCCCTAGCAAAAGACAATATCCCTCGCGTCTTCGTGCACTGCGGACAACACTACGATTACAACATGTCACAGAAGTTCATCGAAGACCTCGAGCTTCCAACTCCTGACTACGGCTACAGACTCAAATCGTACTCGCAGGGGACGCAGACCGCCCGGATATTAATGCGCATGGAACAGTTGCTCAGGAAAACTCGACCCTCCATTGCACTCGTCGAAGGAGACACCAACGGCGTGCTGGCAACTGCTCTAGCCGCCGTCAAACTCGGAGTGCCAGTAGGCCATGTTGAAGCTGGACTGAGAAGCCACGATCTGCGCATGCCGGAGGAACACAATCGTCGCTTGACCGATCACGTATCTTCTTATCTGTTCGCCCCCACGGAGACGGCGAGGGAAAACCTGGCAAAGGAGAATGTGTGGGGCAAGGTCTACGTCACTGGGAACACCGTCATCGACGCCGTGGACCAGCATCTTTCAATAGCGAAGAGAAAGTCGAAGATACTGGAGAAAATCGAATTCAAAAAGTTCGCTTTGGCAACCGCTCACCGAGCCGAAAACGTGGACGACCTAAAAGTCCTCAATGACTTCATGGAAGCTTTCGCAGAGGCTCCCATTCCGATTGTCTATCCGATGCATCCGCGAACACGCAAGCGTCTACTCCAAAACAGACTATACAGAAAGATCAAAGAGTCGGGGAACATCCAGATTCTGCCACCTCAAGGCTACCTTGACTTTCTGGTCTTGATGAGCAAATGCGAGTTCATAGTGACCGACTCCGGCGGGATTCAAGAAGAAGCAACTGCGCCATGCATCCGGAAACACGTCTTGGTCATTCGACTTTCGACAGAGCGGCCGGAAGCCGTGGAGGCTGGCTTCGCCGAAGTCGTCGGCGTGGAGAAACAGGACATACTCAAGGCAATGATGACCGTTCTCGAAGAACCCCGGCCCCTGCCAGACAAGTCGCCCTACGGAGACGGAAAAGCATCAGAAAGAATCCTGAAAATCCTGAAAGAAGAGTTGACACTTTGAGCAAGGCCACTATGAGATGTAGCTGACCTTCTTGTCTTCTTCCTTCTGCGTTTCTTTCGCCTGTGAAACGCGCTTCTCCTCGATCTTTTGCAGTCGCGTCACCATCTTCTCAGCCTTGGAAATCTCCTCGTCCAGTCCGCTCAAATCTAGCTGGAAGCCGAGCATTGACTGCAGCACTTCCAGGACGCTTTTGGCGGATTTAGGATCCGGAAGGTATCCCCTCGTCTCGCCCAGAAGACAGATTGACTCGATGCTCTTGAAATGGGCCATTCCGAGAATCAGCCCTGCCGTGCCAACGATCGGGCTTCCAGTCGGGCTTATCTCTGCTCCTGCCTGCAACGCAGTGTTCAGCAGTTCCCGGTCGGTGGCTGCCGCAACTACCTTCGGCTTGCCCTTTGCTTCCATCCGGTAGCCACCTATCGTGACGATCATCTTGGCCCCGCAATGCTTGGCGAAGTTGAGAATGTGATTGGCAATCTCGTACTGTCCCTCGATTGTCTGCGCCTGACTGTCGCCAGTGAAAAACATTAGATCGCCCTTGCCGTTCTTGTTTTTCCAGAAGTAGAACGTGCCCCGCAGTAGTCTGACGTTTCCTTTCTTGCTCACGAGCACGAAGTAGGGGAAGTGGGGTGAATAGAGATATGCGAACTTTTCAGCCTTCAACTGTTTTACCATGTATTTTATGGCGATTTTGCCGACGAGTCCGAGGCCGGGAAGCCCTTCGATCAGTACAGGGTTCTTCACATCGGCCTTCGCGAATTCTTTGATGAAGGTTGCCTTCACTTTTTGGAACTCTCCATCTTCAGAATCATTCTGTACTTGAGGTACTTGTCGTCAGGCGAGAACTTCGGGGGATGAGGCACTCTGACTCTGCCGCCGCAGTGAGGACACGTGTCGATTCTCAGCGTGTAGCTTCCGCATTTTTCGCATTTCCTCAGCAGCCACACTACTACTTCTCCCTTCTGAACGTACCTTGACCACCAGCCTTGGTGACATAGGAGACGACGTTTTGCGCCACCGTCTGCAGTGCGTCTTCGGCACGCTTGTAATCTTCCGCCATCACTTCTACGCCGTATCTGGGAGCCGCAATCACGTAGAAGCGAACCGTGACGTTCCCAGCCTTCTCTGTCTTCTTGGAACTGAGGAACGCCTCCTTGATGACTGTGACGCCGTTTGGCTTCATGCACCTAAGCTCTACCGTGCCCTTCACTTTGACCATCGGAACATGAATTCTCTCCTGGCCAACCTCAACCACTGCCTTCGCGATTTCGCTTGGCACGCCGATTCTAGTGAGCGCTTCTTCACCTTCCTTGACGGCCTTCTCAAACCCCTCATAAAGGCCGTACTCGTTTTCCATGAGGGAGCCTGCCTTCTCATAGACTTGCTCCAACGAGAGTTCAGTCTTCTCGGCCACGGTTCGCATCAGCGTCTCGGCTTTTCTTTCCTTCTTCCAAGACATGATCTTCTCGATTTTTTCTCTCTTGGTGACACGTCTTAGGGAAAGGTCTATGTGTCCTTTCTCCACGTCGACGCGGAGGACCTTTAAGACGATTTTTTGTGCCTCGCGCACAAAGTCTCGGATATTCCGTATCCAAGAAGAGGAGATTTCCGAAACATGCAGCAGCCCTTTCTTGCCGTATTCGTCGAGCTTGACGTATGCCCCATAATCAGTGACTGTTTCAACAGTGGCTATTACCAGATCTCCAATCTCGGGCCATTCCTGCTTCTTCAGAACCATTTGTGCCGTTCATCCCTACTCGTAGACTGCAAGGATTTCACCTTTCAGGACTGCCTTTCCGCCAGAAGGCTTCAAAAGTTCAACGCCGCAAACGTTGCACACGACCTTGTTGACGGCACTGCCGAAGACCAGCTGCTCGTTTCCGCATTTTGGACACTTAATTCTGACGAAACTGCTCTTAGGCCTCGGAATGAGCTTTTCCCATTCAGACATAATCTTCCCTTCCATTTTCTAGGTGATCACGAGTTTTCTCAGGCGCATTCCTTTGTCATGCCTCATGTAGCCACAGACCTTACATTTGAGCTTGAGAGTCTGTTTCTTGGTTGTCTTTGCAAACTCTCTCTGCAGAGGATACTTCTGCCCCCCGTACCCTCTCTTCTCCCGTTCGTGGTGGCGTTCACCCTTAGCCAAGGCTCTCCGCTTTCCAGCCTTGTAGAGAGTGACAGCGTGAGCTTGATGTTGCTTGCACCTGGGGCAGTACGTCCTGATCTCCTTCGGAACGTTCACTCCGATCACTACCGGCTTTTCATAAAGAGACCCACACGTCCTCTTATACTTTTTCGCCACATCCGCAAAACCCTGCCCAGCACCGACGCTCCCACGTGTTCGCGTTTGAAAGTCGAAAGAATCGCCTTAAATACCCGGCGGAACACTTTTGCAACTTGATCGGGCATGAAAGCGTGGGCAGTGAGCCTTGTCCGTAAACTCAGAGGCAAAACCGACTTTTTCCTCAAGATTCTCCCCATCTTCGCATTCGTCGTGCCCATGCTCATTCTGTACTTCACCGAAAACATCGCATACCCATACTATCCCAACACCTTTGAGATGACGTGGAAGGGCAGAACATTCTACCTCTTTTTCATCTGGCTGATCTTCCTGGAAATAGCGCTCAACTGGGAAGACCTTCAGCTGCAAAGGCTGAAACAATCAGGGCCAAAGAAAAAGCTTGCCTTCGCTCTGGCCCTCCTTTTTCCCACGATATACACTGTCATATCCAACTTCAGCTGGCCAAGCCTTCTGACCCTAAACCCCCTGCTTCCCTCCACAGCAGGCGGCGGCACCTTCAACTTCGGCGGCTTGAACGTCCTCATCGTCAAATGGGTGTGGTCCTACATCACCTTCAGGGACTGGATGCCCCTCGCAATAGAATACTTCGTCTTCGGAGTGAGCTTCGCCGTCATCGCGGCCACACAATACGGTTTGGCCGGACTGAAAAAGTTCGTCGTGTCGCCGTTCTTCATGATAGCAGTTGGCACAATCTACACGATAGACAACGCCTATCCCTACGGGTACTTCACGCCGTTTCAGGCCATGGTTCCGTTGACTGCAAACCTGTCCGCAAGCGTCCTCAACTTGCTGGGCTACCAGACCAAGTGGGGAGGAACTGCCCTTGGCACACCGATTCTGACGGCCTGGAACTCGGAGGGAATAGCCAGCTTTGGAATAGCATGGCCCTGCGCCGGCATCGAAAGTCTGCTAATCTACACGGTGGTGATTGCACTTTTTCTGAGAAACAACCCCATGCCGCTCTGGCAGAAAGCAGTGTACTTCTTGTTCGGCGCTTTCGTCACGTACTTCCTGAACGTCCTGAGGATAGTCACGATTTTCCTGATCGGCATACACAATGGCAATTGGATGCTTTTCCACAACTACTATGGCGCGCTGTACGGCGCCTCATGGATCATATCATACCCGTTGATAATAGTGGGCAGCCAAGCACTCGTTAGAAGAATCAGGCCGCCGAAAGCCCAGTCTGCCAGCCCGACTGAAGCAGTCTCGGGGATGAAGGCTTCCCCGAGTGACGCCACCTAGTCTATCTCCACCTTTTCCGCCAGACCTCGCTTTATGAGAGACTTTGCATTTTCTGCAGGCACAGAAGCGATGTCCTCCACCTTAAAGGGGCCATAAGCTTCTAGGTCTGCCCCGACGATTGACGGCACATCAGTCAGGAAGCGCAAAACCATTCTCGTTCGTTCTTGATTGCCGCCAGCCTTTGGCTTCTGCCCCCTCAGGACTTCATTGGAAAAACTCGTCAGTTCGTCGGCGAACGATCCGAGCTTCATGTAGATTCTTTCTTCTTCCGGAGTCCACGCGTCACGAGGTACTTCTCCGTTGTTGATGATTAGGCGGAGAATTTTCCTGCAGCGTGACTGAACAAGCTCTTTGACCATGTGGTTTACATTCGCCATCTCTTTCCTGAGAAGGGCGGCCTTGGCGGCTCTCCTATCCAGCATTCTGCTTTCTTCCTTGAGTTTCCTGACGTATTCGGCTATTCGTGGATAAAAGTCCGGAGGCAGTTCTCCCAGCTTTGGGTTTTCCAGCTCGTTTTTCCACAGCTCGTAAAGCTCCGCGTACATTCTACTCTATGACTCCTGCTGTTCCCTTGGAGACGAGGAACACGGCCGCCGCGTTCGGCAGCTCAACCGTTTGATTTCTGTACGGTCCATAGGTCCTGTCGCCAAGTCGGAATCGGGGTGAGTCGGAAACAGAGACAAGGGTCTTTCCCTCTTTAAAAACCACCGCGTTCTTGAAGGGATCAAACTCGTTGATGTCCGAGGGTTTGAATTCGACCTTTCTGAGTCCAGTTTTCCCGTGCAGGCTGTCTGGCAGCCTGATCAGCCTGTGAATGTCGGTGGTGACCACAGTGTCTATGCAGGCTGACCGACTCTTGACGCAGCACTCGGCCAACTTCTTCCAAGTTTCGACGCCTACTCCTTTGGCCGTTGCCCGTCTTCTGGAACCGTTCCAGCTTCTCAGAATTGCCTCTTTGTTCCTCACTATTGCCGCAATTCTGTCGCTGCTGAGTCCCATGCCTTTGAAGTTTTCTTCTGACGCGCTATTCACGATGTCGTAGACTGCTCGGGCAAGACGTGCGCTCCACCCATACGGGGTGACGCTCTTGTCTCCGATGGGAGGCAATCCCTTGGCCTTTTCGCCCAGCCCATGAAGAGCCAAATCAAAACCTAATCCACGAACATAGTCAACTATTTCCTTTCTGGCGATGGAGTCTACGCTTCTTACGGCCTCATTTTCCACGTGCACGTGGTATCCTCGGTGCCCAGAAAAGAACAGGTGCAGCTCTTTCTCGAGAAAGCCGAAGTCCCGCGTCAGTATGTCCAACAGCTTGACAGTCTCAGTCTTGGCGGATTCAAGGCAGGTTTCGCATGGCCATATTTTGACTTCGAACTTTTGGCTCCCACACGCAGGGCAGGTTTCAGGTGTGAGGCCTTTCCCGACGAACCCGCATCCACCGCATGTCCACACATCATGTATCTTGCCGCACGAAGTAGGTATGTGGTCGGCGTCAATGTCAAAGATCAAGTCAGCCCCGAGCCAACCTTTCTTGTTCATCTCAGCCTCAGGTTCCTCGTACTGCGCGCAAGAAACGTACGCGTCAGACGGAACAGTCTCCGCCATGAAGTGCTTCAGTTCGTCCAGCGATCTGAACCTCCTATGGCGCAGCATGCCTTTCTGGTCGAAGATGACGAATCCAAATTCTCTGTTGCTTATGTGGGTCAGGGACGAGAGTTCAGGTAGACTGCCGTAGTACTCGGCGAACATATTTCTTACAAATTCGCGGGATCTTTGAGACTTTTCCATTTTGGGACAGTCATCCGATTCTCTTGAACATAATTCAGATGCCGGTCCTATTTAACCTGTAGAGAATCGTGCCACGTTCTAAAACCATCCAGCAAACCTTCCAAAACATTCAGCACAAGCGTCGACTCCCTTCTCAGCTTCACTCCCGACTTCAACAAGTAGTCTCTCGGAGGAAAGAACATGTGGTAAAGGAACATGGGGAACCCTGTCCTCGAGTCGGCATAGATGTTTTTGAGGTAAAAATACACGTGGTTGCGGACGTACCAGTAGGACCATTCGCTGCCGACCTTCTTGCCCTTGAACTTGTGCGAAACCAGTGCTTTCGGGTTGTAAATGAGCTCGTATCCCATTTTGCGGACGCGCATGCACAGGTCAGTGTCGTCCCTGTATCCTGTCCCCTCATAGTTCTCATCGAATCCTCCAACGGTGAGGAGAAGATCCTTTCTGAACGACATGTTGCATCCAATGAAGGAATCAACTCTCACCCAGTTGTCCAGAGGAAGATCAAAGTTGCCTATGACAAGCCCGGTCTTGAAAACCTTTCCAACGTCCTCTTTTCTCGTTCGAACGTGGAAATTGCCGCTCTTTCCGTACGGGACAACTCTTCCCCCGACGCCGCCCACACCGCTTCGCGCGTAAGGACTGACAATGTGCTCCAGCCATCGTTCCGAAACCACGACGTCGTCGTCCAAGAAAGCTACTATGTCGCCTTCGGCCATGTGAATCCCGATGTTCCGGGCCCGCTGCCTGTTCCGCTCCTTTATGCAGGCAAACTTGATAGGGAAAGAGTCTGCAAGCCTCTTGGTTTCGTCAGCCGAGTCGCTGTCAACCACTATGACCTCGTGGGGCCTCGTTTTCAAGTCGAAAATCGAGTTCAGACATTCCTGCAGGTCTTTGTACCGGTTGTACGTTGCGATGACTACCGAGACTCTACTGTTCAACATTGTCATCTCATCCTTCAGACCAGTACAGGCTGTCCGACGGTATGTCTTCAAACTGCGATCTGCCAGGACGCTGCCAGACCACGTCAATATGTGCTCTGTCGCCGGACATCACGTGACATAGCTGAACTTTGTGGTTGCCTGCCTCCAAGGAAATCTCCTTCTCAGACGCTGTGGAATTGTCCAAGGAACTGAACACGGGAGAACAGTCGATGAAGACAAATGCTTGGTCGGCCGTTGAGACTTTGAATCTGTAAACGCCTGAGACCGGAACACGTAGAGTACATTCTCCGAAAATGCCAAAGTGTTCCCTATTAATCATCAGGAAGGGTGACCTTGACGGCCAGTCCCACGCCATCTGAAGAAAGACTGAGGAGACATCAAGCGGCAAGTCATGGTACAGCAGCTCCGACGATATTTCTTGGAGAGAGTCGCTCCATGCTGGCTTCCAAAGCAAGCAGACAGATGGGGGGAAATGGTCGCGGTACTTCACATATCCGACTTCAATTGAATGCAATCCGATTCCCAGATGCACTTCCTCCTCCGCCGCACTGATCGTGGCGTTTATGGAAAAAACCGTCGCGTCGTCGACCAAAAGCCTCGCATAGCCTAGACTCTCCAGATGAAACGTATAATTGCCGGAAACCGGCGCGTAAAACCAGCCTTCAAACAACATCGCAAAGGAGTCCTTCGCTCTCCAAGACGGCGGTACGTTCTGGTGCACGTCGACAAGTATTGACAGCGTGACACTCTCATACGAGGGCTCCCCCTCGAATGCAGGCGCATCAAAGAGCTTTACCTTGACGCCTTGATTGTAGAATCTAGTCAACATGCCCTTGCTCGTGGGATAGATCGTTTCGCCGGTGTAGCCCTTCTTGAGCAGCCAGATGCCGTCAGCGGCATACTGAAGGCCGAAGTCTCCGTTCTTGGTCAAGTTGCGCACTGAGTCCATGAACGATTCTTCGGACCACGATGAGGTCGTGTCAACCAGAATATACTCAATGTTGAGAGTTGACAGGAGCGATTCTGTGAACCCTCCTCCCACATACCCGTATAGTCTCCTGCTGAGATGAGGAAATATGTCGTTCTGGGTCAGTATGCGGGCGTCTGCGGGCACCAGTCTGGTGAAGGTTTCGAGAAGGCGGTTGTGCTCGGTGAACGAGGGAACTTGGGCTGTTACTCCCAAGACCGACACGTATGATGCCGCGATCAGGCACACGAGGAACGTCGTAAGCAGGCTCTTGCGTCTGGGGTTGAGAGTCAACCTGCTGAAGACACGAAGTCGCCCCGTCGATTCAGCGCTTCTCTTGATCGCCATAAAGCGTTGAGCCCCGTACATGGCCGATATGAAGATGAACGGGGCGACAAACGCCACATACTGATAGCCTATTGGGTTGTAGTAGATTGAGTAGTTTGATAGAAACGCCACAAAGAACCATGGCAGCCCTATCAAGAGCGAGGGAAGATCCAGAAATGACAGGAAGGCGAGGGGCGCGAACAAGCCGAATATGTAGATGGCTTTCTGGTCAACCGGCGTCACTATTGTCTCTAGGACTTTCAGTGGATTGCTCAGCACGTTTACGACAAACCCCGGAATGTCGTGTGCTGGGTCTCCGAATTCTTTCCAGTTCGGGTGCGGTGGGGAGTTGGGGTTGACGGCGAGTATCACTCCTCTCGCTGCTATGAACCATGCAACGCCAAGCAAGACAGTCAGAGCCGGGATAAGGACTTTCTTTGACTTCAGGAAATCCACGATACCGAGTGTCTTGAGCTTGCTCTGTTTGTTTCTGAAGGCTACCCACAAGCCGTACAGTCCCAGAAACGCAACGATCAGAGGAACGAACTCTATGACCATCAACGACAGGACTGTGAAGAGCAGGTACTTTCCCCATTCCTCCTTTCTGAAAAAGTAGAAGGCAGAGAAGAAGAAAAGTGGCAGAAAAGCTTGTACGTGGAAGTCGAAGAAGGTCATGCAGTACACGGGCGGGTACGCGAGATAGATAAGTCCGAAAGCCAGAGCCTGCTTTCGACTGTTTGTCTCATGAAAGACAAGCTTGTAAAGCGGGACCGCAGCGAGCGCCAGAACTGATGCTTGCAGAATCAGCAGCGTCTCAGTGTATTGGAAGACGGCATAGATGGGCAGCATGAGGAACAGTATCGGCGCGAAATGTATCCCGAAGAAACTGCACGAAGGATTTGTCACGATTTCAGGAGTGTACCAGAATACTTTTCCAGTGTTCACTGTTGACCAGAGAACCTGCTCGTAGATTCCCAAGTCCCATGCGGTTGAACGGAAAGAATAGTGTTTGAGGATGCTGATGCACGAAAACAGAGCGATGTAGGCAACTATGAAGATGTACAACACCACGATTGGGTTCTGCTTCAGCCAAGCAACCATGCCGCCCTTCATCATGATTCACGACACCTAGTGAAATCATTAGGAAAGAATTAAAAGTTTATTTGTCGAAGATTAACGTCAGATGAGCATTAATGCACGTGCCCGAGAGAATCGTTCTCATCTGCGACCCCTTGCTGAGTGAGTATGGCCCGCTGAGACCTGCGATCCTGCTCGCCGAGGGACTCATGGAGAAAGGCCTGCGTGTGGCAATGATGTCGACAACAGTGTCGGACAAGCTTCAGGCAAAACTTGACTTGATGGGCATCGAAACGGTCAACTTGGGAAAGAAGCCTCTCTTGAAAAAGAATGAGTCTATCGCGTGGCTTGAAGAATGGGCCAGAGAAGCGGCCTTCGGCCTCAATTCGCACGGAGCGCCCAGACCTGATGGTGTGACGCTGAATTTCTCAAACACGCTCAACCTGTCAGCATATGCATGGTACGCGCAGGGACCACCCACGACCACGCTGGACAACATGAGAAATCAACTTTCGATTCCCTACAGAACCGCATATCTTCTCCTCTCACCCCTTTTCAAGGTCTTTGACGTGAGTTTGACACGCAAAATCGCAGATGGCTGTACACGTGTCGTGGCCAACTCAGAGTATTTGCGTTCAATCTACGGAGGATTCGGCGTTCGGGCTGATCACGTCATCTATCCGCCCCTCAACTGTGACCAGTTCAAGCCGGCAGCAGCGTCGCCGTCAAGGGATTTTGCGCTCACCTATTTTGGCAAAGAGACAATCTTCGGCTTGGTGAAGCAGGCACTGGACGCCGGAGTAAAGATCAAGGCGTTCGGCAGCAAACTCGCGATGGTTCCCAGATGGGTGCGGCAGCATCCAAACCTCGACTGTCTGGGGAGAGTTGACGACGCAGAACTCGTCAGCCTGTACTCGAATGCCCTCTTCACCTTCTATCCTTTTACGGATGAGCCTTTCGGCTACATTCCCGTAGAGAGCCTTGCCTGCGGCACCCCTGTGATGACGTTCAACAAGCACGGCCCGAGAGAGACTGTGTCGGACGGCCGAACAGGTTGGCTTGCAGACGATGACACAGACTTGCTTCGGCTCACGATCCGAGTGTGGAAGAGTGGGTACTCCGGCGATGTGACTAAGCAATGCAGAGAAAGTGCCACGCGATTCGATTTCAGGACAATTGCCAAAGAATGGCTGGCGCTGTTAGATGGGACTTGTGGCTGATTGGCTGTCCGAGGCTGGCAGATGAGCAGTTCAGACAAATGAAATAACGAAACTCAAGACGTTGGCTGCATTTGTGCAACGGCTTTCCTGCTCAAAGCTTAAATCGCAACTTCAAACATTAGGAGCATCGGCTTTCAGTTCAACTGTCTTGGAGGAGAAAAGGGCGTCTAACTCCCGGAACAGAATTCGGCAAGTCAGAGACCGCGTAGCACAGGTGCTGAGGGGATTCTATCCGAAACTGCTTGCCAAAAGAATTGAACTCATTCTCGTAGGCTGCATTCTGTTCTTCTGCATCGGACTGGGATACTTGACTCTGGTCAAGTACTACACCTTCCATACGACTGCGTGGGATTTGGGCATCTTCTCCCAGTCAGTCCAGAGCACGTTGGACCGCAGAGGCTTCTTCTACAACAATCTTGAGCTTGGAAGCCACTTTCACGTGCATTTTCAGCCGATTCTCTTTCTGGTCGTGCCGTTCTACGCCCTCTATCCACATGCTCCAACGCTTCTTGTCATTCAAGTTGCCGCCCTCGGTCTGGCCGCTGTGCCTCTCTTTTTCTTGGCAAAGCGTGAGCTGGGAAACAGCAGATATGCGCTTGTCATAGCGATTGTGTATCTTCTTTATCCGGCTACTTACGGCGGAGCCTATTTCGACTATCATCCAGAATCGTTCGCTCCGCTTTTCGGTTTTGCGGCATTGTACTACTTCAGAATTGGCAAGTGGCCGGCCTATTTCTGCTCGCTCGTGCTTCTGTTGAGCGTGAAAGAAGACATTGCGCTGGTCGCTGTCGGCATAGGCTTGTTCGGCTTGTTTACCAACTTGCGATCACTCTTCAGTAGGAAGGTCAACAAGACCATGATTTTCTCCATGGTCACGATTCTCGTTGGAACTGTCTGGCTGTACTCCGCCATGCGGGTGACGAGTTACTTTGTCGTTTCCGAGGGATATGCTGCGCTCTGGAACGCGGGCTACACGCATCACACCGGAAACGTGTACCGCAGTATAGGGGGGGACAGCGGCTTACTCGGCATCGCCAGCACCATAGTTACAAATCCTGTGAGAGTCATTTCTCAACTGGCCTACATGCCACAACACAAACTGAACTTCCTAGGAACCCTCCTCATGCCTGTCTGCATGCTTTCCTTCGTGGATCTTCCAGCAACGGTGATTTTCCTTCCGACGCTACTTGAGCTTCTGCTGGCGGACAACCCCAGCTACTTCTCCATATTCTACCACTACTCCTTTCAGTTGACGCCACTGATTTTTGTCGCGGCAGTGATGAGCCTCAAGAGGCTTTCCCTCAAAGCCAACAAGTCACCCCGCAAAACGAAAATGCTGAAGTCGCTGTACTGTCTGATGCCCGCGGCAACCCTGATCGTCCTCTGTTTTACTCTGCCAACGATCATGGCGTGGTGGGACGCCCCTTTAACAGTGGGCGATGTGGACAGGGCGAAAAGCGACGTCGTGGCTTTGATTCCTGTTGCCAACGGCGCCCATGTCTTGACGGAGAGCGACTACTTTGCGCAGGTGAGTGACTCTCCCTATTCTTACGCATACTGGAACACGACGGACGTGGATTACATTCTGGTCGACCTATCCTCAGGATGGTTTACACGTCCTGACCAGCCTCCAAATGAGTATGTAGCCAGATACGGGCCCCAGACTCAGTCATTCGTTGACCGCGTCAAAAAGTACACCACCGAAGGAGGCTTCGGGCTTGTGGCACAGGCCGACGGCTTGGTGCTCTTCAAAAGAGGCTATACCGGAGATTTTGCCGTCCACATGCCATACTCGGAACAGTTCGACATCGACAAGCTCTGTTTCAATGGTACAGTCGTGCAGGACACCGATCTGGGAAGAAACGTGATCTTACACAGCGCAGGTGATGGAGCGGCAGACGTTTTCTGGTGCGGCCCGTACACAGGCCTGCCTCCGGGCGAGTACACGGCAAAGTTCGGCTTGAAGGTCGCAGGCACCACGGAGTCGATTGTCCTCAAGATAGGCGTGACTGCAGACTCTGGCGCAACAATGTTGGCTGAGGCAACCATCATGGGCGGAGACTTTTCGGAAGTGGGCCATTGGCAGCAGTTTCTGCTTAGCTTCAGACTTGAAAAACCCGCTTTCAACGTGGAATTCAGAGGGCTCCATGTTTCGGGCACTGTCGACGTCTTCTTTGACAGAGTCGCAGTTGAGCAGAGATATCCTGTCGCCTGATGCAGAAGAGGCGTCGAAGCGGCGTCTTTCGCCGGTTCTAGTGCCTGTAGTTGAGCACTGCCTTGAAGAATATGTAGGATAGGAACTGCGTAATCTCGTTGAAGCTGAGTTTGGACTTGCCCTTTTTCCTGTTTGCGAAGGTAATAGGGATCTCGCCTATCTTGAACCTGCGCAGGTGCGACTGTCTTATTGTTTCTATTTGTATCTCGTATGTTTCGCTGTGCAGGTCAGATATGATGTTGCGCACGAGCTTTGAGGAGTAGCAGCGCATTCCGCTCGTGTAATCGCTTATCTTCACTCCAATCAAGGTTGAAGCGATGAAGTTCGCCACTTTGCTTGTTGCAAGTCGGAAAAGGCTCCAGTCCACGGTTCCGCCGCCTCTGCAGTATCTGCTTCCTATTACTAGGTCGCAGCCGTTTTTGAGGGGTTCGACGAAGCGTGGCAAGTCTCTCGGGCTGTGCGAGTAGTCGGCATCCATCGTCATTATGCTTTTGGGAGGATGCTTCATTGAGAGGAATATTTTGAAGCCGTCAGTGATAGCGGTTCCGAGACCCGACTTCTTGGGTCTGATGAATAGCAGGATGTTGCCGAACTCTTTCTGCAAGTTCCTGACGGTGTCCGCGGTTCCGTCGGGGCTGGAATCGTCTATAACAAGTATGAGGAGGCTGAGGTTTAGACTTTCAATGTCTTTTACGAGTCTCTCTATGTTTGCAGCCTCGCAGTAGGTTGGTAGAATTATCCCCACGTCAGACTTTGCGTCTATGTCTCCTTCAATATTTTTTAGGTCTATAATGTCCCTGTCACCCATTTATTGAACATTCCTGTTGGACTGTCTTGATTTGTGCCGTTTGGAATATTAAGCTTTTGACTGTTACACCCTATGAGGATTTAAGGTTTGTCTTCTTGCTTTCAGAATATGAAAGTCTTCTTCTATAGTATCCCAGTGGATGCCGTATGTTTCTGCACAATTCGTCAGGATTTGCGCAGACTCCATGAGTCTTGAGGGTGTCACACATGGGAGTCGTGTACCTTGTTCTGGACCCTCTTTCTCCGGCGATATGTTCAACTTGGTAGCGTGTCATCTTTTCATTGAAGTCTGAGATGTTCTTGAAAAGCTCAACGACTTCTTCTGACGGCATACCGATGTTTATCAGGAATGACGTGAGCGTGAACCTGCCGATGTGCGAGAGATGACGCCCTGACTTGAAGGTCTCATAGAGTGATGCTACGCACGGCGGAAAGGCTGACTGGGACACTGCCTTCGGGAAGCCTTCCACCTCGGTCTTGCCCAGCTTGTCAAGTGACAGCTGCTTTATTTTTTCTGCCATTTCCTTCATCGTCTGGGGAAGGTTAGGCAGTTCTTTCGTGTCCAGCCTCTGTTCAATATATCTGCGGACCTCTTCACTGAGGAGTCTGCATGCTTCGTTTCTGGCGACGTAGACTTTTCCGTCTGAAAGGGTGCGGTTCACGAGCTTCCATTTCTTTTCGCGGAGGTGCACCGTGTTTCTGAGGTAGTCTGTGAATTGGAGTGCAAACTCGTATGGCACGCGTGGATCGGCGTTAGGCTCAAGCTTCCAGCCAAAGTTCTGTGCCACTGCGACGATTCTTTCTTTAGGTTCGTTCCTAAGGTCGCCGTACGACTGTTTTGCTTCGGCGAGGGCGTATCTCTTCCTGATGAAGGAGTTGCCCGTGGCGATCACGAGCATCACTGCTACCGGAAAAGACAGTATCTCAACTTCCTCGTTTCGTGTGTTCCTGTCTATCACAGCGTAGAGGATTGATTCTTCAACTCTTTCCTGAGCCCTTTGGAGGACGTTCACAAACTCGGGCGCTGCCAAGTCCTCGATTCTCAGGTCTAGTTTCTCCACGTACTCTGCGTTTTCTTTGAGAAAAGGGTATCTTGAGAGGTCGCTTTTGGTGAATTTCACAGTAGCCGATTGCATGTGGCTTTTTCACGTTACTCTGTTTCGATTCGTGGTGCAAGGTAAAACGTCAGTTTGCCGTCTTTTGCCTGTTGGAAGTCCAGTTTAGTCGGCATGTCGGTGGAGAACTCGAGCGTGGCTATGTCAGAAGTTGCCGATGCCGCCTTCACTATCTCTGCAAGGTAGCTGAGGCTGAATGTGGCCTTCGATGGCTCTTTCACGTCAAGGTCCAAGAGCGCGTCGCTTCCCTTCTGGAGCGTTATCGTTGCTCCCATCAAGTCTCCGGCAGCGATAAAGACTATTTTGTCTTGGTCCGCTTCTATTTTGACGTGGTCGCTGACGAGCTGTGCGTCCTCGATTGCTTGGCTCAGTCCTTCGGTTGTTGCTTTGGCTTTGACGTTGAAGGTTATCTTGGGGGTCGGGACTTCCTCTTCTGAAGCTTCGAGGGTGGGCATGGTGAAGTTGCGAGTGTATTTGCCGACGATTTTGATCTGCAGCTTCGGGTTGTTCTCTTCGAGTAAAAGCTCAACCACTTCGTCCTTTCCCGACCTTTTGAGCAGCTTCAGCAGCTCGGTTATGTTTATGCACATCTTTGCGGGTTCCGTGCAGACGTATTCGTCGAAGACTGTTTTGGGCCATTCGAAGTCTATCATGGCGACGCGTGACGGGTCCATTGCCCGAAGTTTCACTCCGTCAGGGTCGAGCTTGAACGTGGCTTCGTCCACGAGTATTGATATGCTTGCTATCATGTCTCTGAGAAGCTTGGCGTCTGCCATTTTGAGTTTAAACATCGGGGATTCTCCGCTTCTAGTGGATACTGGTTAGTTGTTAATATAGAATTCGACATATTAACCTTAAGCTCTACGGCGTGTGAACTCTGCCTTTTTCCGCCGGGTTCTGCTTTTGCTGATTTTCCGCGCCAATACGGAGTACCCCCCTCTAGGTTTTCCATGTTCGCAGACAGTTGCCATTCAAAAATTGCTATCACATGACGATCTGTCTGCACTCGCTTGGCGTACTGAATCGTCTAAGAATAGGGCAGCAGTTATGAGTACTCTCTGAACGTGTAGCTGCATTTCGTGCAGCGCAGAAACTGGGTTGAAGACTCGTCCGCCCCTCTTGTCTGTACTTGCCACACGTAGGCAAGGTTGTTTCCGCACTTCGGGCATTCAATCCTGACGGTAGGCAGCGTCCGGAGCTTCTGTTCTTCCTTGCCTATCACCGCGACCAACTGTTGCGGATTGTGCTGGATGACGCTGGTGATGTTTGGCTCGACCTTCTTGTCAGGAACTGGCTTCGTGTAGCCACATTTCGGACACGTGAGCACGACGGATGTTTCCGTGCCGCTTTTTTCCTTCTTTGGGGTGAGGCGAGAACCGCATTTTGGACAAAATTCCATGACAAGCTTCTCCGGTTGTCGTTCATTTCCCCTAATCATGGTACCTTTTAAACCTTTTCTTGTTGCGATCAGTATTCGGGCTAACTGAAGTTTATTCCTGAAGCTATGAGGTGTGCCACCCGAAGCGGTTCAGGAACGCTGCTTCTGATGGAAGTCAACTTCAAAATTCTTCGGGCATCTTTCTTCAAAATCCCAGAAACCTCCATGTACACTTTCTCGTTGCGACCTCTCGTTCGCACGGCAGATATGCTTCCCGCGTTCAGAATTGCCTTCCACCGTTCCTCGGCGGCTGGCAGATTCATGATGGCCTTGCGGATGTCCACCAAGTTCGGCTTGTCGCGGGTCACAGCGATGACTGGCAGCCCCGTCTTCAACCTCAGCTCCTTTATGTCCACGACGTTGAAGCCTCCGAACGTGATTCCGTCAAGCATTATGATTCTCAGCTGCCGGTGATGCGGCGATTCCGTGATCATTGACGCTATCCGGTCGGTAGCGTCCAGCCCGTCCACTTTTATCTTGGTGCTCATGACTCCGTCAAGCCAGTATCCCCCTCGGAACACGACGCCGACTATCAGTGCGGAGCCTTCTGAGTGCGGGGTGAAGACTCCATCATCTACGCCGAGAACACGAATTTCAGGCTTGATCACGCGCAACTGCTTTGCTGGCAAAACGGTTCCCCGACGGACGCAAACGGAATATGCACCTGAACCAATTATAAACCTAACTGGGCCACATGACCTGAACGGTGATTGAGCTTGGCAAACAGCAAGAGGCAGTTCCGTTTCGTTAAAGAGCACAAAAGCCTGACCGAAGTGCTCATGGATCATGAACTCGCGTCTCTAGGCGACTCATACATCAACTTCGTCTACTCCCTCACCTTGTCCGCCAAGACAGGGAAGCCCAGCGGCGCGAAAGTCAAGGGCGACGTCCTCGCTGAAGCTGTCCGAACAGCGAAACTCAGAGACTTCTTGCCTTCGCGGATGAGTCGACATGCGTTGGCCGACGCGGCTGAGGCGCTGGTGGTCTATGCGTGGCTGCAGAGGCGCATGAGCGTGGAAGAAAGTGCTGCAATGATCGCGGGAGGCAAGGACACGGCTGAAGGGATGGTTAAGCTGCTGTCTGCTGCAATGAAAAGAACTACTTTTCCTTGAGTGCCGCCTCAAGCTCTTTCTTGAATTCCTTGTTCATCTCGCGCGTCTTTTTCAAGGCTCTTTCGAAGACTTTTCCGGGATCGGTTCTGCCTGTGGTGCGCACGTAGATTATCGGGTTTGAAGCCAGCGGGTGTGGCACGTCGTATCCGGCCATGTCAACGTGCTCCTCTTCCAGCAACTTCTTCTGGAGAAGATTGCATAGGGTGTGCCCTGCGCCTTCAACTTCGATTTTGAGTTCGTTAGGGGTTTTCTTCAACACTTTAATGTTCATTCCGCCAGTTCCCCAAGCCTTGCTATGTCATTCCCGTGCCGTAGTCGGCTGCAATCTTGCGTCTCTCGATCCTTCCACATCGAGAGCAATGCATTCCCTGCCTTCTTGATTCGAGAAAATTCCCACAGTTTGAGCAGAAAGCGTAGACGACTCCGAGATCCTTGTCCTTGGTGTAGAGGTGGTAGGTTCTGTTCTTGTCGCTTACGACCTTCGCCCTCAAGATGTCGCCGGGCTTGCAGACGTCAAACATGGAGTCAACGTACCTCACGTTCGCGTCGGAAACATGCAGCACGCCACTGAAGACGCCCGAAGTCTTCTTGCTGTCGACCTCAAAAATCCTCACATTCGCGCTCTCAGACTGGCCTCCCATGACTTGTCCCATGACGATGCTTCCGATCTTTGGAATCTGAGGCTCGCGAGACATCGGGTGCACCGAAACACGCTTGTGCACAAGATCTACGAGAGCGCACCCAACAGTCTTTGAGAGTATTACCCCGTCCCTCACGTATGTTCCAGCGTCTGGGATGAACTCTTCGATGACGCCGAGGCGTTCGCCTGGGGTGACCATTTGTCCGGTTTTCTGCTCGTTCGATTTTGAACTCATCCAAATATCCCTTTTTGCCGCAAAGACGCAGCGGGTTCGTTCAGCCAAACATGTTGACGGAATTGCCTTCACTGAACGTTTACTACTCTACTTCATGCGCCTCTCAATAAAGCTTTTGATGTTCCCGACGCTGAAGAAACGTCTCTGCCGTTTCTTTTCTATCGTTTCTGCTGTCGATGACGTAGAGATCCACGGCAAACTTGTGCCTTTTCTCCGTGTGGAAGCCAAACATGTGCGGAATCGTCATGGTCAGCGCATACACATCTCTGATCCGCCCGCCATTGTCACCAATGAATCTGCTCAGGAAGGGCGAAGGAGAAACTCGCAGCGGGCCTTGCTCTCCAGCCTTCACTCTGCCCACGACCCGCTTGTCACTGTGAACGCTTTTGTGGATCGAATACACGACTCTCCCCACTTGAAGCGCTTTCTGCAAAAACCTTCTGTCGGCACCGCGATTCTGGACACCGAAGGGAGGATTCTGCAGCACGGTATCAAATGTCCCAGCGACGGCGTCGATGTCGCCGATCACCCACTGGACTCTGTGCTCGAGACCTGCTTTGACAGAGTTCTCAACAGCCGTCAACACGGCGGCCCTGTCCACGTCAACGCCCACAACCTCTTCTGCCCCCAGAAAGGCGGCTCCGAGCGCCAGTCTCCCCGTGCCGCAACCAAGCTCCAAAACTCTTTTGCCAACGATGTCGTCATTTCCGTAGGCTGCAAGGTAGAGCATGGTCGCGGCGATGTCTGCTGAGATGGTGTACTGCTCTAGGTCAGGCCTCGGGCTTGGGTGAGGCCGTGTCTGAGACAACATCCGTTCTAAGTCTAGCTTTCGAACAAGCCTTTTTTGCATAGTTCGTCCCACGTCGTCTTGCCCGTAACCACCAGCGCCTCGTTGACTGTCAACACTGGCCTTCTGAATCTTGTTGCATCATCAACCGCTACTCTGGGGCAAGCAGTGTCCACGAAAGCCTCTATCTGGGGGAACCCCGCAAGTGCTTCAGGCGTGATCTCCCTGATCGCCAGCAACAGTGCTGCTCTGCCGTCCTGTTCAAGCGTCGCTTTCAACTGTAGAGCTTCTTCAAACCTCTGCTGTTTAGGCTTCAACCCCACCAAAATCCCGAAGCTCTTTGACCTCTTAGCCTCTTCGATGTTTGCCCACCTTGACTTTAGCACTCGCTTTGCTTCTTCGTCAATGGAGAAAGCGTTTCCCTCATACGGGTCAGCAACTATCGTCGGCTTGGAAGTCGAAAGCCCGACGCCCAACGCGTGGAATCGCCCTCCCCCCACAAACAGAAATGCATCCACGTCCTTAGCCACCGACTTGGCATTACTGTAGTCGCAGCCGATCACTTGCCCAGCATAGCTGACGCGTCCCGCCTCGCCCACGACCACGGTCTTTCCCTCGCGCAGGAGCATTTCCTTGACGTGATCGAGCGTCTGCACGTGCTGAACCGTCGTGACCAGACCAATCCTTCGCCACTTGCTCAGAAGCGGCAAAGCCTTGCGGACAGCGCTGTCCACGTTTAGCACGGCTCGCGCTTCCACGTAGACCGTAGGCACGCGTTCATGCTTCAGCATCTTGGAATGCCCATAGTGGACAACGAGGTCAGCGCCGAGACTCTCTGCCTCCGCAGTGGCGACATCGCACGCGCCGTAGCACGGATCTGCCGAAACTATTGCTATGGCTCCCAGCTTCTCCACCATCTTCGCCAGCTTCGAGGCTTCAGACTTCAGGCCCTCCGGAAACTGCAACAGAACCCGCTTCGCGCCGAGCTTGGCTATTTCCTGCTTCACTCTCTCTTCTTCTAGGTCGAAACACTTCATGGAAGACACTTCCTCAAGCGTTCAGACGTGGAGGATTCTCGACTCAATCCTGCAAAACAGAAAACGGTTGTGAGGGAGACGGCTACGGTGTCCATTCCCAGTCTGGCCTAGGCTTCGTGGGCCGATTTCCAAGCGCCCTTTCGCGCTGCTCCGCAAGCTGCTCCAGCACGATCTTCTTTTCGACGCTGGCAACGAGCTTCTTGGTGGCAACGACAGCGTCGTTGTTAACCGAGATGCTGTCGATCCCTGCTCTGACGAGGAACTCCGCAAAGTCCGGCAGGTTCGACGGACCCTCCCCGCAGATGGACACTGTCGCCCCGTTCTGGTGGGCAACTCTGATCAGGTGGGCGATTATCCTCTCCACGGCCGCGTCTCTTTCGTCGAAGTACCCCATCTGCCCCAGCCGCTCGCTGTCCCTGTCAATCATGAGTATGCCCTGCGTCATGTCGTTCGAGCCTATCGAGAAGCCGTCGGCGAGCTTCGAGAACTCGTCAGCCAGTATCGCTATTGACGGCGTTTCAGCCATGAACCACACTTTGAAGTCTTTCGACCTCTCCAAACCTTCCTCGCGCATGATCTCAAGAACTCTCTTGACTTCCCAAAGGGTTCGCACAACTGGCAGCATGGCCCACACGTTTTTGAGGCCCCATTCTTTCCGGCACTTGACTATCGCTTGGCATTCAAGCCTGTAGGCCTTCTCGTACCACTCGCTTATGTAGCGGCTGCATCCGCGCCATCCGAGCATCGGATTGGCCTCAACGATCTCATATTTCTCGCCGCCTTTGAGCTCCCGGTACTCGTTAGTTTTGAAGTCGCTGAAGCGCACCACGACTGGCCGCGGCTGTATGGCTCGGGCCACCGTGGCTATTCCCTCGGCGAGCTTGTCAACGAACCTCTGGCCCTGCCCGGTTTCGACGAACAGCATCGGATGTTCACCTATGTAGCTGGCCAAGATGAACTCCGTCCGCATCAGGCCGATGCCCTCAAACGGAAGATTATTGTAATCCGCGATCTTCTCTGGGACGCCGAGATTCATGTATATCTTGGTGGCCGTTATTGGCACAGGTTCGAAACTGCCGCTCATCACGGTCGCTGGACCAGCGGTTCCCGCTGCGACTGAGGGCTGTCCCCCAAGAGTCGGCAGCACGCCCTCGTAGACGACGCCGCTCTGGGAGTCAACCGTGTACTCCTTTCCCGTGACCATGAGCTTCGTGGCGTTTTCCGTTCCCACCACACATGGAATTCCAAGCTCGCGACTCACAATCGCCGCGTGGCATGTCACGCCACCCTTGTCCGTGACTATCGCGCCAGCCAGCTTCATGAAAGGCACGTAGTCGGGGTTGGTCATGTCTGTCACAAGCACGTCGCCCTTGTGCATGACTCTTGCGGCTTCATCAGTGTTCGACACCACTCTCGCCGTGCCAACGCCGTAGCCTCTCTTGCCGGCCGCAATTCCCTTCACAACCACCTTCAAAGCCTCGGCCGCTCGGGGTTTTCCTGCCTCAGCTTTCGCGGCTTCTTTCGCTCGTTCCGAGCTCCACACAGTCTCAGGTCGGGACTGAACGATGAAGACGTTTGCCGGAAAATCAGTGTCTGGGTCAATGGCCCATTCAATGTCCTGCGGCTTGCCATAATGCTGTTCGATCCGCTTGGCAAGCTCCCCAAGCCTAAGTATTTCTTGTTCGCTGATGCAGGGCTGCTCCTGCATGTTCGCAGGAACCTCGGCATGAACCGTCTTGCCCGTGTCTGGATCGCGTATGTACTGAACAGTCTTCTTCATTATCCGCCTTTCAAGGACGCGCAACGTGGCCTTGTCGACCACGAAGTCGTCAGGCGTCACGGCCCCAGAAACAACTGACTCTCCGAGTCCATGGTTGCCTTCAATCACTATCCTGCTCGTGTCTCCCGTAACAGGGTCCAGCGTGAACATTACGCCGGCGGCTCGTGAGTTCACCATCTCTTGCACGCCCACGCTTATGAACACCTTTTCGTGGGCAAAGCCCTTCTCGTTTCGGTAGAAGATAGCGCGCGGAGTGAACAGGCTTGACCAACACTTTACGGTCGCCTTCACAATCTCATCTGCGCTTCTGACGTTCAGAAAAGTCTCCTGCTGACCCGCAAACGAAGCATCAGGCAAGTCTTCAGCCGTCGCGCTTGACCTGACAGCTGTGAAAACATCCTTCACGCCCACCTTCGCACACAACGCTTCATAGGCAGATCTTATCGCCTTTTCGATTTCTTTGGGCATGGGCGTGGCTTCAATCAGTTCACGTATCTTTTTTGAGGCAAGATCGTACTGTTTTGGATCATCTGGGTTGGTCACGGTTTCCCTTATGATCTCATATATCTTCGCCGAGATTCCTGTTTCCTCGATAAATCTTTTGTAGGAGTAGGCCGTGATCGCGAAGCCCGGCGGAACAGGTATTCCCGCGCTTGTCATTTCACCCAAGTTCGCATTCTTCCCCCCGACAGACGGTATGTCCGTTTTTCTCAGGTTTTCGAACCACATCACCAACTCTCTTCGCATCTCAGTCAACTGCATTCACCTCTTCCTTCACGATCTTCTCGACCACGATCCTGCATGGAACGGGAAGCTTCGAACTTCCCCTCTTCAACGACTCCCTAGCAAGCTCGACACTGTCCGCGTTGACACTTACGATTATAATGGCCTGACCCGGCCTCACGCGTGCGGCGGTTCCAATAGGCTTGCCGAACGACCTGCGCATGCCGTCCTGCAGACGGTCGGCGTGTGCGCCAAAAATCATCTTGTTCTCCCTCAAAATCGTGTGCGGATAGGGACTGACGTGTAGCTTGTAGTTGTTGACCAGTTTCTCCATGAGAATACGGTTAGTCGCCACACGCGCGGCTTCGAGAGCGTTGTGGCGGATCTGGGCGCTCTGCAGCGACACAAGTCTGGCCTCGTATTCAAAATCCTTCTTGGTGTCTCCCATAGTGAACTTCGTTATCTTTGGCTGGGGAAAACCCCTCATAAACTCTCTTCGAGTGTAATTCTGACCTTTGACGGCCCTGTAGTTTTTCGCACGCATTTTTGTTCCCCTTCAGCATACCATGATGGTGATATTTAAACCTTGATAACTGCTGCTGAATGTATGAGTCTGCATGTTGATTTGGCTTCTGACTTCAGAATATGGATTCAGTATACAGCAGGTGTCAGCAGGTGCCATTTCGAGTCACGCGTATTCTTCACGTTTCTGATAACGCTTGTTCTTCAGAAGGAGGTTCGAAGAAGAATCGACCGTGCGTCCACCGGAAACGACGGAAAGCCCGTCACGGGGGCAACCGCTTGTTCTTAAACCACGTTTTCTCAAGCTCATCATAGTTCGGGAAGAGCCTCCTCATTATCGGCGTGTAGATCTGCATCTCCTCGTCCGTCAAGTATTGGAACTGGTATTCGCCGAGATACGGGGAAGGCTCACCTTGTCTCGTCACGAACTCCACGTGCATGAAGGGGTCGCCTCGCTTGACCGTGATCGGATGCCGGTCATTGCTGAGATTCACAATTTCCAGTGCCAGCCTCCCCACAAACCCGCTGTGAACCTTTGCCGCATTCAAAAACGACAATCCCATACGGCCGTACTTGCTCTTTGCCGTTAAATGGGCCACAATGTCCGGCGGCGCGAAGACAATCTCGTGAGAAATTATGTTTCTGTGCTCCAGATAATGCAGAGTCGTCTCCTCCTTGACGGTGAGGACGTAGCCGTCTCCGTCAAGCAGGTTGTGGTCAAACGGGTAAACACACTTGTACTTCTCAATCAACTCTTTCAGTCGATCTCTCCCCAAAATGCACATGGATTCATTCACCTGTTTTTCCTAGCATTTCTCAGCCTTTCACGTTATATACTTTTTCAACCAGACAGACCACACGCCTGAAGTAGTCACCGAGAACGCAGCGTCAAAGCGACCGCGACGTTTGCGAACGCGAAACACGCGAGCCCCGCAAGAGTCCACTGCATTGACGCCGTAGTCTGCAGTAGATACCCGGCCGTCGGCCCCGCCAAAGTATTTCCGATATTCTGACACATAGTAACGATGCTGAAGCCAGTGCTCGAAAGCTTCGGGGAAAGACTCTGCCCCACGGTTGCCATGACCAGCGGCGGAACCATCGCCGCCGACACTCCCAAAGCAATCACGATCCACAACAGAGCCGGACCTTCCGCGTATGCAACACCAATGAGGAAGACTCCCATCAACGCTGAACCAGCGACAATGAAGGGCTTCCTTCTTCCCATTCTATCTGAGACTCCGCCGATGGCTGGCACAGCAAACACTCCAGCGTACATGAAAACACTGGCCAGAAGACTCGCCCACAACGGCTCCATACCCTTGAAACTCCGGAACATGTCCTGTGCGTACGTGAGATACCCCATCGCCGTAATGGTGAAGAAAATCCAGAGGAGACCAGCTTTCCAGACTTCAACGCTCTTTGACGCATCCCTCACCTCGGCCAGCCTCGGAGCTGCTGCGCTTTGGAACGGGCCCTCACGCATTGTTGCTGCGAAAACCACCGCACACGCCGAGGAGACTGCAGCGATGACGTAGAATGGAAACCGCCAACCCAAGCTCTCCGACAGCAGCGTGCCCGCCGGGAAAGCCAAAATCGTTGCCAAAGGCATGTAAACTACAGACACTGACATGGCCCTTCCCATTTCTGCTCGCCTGAACCACTGCGGAACGATTGCGGGCGTGCCTACCATCAAGAAAGTGCCGCCCACGCCTAGGACGAATCTTCCGGCGAGCGCAGCCGGGTAGCTGTTCGACGTGGCCATCATCAGGCTGCCGGCGGTGACCGCGATTACAGAGGCGGCTCCTGTTGCGCGGAAGCCGTACCTGTTGATGGCAAGTCCTGCTGGTAATGCTAGCACGACGATTGGGAGTGTGGTCGCAGCCATGAGAAGGCCGAATTGGGTGTCGTCAATATTGAACTCGGTTTGGAGCGGGGTTTTGAGGGGTGGAACAAGCTGGAACGAGAACGCAAAGCACACGAAAGCAAAGAGTGACGCCGCAAGGATGACCCATCTGTGTCTCGAGGCTTGCACAGTGACGTGACGTGCATTCTCTGCAGTCGTTGTCTCGTCTCCTTGAACAATCAGCCAGCAGTACCCTCTGGCTTCCTACCATTAATATCTTGCTGGCCTGCATAGTGCAAACCAGAACTCTTGTGGATGGACCCGAACCAATGAAGAATCAGCATTGCATGTTCTGCGATGAACCAGCGGTCTACAGGTGCAGCGTCTGCGAAAAAGCCCTCTGCTCGAGACACAGAAGAGTCCACACTGTCTGCTCCTCCTGCATCAGCAAGAACAGCTTCGACTACGCTGTCCAAAGCGTCAAGACGAGTGACGGCAGGGCAAGCATCCGAGAGATGGTCAGGATCTTCTGGGGTGAGCAAGAGCAGATTGCCCTCGACAGAAAATTTGCTGTTGCTGATCTTCCAGTGTTTGCCGCAATTGTAGACGGCGAAGTGAAAGGCTTCATCTCTTTTGCAGAGGGGAAGGACGCGATGATGATTGTGGCTTTGGGAGTGTTGCCGTCACACCAGAACGCGGGCGTAGGCAGGAAGCTTGTCCAGAAAGTGGAAGATTTGGCGAGAGAGACAGGAAAGGAAAAGCTGCTGGTTTCAACTTCCAATGATGATCTGCCCGCGCTTGACTTCTACCAGCGTCTAGGCTTCCAGATCTATGAGGTGCGGCCAAACGTCGTCGCGGAAAAACATGGAAAGGTTCTCTCAGGCATCGGCGGACTGCCATTGAGGGACGAGTTGCGCCTCAGGAAGGCACTCATCTAGCTGACTGTCTGACTTTGATGACGGAAATGCCATATGCTGTCTAACAGTTTCCAGCCATGTTTGAAGCCGAATCGCCCGGACGGGCTGTTTGCTCTCCTTTTTCGAACGAGATTTTCGCTGTCGCAAGTGAATAAGTCTTATATTGACAAATCGTGTAGTCAGCTTGCAAGTGAGGAAAAATGATAGAGTTCAGCTTCACCGAGGAACAGGAACTTTTCCGCAGAGCCGTTCGTGAATGGTGCCAGAAGAATCTGCCAATAGAGAAAATCAGGGAGATGGACAGCAAGGGCGAAATTCCCCATGAGGTCATAAGGAGCATGGGCGAACTGGGGCTTCTCATAATGACTGCCCCGCAGGAACATGGCGGATCAGGCGCTGACTGGGTTACAGCGTGCCTCGCTGCCGAGGAACTCGGCTACGCCGACATCAGCATAGCCTTGCCGGTGCTTTGGCTTGTTGAGTCGTCTTGGGGATTTGTGGTTGACCGCCACTGCAGTGAGCAAGTTCGCGATGAAGTAATCCGCAAAGCCATGCGGGGAGACGCGTTCGTGGGCATAGCCTCGACGGAGTCAGGCGGCGGGTCCGACGTTGCAGCGTTCAAGTCAACCGCCAGAAGAGACGGAGACGGCTGGGTTCTGAACGGCGAGAAAATGTACATCAGCGGAACGGAAGAAGCAAAGAAACTGGGCGGCGGCTACTTCGTCATCGCACGGACTTCACCGGCGCCGGAAGGAGCGTCACACCGGGGAATGACAGGCTTCTACCTTCCCATAAATGCTCCTGGAGTCGAAGTCAACAAGAAACTTGAGGACATGGGAAGAATGGCAATTTCGACAGGCGGCTTCATGATGCAAAACGTCAGAGTGCCCGACTCCTATCGCCTAGGAGACGTGGACAAGGGCTTCTACCTGACGATGGAAGGGTTTGACAACGCGCGAATCCTCATCGCCGCGGTCTGCGTGGGCGCAGCCCAGCGCGCGTTGGAGATTGGAATGGAGTACATAAAGGAGCGGCGGGCTTTCGGAAGACCCATCGGCAAGTTTGAAGGCATACAGTTCGAGTTGGCAGACGACTGGGCGCAGCTTGAGATGCTGCGTTCGCTGGTTTACCGCACGGCATGGATGAACGACAAGCGCTACACGGAAAACCGGTTCACTCCGCTGGAGGTCAGCAGAATGATCGCCGCGTGCAAGCTTGTCGCGCCGCACTTCGCCTTTGACGTTTACAAGCATGCAATGATCTGGCTGGGGGCATATGGCTACTCTAAGGAGTGCCCGCTTGAGATGGGAATGCGGGGCATAATGTCGTACTGCGTCGGCGCTGAGGGAGCCACGAACATCCAGCGCACGGTCATAGCGAGAGAGTTGCTGGGCAAAGAGTTCATCCCGTACAGATAGCAGCTTCCTCCTTCTCTCTTTCCACGTCTCCGGTTATGATACGTGCTGGGCATTGAGGTCTTAGCCGTTCGAAATGTGCTTCTGCTGTAGGACTCGGGCAAGGAAAAGATGAGCTACCGTAGCTGTTCCTTCAGGGCTTCTCTGAGTGCCGGCAGAAACTCGTAGAGATCAGCCACCACGCCGTAGTCTGCAACCTCGAATATCGGAGCCTGCGGGTCCTTGTTGACGGCAACAACCACTTTTGCGTCACGAATTCCGGCCACGTGCTGTATCACGCCGGAAATGCCACATGCAACGTAAAGCTTGGGTTTGACCTTGTGTCCTGAAAGCCCCACCCACTCGGGGAACCATTTCCTATCCTCAGCCAACGGCCTCGTGCACCCCACCTGCCCGCACAAGACCGATGCCAGATCATCCAGCAGCCTCTTGTCCTCTTTCTTCGCCAGCCCTCTTCCGCAGCTTATGATCACTTGCGCTTCTTCAATCTTCACGCTGGACGCCTCAACCGGTTTGACATCGACTGTCTGAGTCTTCGGTGTGCCAATTTTCACGTCCAGCGTTACTATCTGGCCGGAACGTTCGCGCGGCTGAGGCTTCTCGAAGGCTCTGGGAGGAACGGTCGCTATCTGCGGCTTTGTCTTGAAGGCAATCTTGGCAGCGGCGTTGCCTCCGTAGGTTATTCTTTCACCAATCAGCCTGCCGTTGCTGTCGACGCTGAGTCGGTTGCAGTCGGGGACGCATCCAGTTTCGAGGCGCGTGGCAAGGGCGGCTGCGAGCGGTTTGCCGTTCCTCGTTGATCCCACCAGTATGATTTCGGGCTTGTAGCTGGTGGCCAAGCTGTGCAGAACGCTCAAGTACACGTCGATCTGGAAGCGTTCCAGAGAAGGGCTATCGACCACGTAGACCTTGTCGGCTCCGCATTTTGTGAGCTCTTCAGCCTTTGCTTGGAGGCTGCTGCCGACGAGCACTGTTGCTAGTTCAGTGTGGAGGCTGTCTGCTAGTTCCCGCGCTTTTCCCAGCATCTCCAGCGCCAAATCGTGCTTCTCTGAAAAGACCCACACTTCTCTTGCTTCACTCATGTTCGGTCACCTTCCAACTACGCCTTCCTGCACTAAGGCCTTGGCGAGTTTTTCCGCGATCTCCTTAGCGTTCTCGCCTGTCACCATTATCTTCTTTCTCTCAGTTTTGGGCGCCGAGACTCCGATCAGCTCAATCTTCGATGCAATCTTGTCCGGCTGTATGTTCAGGTCCGCGGTCGTCCACGAGACAACCTCTTTCTTCGAGGCTTTCATTATCATCATGAGGGAGGGGATTCGCGGCTGGTTGACCTCCCGCGTCACGGACACCACCGCTGGCATCCTGGCTGTTACGGTTTCGACCGCGTCTTCGAGCGCTCTCTCGACGGTGACGATGTCGCCTTCGAGCGTGAGCTTCTTGACGGAAGTCAGCTGTGGCAGCCCGAGCAGTTCTGCAAGTCTGGAGCCGACGAGTCCTGAGAAGCTGTCAAGGGACGTCTCGCCGCAGAGAATCAAGCTGAAGTCTCCGATCTTCTTTGCTGCTTCGGCCAACACGTGTGCGGTGCCAAAAGTGTCGATGTCCCTCAGCGAAGCGTCGTTCACGACGTACGCCTTGTCGGCGCCCATCGCGAGCGCCTCGCGTAGCACGGCCTTCGCGTCTTCGCTCGTGACTGTCAGCGTCACAATCTCAGCGTTGCCGATCTTCTCCTTTATCCGCAATGCCTCTTCCAAGGCGTTTTTGTCAAAATCGCTTATTTTTCTCGGCGCACTCGCCGTCATCGGTTGTCTCGTGACTGGGTCAACCTTCAACTGTGAAACGTCAACTGCCTGTTTCAGGCAGACAATCACCCTGTTCAAGCCAACCATTTCCTACACGCATTTCTTGCGTGGAGTAGGAACGTTTGTGCCTGCAATCTAAAAAAGGTTCTCGCATGCCGACGCAACGAGCGACATTTCACTTCTTCAAGCTGGGCGTGTAAGTTGGCGCCGGGAGTGGGATTTGAACCCGCGCGGTCCCGAAGGGCCACAGGCTCTCAAGGCCTGCGCATTATCCACTCTGCCATCCCGGCGTTCGGTAACGCTTAGTATTTTCGGAGCCATTTCTATTTTGCGTTTGTCTCGGAGAAAGGTTAATAAATTGTGTGGCAGATGATTCACGAGAGCTGTTGACTCATGAAGGACGTTCATCGCAGGCTGCTGTTTGAGATGATGGCGAATTCGCGGCGAAGTGACCGGGAACTTGCGAAGGCACTGCATATTTCCCAGCCAACAGTCACGCGCGTGCGAAGATGGCTCGAGTCGAACGGGTACATCGCGGAGTACACGTTGATTCCTGACTTCAACAAGATCGGCTTCGAGCTGGCAGCATACACCTTCTTCAAGACCCACCGAGACCTGCTGAGCCACGACGGTGACCAGTTCCAGAAAAACATGACTGACTTCCTCGAGAAGCATCCGAACGTGATTCGCGCCCGCACCGGCGAGGGTCTAGGATGCGACGGAATACTCATTTCGTACCACCTCAACTTTTCGGACTTCGCCAGGTTTGCGAGGCAACTGAAGCAAGCGTCTCTTGGGATCGACGTGGTGGGCACTTTTTTGGCCACGTTGAGCAACGAGGGACAGTTCAGGTCGCTCACGTTCAGGCACCTCAAGGACTACGTGAGCAAGACCACGCTGGAGTAGGCTCGGCCGACCAGCCGATGCCGTGAGGTGGGAAAAATCTATTTTAGAGGGCAAACCACCAATTAGGAGTTGCTGGGTCATCGTGGGCCGGTAGTCTAGCTCGGTTAGGACATCTGCTTGACGTGCAGAAGGTCGCCGGTTCAAGTCCGGTCCGGCCCACCAATCAACAACATTAACGCGCGATAATATCTACCTAGGCGATTTGAAAAAATAGTATAGAAACTGGGAGAAAGCCAATCTCAGAATAGAGCTGTTGGCTCTATCTAAAATCGACTTCTTCTAGGAGGTGCTCTCTTCGAGTAACACTCTCGACAGTAAACAGGTCTGCTGCCATCAGGCTTGAATGGCACTTCGCATTCCTTTTTGCATTCAGCGCAAACTGCTTTGTACATTTCTTTTCTTTCATACGTCAACTCTCTCAACTCCTTTTATGGTTGCTGTGCAAAAATCACTTCTTACACGCTGCACCTACCCTTCACACCGATACTTATAAACAAATGCCTCATAAATCATAAAGCCTAGGCTCATAGAGTCTGAATCAGAGATCAACAGACGCCCGCGCCCCATTATTACAGAAAATCTTTATGTATCACCCGCCACGCAGCTTACAGAGCAAGCATTGGAGGTGAAGGTTTGTTCGACGAACCTGACGAAGAAACTGAATTGGACGAGGACGAAAACTTCGAAGAAGAAGAGGACTGGTAGCGTGCATATGATTCTTCTGCTTCTAAATAGGCGCGTTCGACGGGCGATAAATATGTGAAGTTCTTATTCGTAGAATATGAGGTTTTGTTCCTCCAAGTCTCCGTGAAGCCTATGCACTGCGTCATAAACGTCCCGTTCTTTCTTCGCTCCGGTGCAAACAAGATTCCCGCTTGCGAATATCAAAATGACGACTTTAGGCTCGTCCATCCTGTCGATCAAGCCTGGAAACTGCTCCGGCTCATACATGGTTTTTACAAGCTTGCTCACTGCTTGTTCCAAGTTACCTTTCCGCCTAAGCTTACGGAGGCAACGATGTTCTGAACCTTTCAAACTGGACTTGAACCTATTCGGGTATGAGTCCGGTAGAGACCTAAACCATTTCAGGTTCGAATCCAACACTGCAATACCTTACGATTTTGCTGCAAAACCGAGCCGTCTCCAAGAGCAGATAAATTATTTTGGATAGTACATAATATACGTTTATTTTGTTCTTGGCAGAGAGATTAAAGCGGTGGCCAGCTATTTTTACCTCTGTTTCGTCTATGTGTCATCTTTTCCCAACGCTTAAGCTGTGCTCTTTCTCCAAGATTTTCATGTTTTTTAGGTTATCATAATAACTTTTATCAGGTAGGATCACTATAGTGTTTAAACTGTGGTAGAACCGACATGTCCTATTATTATAATCGCGAACTTAGCAATCTAGAAAATCGGGGGTTAAAAAATGACCTTGTGCACTTTATTGGTTAAATCCGAAAAATACGGAAAAATATGTCTTGGCTGTCTAGATGAAAGTAAACGATGGATCCGCCCAATTAAACCTGGCGGTTTTATGGAAACAGATATAATAATGGATAATGGGGATATGATGGACATATTCGATGTTGTTGATATGAAATTTGGTTCTCCTTTTCCGATTAGACATCATACAGAAAATATGACATTTGTGTCGGAGGGTAGCATTAAGTTTGTTAAGAAATTAAGTGAAACCGAAAAGAGTGCTCTTCTCCAAGAAGTTACAAACTCTCAGTTATTTGATAACGTAGAATCAAAGTATGAATTATACGATGAAATAATTAATTTGGGTCGTTCACTTGTCTTGGTAGGTCCGATAGCTTCCTTTGATATTGGATATGAAGACAATCATCCGCGACTTCGGATCGTTGGGAAAAATAATCGTGAATTTGATATTCCCTGCACTGACCTTAAATTTTGTGCATTCATTAAAAGCAGATTAGCTGACTTCGAGAAAAATTTACTTCCTTTTATCAGTTCTCAAAATATAGCTGAATTGAAAGGTAAGCAAATATATTTTGTGATAGGTCTAACGGGGGATTCTCTTGATGAAAACGGTGAAATTAGAAGTGGTAAGTATGCCCCTGCAGGAAGTTCAATTGAGCCGCGGTACTGGCCGATGGTTGTCGGCGTTCTAACCGTTCCCACTTATTTTTGAGGGGGAATAAAATTAAATGACATTTTCTATGAAAGCTTTTAAAGTAAATGAATTCAAGACTCAAAATACGCAAGGCATGATGCCTAGGAGACAAGTCTGAAATGAAAATATATACCATAGGATTTACAAAAAAAACTTTGGAAGAATTTATTAAGCGTCTTAAAAGAGCTGAAGTTCAGAGAATTATCGATATTCGTTTGAATGATGCTTCTCAACTCTCAGGATTTGCAAAGAGCCCTGACTTGGCATTTATACTAAAGCAGTTTGGAATCGAATACATTAGTATAAAGAGCCTTGCCCCAGATAGAGCCCTGCTTGACAAATATAAAAAGGATAAAAACTGGAAAGAATACGAGGCTAATTTTAAAGCACTTATGAATGCGCGCAATGCAAAAAAAACGCTAAATGATCTCCAACTTGATAAGAAAACATCATGCTTCCTCTGTAGTGAGGATAAGCCGGAGAGATGTCACAGGCGTTTAGTTGCTGAAATGCTCGATAAAAACTTTGAGATTGTGCATTTGTAGCGAAGAATTAGCTTATTATAAACGAATATATCCTTTAGGAAAATAACAAATAATACTAGTCGACACTTAGTTAGGCGAGCTGTAATGAATAAAGATGAACGATTGGAGATTACAATTAAGTACAACGGCTTTAAACAAACCATTTCGGGTTCCCCTGAAAATGTGACAAAGGAATACTTCAACGTCTTAAGTAAGGTAATTCCTGCATTCGATGTTATATCAGGGTTAACATTAAGGCCCAATCTTACGGATATGGCAGCAAAACTTAAAGGGTCAGCTCACCTCTACAAGGACAGAGTTTTTATTTTAAAGGAGAATCTTTTGCTTGAAGATTTGATATTGTTAGCTTTGGTGGCTAAGTATATTGGTTTTGGCTTAGAATTAACCTCAAATGATAGTATGTCATTGCAGGAAATACTTGATTCGACAGGTAAAACAAAAAAATCAATAGTGAGAATTCTAGATAAGCTAAAGTCAACAAATGCGGTCGAACAGCTTCTTGAAGGTAGATACAGAATACTTGATTGGAAGGCATATGATTATGTGCTAAGAAAACTTCCCGAAAAGAAACCAGTCAAACTAACTGACTTTGCTAAAGAAAACAGCGCGCTAACTAAATGCCGGCTTCCTGCGTTTACTGTGGGTTACGAGGGACAAGAACCAGACCAATTCATAAAATCACTAAGTAATGAAGGAATTGGTATTCTGGTTGATGTTAGAAAAGACGCTTATTCAAAGCAAGATAAGAGTTATTGTGAGGGCACATTATCTCGAATTGCATCAGAAGCCCAAATTAGGTATATTCATATGCCAGAGCTAGGCGTTGACTACAACTTGCGACAAGAACTGACATCAACCCATGATTATGAAACTTATTTCAAACGCTACTCCGAATATCTAAACAAAAACCCAGATTTACCAACATTTCTTGCCAAGCTTTCTGAAAACAATGTAATCTGCCTGATGTGTTACGAGAAGGACTTCAGGCGTTGCCACAGGTCGGTCTTAGCAAATAAGCTTGAGGAACTAGGAGTTACATTCCACCATATGTAACTCGAGACGTGATATCAATGACTGAAGAGAAAAGCCTTGTACTGGCTAAAGCAAGCCAGCTGCTAGTCCTGTGGGTGAGATAACTATTGCAGCCAATTAGTCATTGTAGAAAATGCACGCCAATTGATGCAGGATTTGATCGTATGCGACTTCAAGGGAAACTAGCTTTTGCGTAAAAGAAAACAGCAAAACCCATAGCCAGATAACCACCCCGTATTTTCAAAATAGTGGTGCGGGAGGTGGAATTTGAACCCATGAAACCTAACTTGGGCATGCTTTGACGAGGCTTGTCTAGTTGGACTTGAACCCGTTTGGGTATGAGTCCGGTTCGGCCCACCAAATCTCTTGGATCAGGGCTCAAAAGAGGAGTTTTCCAGAGTTTTCATTCAAGCCACACAACTCACGCAATGCCGAGTTGCCGTTCCTTTTGTCGGCTTAGCCGGAGACGCAGCACGAATCTAAGTCGTCTGCAGTTCCTTTGCGTTGACCACGCGGTTTTCCTCTAGGCTCAGCTTTGCAGCTTCAAGCGCCGTGACAACCTCAAGCGCTTCCTCTCCCGTTGTCGGAGCTTTCGTGTTTTTCTCTATGCTCTTCACGAAGTCGCTGATGAGTTCTGCGTAGAATCCCATGGCACCTTGGAAGAGACTGCTAGAAACAGCCTCCCTGGAAGAGTTGAACAGTTTCCTCAGAGAGTTTTTTGCCTCTTGCAAGGGATCAAGAAAACCGTAATAGTCCAGAAAGTTGCTGAACCTAAAGTCAACCTTGGCAGAACCAGCAGTCCCGTGAATGTCAAGTTGCAGCGACAAGGCAGTCAACCATCCGACGCTTGCGGAGCACACGGCCTTGTTCTCGAACTCCATCAAAACTTGAACATGGTTGATGCATTTCATGTTGCCCAAGAAGTCTCCGCCAAAAGCACTCACCTTTTTTACTCTGCTGTCTGCAAGCCAACAGATCGCGTCAACCAGATGAGGACCCCAATCGTAGAGTGCTCCTCCATGTCCATAAAGCCAAGTGCTGTCCGTCCATTGCAGTGGAATCGGGGTGTGCGTGCAGCCGGCAATTGAAACGAGCCTTCCGAGTCTTCCACTGAGGACAGTTCGCTTGGCTTCTCTCAGAGCCGGAACGTACCGGTAGTTCTGGACAACGCACAGCTTCACCTTGTTTTTTGAAACAGCATCAAGCACGCTCTGGGCTTCCCTTGCAGTGACCGTCATAGGTTTCTCCACGAGAATGTGCTTCCCAGCATTTGCGGAATCAATAGCCACCTGAGCGTGCAAGTGGGAAGGAACACAGATGTCCACTATGTCAACGCAGTCTTCCTTCAGCAGCTCCCGGTAGTCAGCAAAGCACTTCTTTGCCCCATTTCTTTTCGCAGTCTTTCCAGCCAAATCCAGATCAATATCGGCCACCGCGCACAACTCGACATTGCCCATTCTTCTTAGAGCCGGGAGATGGCCCTTCCTTGCCACAGCCCCACAGCCGACAAGACCAATCCTCATTCATAACGCCTCTCGTTGCTCCTCTTGCGACCAGTTGCAGCTCGATCCCTAAGAAAAGTCGCCAGCCGAAAGACAAGCCAGTCAGCAGCACTAAAGTGGAAGTCGGTTCTGGCCTCCGAAAGAGAACTGCCCACTACACGATAGCTCATTGAGCCGACGCCGGACCTAGAAGCTTTCCTGATGTGGCCTACGAAGAAGGGATTAACCCCATGATCTTTGCGCAGACGCAGTCGACAGCCACTGGATCAGAGCCGGCCACAATGGACCTTGCGTTGATGGGAATCCCCCACACGGGGCCTCTGGCTGTCCCCAGTCCCACTATGCCGTCGACTAGGCAGAAGTCTGGCCTCATGGCGAGATTCGCGTCCATAATTGCGTCGTCCAAGAATCTGTGAAACTTTATTTTCCTCTTTTCCATGAGACAGCCATACTGGTTCTTCAGGGCACACGAGATTTTCGTGAGGGAATGCGTCTTCATCTTTGCCATGGTTATGAAGTAGCTGTCCTCAAACAAGTTCGAGATTGCCAGCTTCTTGAAGTGTCTTCCATTGATCTTCTTCTCTATTCTCGGCGTTTTGTCTAGGTTGGCCCGACTTGCGCCGTGCTTCTTGATTATTGAAGTGAAACCGAATCACTCGACAAACAGGTCAGGAGCCGCGCTTGTTGCTTCGTTCTCAACGACGTAGATCTCGTGATCCGGGTAGCAGTCGTCGAGGTATCCGAGGAACGCATCGAGGAACCTTGGATCAGTGATTGCGCCTGTTTCAGGCGGTCTGAAATCGCACAGATTGATCTTTATGACTATGCGGCTTCTGTCCCTGATTGCTAGCCCGCCGCATGCTCGAATGGCTTCACGGATTCTGTGCTCCAGTTCTGAACCATAGCCAGACCTCACAACTGATACGGCGCTCAATCCACGTCACTTCAGAGGCATTTTCTCATTGACAAGAAACCGCCCAGTGGTATTATAGTTTTCTCAGAAGGGACACTGCCGATCTGGTTGCCACGTGATACCCAAATGCCTCGACGTCTGCTCCCGCGCGTTGAATGAATGGCCATGAACTCCGACCCGTGTCCAGCAAGATGCCTCTCTGAGCAGCAAGCCCACGGAAGCGCTGACAACCCACAATTCCCCTCTTGTTCCCGTTCACCTCGCCACTGACGGCTTGACCTTCGATACGGTTTTGAACTTTGTCTGGCCGACCAAAACAGATAAAAACTTCGTAACCGACGATGAATGCACTGAACGTCGAGCATGTTGGTGACGTTATGCCTGCAGAGATTACAGACGCGGAAAAGTTCGTATCCATGAGCGAGCGAGCCGAATACTGCGCAGTGAAACGGCTGAGGGACGTTGTCAAGCTGAAGATGCGCACCGCCAGCAAGCTATACACTTTGAAGGTTGAGCCTATGAACGCCGAAGGCATAATCAAGAGGCTCCAGTGCGAGATACGAGAAATATAGCCTCACCCTGATCGATGCAAAGGAAGCTCGGGCGTCATTTTTGAAATAGACCCACGGCTGGCAAAAGGGAAAAGAATTCTTGCAGCGCATCCGGCTAAAGGTTAGGAAACGCGGTTGCGTCCGACACTACTTCTTGCTTTCTGGAATCAATGGCGTAGCCAAAACAATGAAGACGAAGCCCACCACAAACTTGAAAGTGGGATCCACGCCCTCGTACAAAAGCGAGGTTCCGTTTGCCCAGCCCAGCACGCCTTCAGCCACCATCAGAGCCCCCAAGATAACGGCTATGAGCGCCGCGGCCAATTTCAAAGCGTCCATACCAGATCATCCCGTCCAAACGGAATATAACAGTTCCCATAAACTCGTTCGCAACGCCAAGCCTGAGATCACAACGTCACAGATACGCAAAAAATCGCTGACTGCCTCTGAACAAGCTATGCCTTCTTCGACAGGTAGTCGTGAATTGCCTTCGCCGCCTTTTTGCCGGCGCCCATTGCGCTTATCACGGTGGCCTCACCTGTCACGATGTCACCGCCCGCGTAGACCCCCTCAAGGCTCGTCTTGCCATTCTCGTCCGCCACGATTGTGCCCCACTTGGTGACTGCCAAGCCTTCGGTCGTGCTCTGTATTATCGGGTTCGGCGCCCTCCCGATCGCGATGATGACCGTGTCGGTGTCCATCACAAACTCCGACCCCGCCACCGGAACCGGCCTCCGCCTTCCCGACTCGTCGGGCGGCCCAAGCTCCATGCACACGCACTCCATGGCCCTGACCCAGCCCTTCTCGTCGCCTATGAACCTTTTCGGCGCGGCCAAGAACCTGCACACGATGCCTTCCTCCTCCGCGTTTTCTATCTCTTCCTGCCTTGCAGGAAGCTCCTCCCGGGACCGCCTGTACACGATGCAGACTTCCTCTGCGCCAAGCCGCAGCGCAGAACGCGCAGAATCCATCGCCACGTTGCCGCCGCCGATCACCACAACGTGCCTCCCAATTCTGATCGGCGTGTCGTATGCCGGAAACGCGTAGGCCTTCATCAGGTTGACGCGTATCAGAAACTCGTTCGCCGAGTAGATTCCGCCCAAGTTCTCGCCCGGCAAGCCCATGAACGCCGGCAGCCCTGCGCCAGTGCCGATGAAAGCGGCGTCGAACCCGTTCTCTAGCAGTTCTGGGATTGTGTGAGTCCTGCCGACAAGATAGCCAAGCCGAAGCTCCGCGCCCAGCGCCTTGACGTACTCAACCTCGGCTTGGACGATGCTCTTAGGCAGACGAAACTCCGGAATCCCGTAGACGAGCACGCCACCCGGCAGGTGCAGCGCCTCAAAGATGACAACGCCGTGCCCCAGCCTTGCAAGGTCCGCCGCCACCGTCAACCCGGCTGGTCCAGCGCCGATGACCGCGACTTTCCTGCCAGTCGGCGCCACCTTCCCGGGAGTCTTCGTGCCTCTTTGTCTTTCCCAGTCGGCGGCGAACCTCTCCAGCCGGCCTATGCTGACTGGCTCGCCCACTTTTCCGAGGACGCAGAGTTTCTGGCATTGTTCTTCCTGTGGGCAGACGCGCCCGCAGATCGCCGGGAGAGCGCTTTTCTCTTTGATCTTAGCCACTGCTTCATCGTATCTTCCTTCACGGATGAGCTTGATGAACGCGGGGATGCACACTTCCACTGGGCAGCCGGCTACGCACTGCGGTTTGGGGCACTGCAGACATCTGCTGGCCTCTTCTTTTGCCTGTTCTTCCGAGTAGCCCAGCCCGACCTCGCTGAAGTTGCGCCGTCGCTCATGTGGAGGCTGCTTGGGCATTGGCGTTGCTTCCTTCTTTATTTTCGGTTTAGGCTTAGTTTCTGCCACACTTGCAGCCTCCAAGCTCAAACAGAAGCGAGCTCAAACGCTCCTCTGGAAGGAACATCCTCTGCCTCTTCACCAGCTCTTCAAAGTCCACCTGATGCCCGTCAAACTCCGGCCCGTCCACGCATCCGAACTTCATCTTCCCACCCACGGTGACCCTGCAGACGCCGCACATGCCCATGCCATCGATCATTATAGGCGTCAGAGTCACCATGGTCGGAATCCCATAGGGCTTGGTGATTTCGCTGACATCTCGCATCATCACAACCGGCCCCATGGCAATGCACCTGTCGAACTTTTCGTTCGCAACGATGTCCTTCAGAAAGTCTAGGCCTTTGCAGCCTCTGGAACCGTCGTCAGTCGCCACGTGCAATGCGTTGCTTGCGGCTCTCATTTCCTCCTCGAAGAACAGCAGCTCCTTCGTCCTCGCACCCACCACGGCCGTAACACTGTTTCCAGTCTTGCGCAACGATCTCGCCTGAAGAAGCATCGGCGCAACCATCACGCCTCCACCCACACATAGCACGTTGCCGAAGTTCCTCATCTCCGAAGGCACTCCAAGCGGGCCTGTCACGTTCCATATGTCGTCGCCTTCCTGCATGAGCGCGAGCTGTTTCGAAGTCTTGCCAACCTCGTTGAAGACGAAGGACACAGTTCCCTTGCCAGCGTCATAGCCAGCGATCGTGAGAGGGATGCGTTCTCCTTTCTCGCCAGCCAATATTATGATGAACTGCCCCGGCTTTGCTTTGGCCGCGATCTCCGGCGCTTGGATTTCGAACAATTCTATCTTCGGAGCAAGCTCTTTCTTCACGAGAATCTTATACGTCTGCCCTAGCCTCCGTTTTGGCTGTTTGCAGTATTGGCATTGCGCTGATCTTTCTTGTGAATTCGTCGAGTTTCTGGCTGAATCTGCCCTCACAGCGCGGCGAAGCCTCGAAAAGCTCGAAGCGTTCGGAAAGACCCATTTTCTTCAGAGCTTCACTCAGCACAGCCATGTTTCTCTCAGTGGTTTCTCTCCCCTCCTGCAGCTTGCAGTCTTCCGCGGAGCAGACGACCGCCAAAACCCCGTCAAACCCATCCTGAAGGGCCTTGACAACGTGCACCGGGTCAAGCGCCTTGAAACATGGGATTTCCAACGTGACCGCCTTCCCTTTCAAAAGGTTCACTGAGTTGTCCAACGCGGAGAATTCTGACCACTGGCAGCAGAACACGAGAACCAGCGGTGCTTTCCGTTGCTGCTTGAGCCGCCGCGCCGACTCCAGATAGGCGTTCATGGTTTTCTCAAACTCGAAACCCTCAACCTGTATGGCGTGATGTGGACACACGAGGGCGCATGCGCCGCATCCCATGCAATGATCACCCAGTATCTTCGGCGTGGCAAACGGTTCTGCCTCTATGGCCTCGTAGGGGCAGATGAAGACGCATTTGTCGCAGCCCACGCATTTTTCAGTTTCATAAACTGCTTTTCTGGAGTACTTTACGACTTTGACTGCGTTTTCGAAGCCAAGCTGCTCAAGCACCGAGTCACTGAGCAGAAGACGACGCGTGTTCGTCTTTGTGCCTTCCTTGAAACGGCAGAACTCGTCGTCGCATTGGACTGAGACCACGTTTCTGACGCCGGACTTCAGGACTTTGAAGATGAACTCTGTCGGGACCCGTCCTGAACATGGAAGCCGTAATGGAATGTAGCCGTCAACGTTTAGGCCTTGGGACGAGAGGATTTCCTCGATTTTGCACGTTGAAGGCGAGTTTCCCCTGCACATCAGAACAAGAGTGTCGCTGTTGCACCGTTGCCGCGCATCTTCAACATACCTGACTAGGCTGTCGTAGTCGTAGTAGCTTATCTCAATCGCCATGACTGGGCAAGCGCTG
>Ga0315281_10000212_pt1 | contig 76924 bp, 60 predicted proteins | sample YL17G07_0_MG_FD_204540 | JGI IMG/M metagenome (GOLD analysis project Ga0315281, IMG submission 204540) | Sediment microbial communities from Yellowstone Lake, YNP, Wyoming, USA - YL17G07_0 | ecosystem: Environmental > Aquatic > Freshwater > Lake > Sediment | place: USA: Wyoming | collected... | reverse complement strand
GGCCTGCGGCGAACGTGCAGTTCACCCACGCGGCCAGCCAGTCCGTCAGGTAGTCGCGGCGAAATGTGTCGAGCCACCGCTCCCTGGAGAAGCGCTTATCGATCGCGCAGGCGTAGAGGAAGAACTCGGTGGCGGGCGCAAGCCAGGCTTCGCCGCCATAGGCTTCGATCCTGCGGACGATGCCCTGATTTGCGCCGTCGTGGATTCGGACGTAGAACTCGCCGACGACCCCCACGATCGGCCGCTTCTCACCGGACTTCGGTATTGCCTCGAAGTCCGCCTGAGCAAGGTGTAGAAGGTCTTCGAGTGGTCCCAGCTGGCTTGTCGAGTAGATGGACCGCCATTTGCCGAACCCGTCCTGCGTGCGACGCTTGTGCTCTTGCATCATGTCGCAGATCTTCCGAACGCAGCGGTCGAAGAGCGCGTCGCTCTGGCCGGCGTTAACTTCGTAGGGCCGGGTTCGGTGAAGCATCTTCTGCAGGAGGTCGTGCGCCATGAAGCCGTCGAAGGCTACCATCGAGAACAGCGTTCCCAACCCGCCGTGCTCGCTTCTCGATCCGAGCGTGACCATATCCACGTCCTTCAGACCGAGCCTGTCCAGAATCCGGCGCTGGAGCTGGTAGTACATGCCGAACCGGCACGGCCCCTCGGAGTTGCCCTGGAAGAAAGCCTCTTTCGCAGGGTCGAAATCAGGCGCCTCGATCCGGAGGAGCATATCCTCGGTCGTCATGAGCGCGGGGAGGCAGACATCCTCGGAGATGGCCTTACGCGCGCGGTTCATGCCCGGGTCGGTAGACCTCGGAAGCACGTCAGCATTGACCCCGTAAGCTCTGAGCACGGCTGCGAGCACCCGAGCTGCTTCCGAAGCATACGGAATCCACAGCTTCCGACCACCGAGCCGCAGTATGGACTTGTCGCCCGTCCGGATGATCTCGAACTCCTTGGCCTGCTTCGCGGCAACGGCGGTGTCCGCGAAGGCTTCGATCCGGGTGATCACGCCGGCGTCGGCAGTGTGCTCGTCGATCTGCATCACGTAGCACGGCTCGCCGACCTCGTCCTTGAAGAACGGATTGGCAAAGGAGTCCGGCCCGCAGCCAAAATAAGTGAGGACCACGGCGCGCAGCCGCGGGTCGTTGCGGATGAGCCGCGCAGCCGCGAGCTTCTTCTGTATCTGCCGGGAGTAGGAGTTAGGCCAGGAATCGGAGATATCTACGCTCGTAAGTGGGATGAAGTCCTGCGGGATGGCAAGGATGCCGAGATCCTGAATCTTCTTCCCGATGTCCATGTTGACGGCCTCGTCGTAGAGCGAGTAAGGCCGGCCAACCACGAGGAAAGCCGTCTGGTCGGGGCCGAGGGAGTCGAGTATCTCCTTTCCGCGCTTCTCCTGCCACGCACGGAACCGCTCGAGCGCGTCCAAGCCGACTTCGAGCGCCCGGCGCGCCTGGGCAGGGCTCTTCCCAAGCTCGCGCGCCAGCTCCGTGAATACCCGGATCAGATGCCGCTTGCCTCTCCTCAAGTGGAGTCTCGGCGTCAACCGTCTTATGCCGTGCTCTGCCAGACCGGTGCAGGCCGCGATGACCTCGGGAGCGGCCTGAAGGTAAGGGCAGCTCTGCGACTGGCGCAGGTTCGGGTTCGGCTGCTCGGTCGAGATGATCCCCGGGGAGAGAATGTAGTCCACGCCCTTCTCGGCGAGGTCCACGAAATGCCCGTGGGCTACCTTGTACGGGAAGCAAGGCTCCCCCAGCGACGCGGCCAGTCCGAGCTCGACGATCCGCTTGTTGGTGCGGTCGGAGGCCACCACCTCGAACCCCAGCTCGGTCAGGAAGGCGTTGTAGAGCGGGAAGTACTCGGAGAACATCAGGCCCCTGGGGACGCCGACGCGCGGAGCGCCAACCGGCGCCTTCTTGTCGTAGACCGCAAAGAGCATCTGCTCGCGCTCATCGAACACGTCCGGCAACTCGGCCCTCGCCACACGCCGCTCGGGGCTCTTCTTATGCACAGCGCTGTACCGCTCGCAGCGGTCGTTGTAGAAGTACTTCGGCCCGCCCTCCAACTGGAAGGTGTTCACGTCGCAGTGGTTCGGACAAGACCTGCACTCGAAGGAGCCAATGGTGTACCTGCCCTCGGCAATCTTCTCGAACCCGCGGAAACCGGACTTCTCCGGATGCTGTCTTAAGGCCAGCCGCGCAGCCCCGATGGCGCCGGTCAGGTGAGGGTAAGGGGGGACGATGATCCTCCGGCCGAGCACCGTCTCGAACGCGGCGATCATGCCCTGGTTGAACGCGACCGCGCCCTGAAAGACGACGTTCTTTCCGATCTCACGGTTTGCGACGTTCTTGTGGAGATAGTTCTTGACGGATGCGAGGCAGACGGCGGCGCAGAGGTCGTCCATCGGCACGCCGGCCTGCTGATAGTAGACCATAGCCGACTCGGAGAAGACCGTGCAGGTCCAGTCCAGATCGGGCGGGTTCTTGCCGCGGAGCGCATAGTCGCCGAACTCGGGCACGGGAATGCCAAGCCTGGCGGCCTGCTTCTCCAGAAACGCGCCGCAGCCGGCCGCGCAGGCCTTGTTCATCTCGAAGTCAATGATGACGTCGCCGTCGAGCCGGACGTACTTGGAGTCCTGGCCGCCGATCTCGAAAATGGCGTCTACACCCTTGACGAAGGCGAGAGCGCCGTTCGCCTGGGCGGTGATCTCGTTCTTGATGAGGTCGGCACCGATGTAATCTCCGGTGAGGTAGCGGCCTGAGCCGGTCGTGGCAGCGTAGATTTCGCCGATCCGGTAGCCCCTATCGTGGACCTGGGCTTGGATCCTGGCTATTGTATCACGGACGGCGGCGAGGGGGTCGCCGTCGGTCCTGCGGTAGTAGCTTGCAAGGACGTGGAGCCGGCCGTCAACTTCCGTTATGAGAGCGGCTTTGGTCGAGACGGATCCTATATCCACTCCGAGCGCGGCGACGGCGATGTCCGTGGGGATTTCGGCTTCAGGCGGCGGTGGCAGCGTTTCGGAAGACGAGAAGCGTAACGGCTGAGCGCCAGCATATTCCAGGGGCCGCTGCATCTTCTCATCGAGGCGTTCGAGTGCGGTCCTCAAGTCGATCGGCTTTGCCGCACGCAGCGCCGCGCCGATCGCGCCAAGCGTGCGGTTGTGCTCGGGCACGAACAAGCTCCCGTCGAGGTCGAGCTCCTCTGCGAGGTACTTTCTGGCGGCGGGGTTCTCCGATACGCCGCCGATGAACGCTACCTTGTCCTTGAACTGCTTGCCACGAGCGAAGGAAGAGCGGTAGTTGCGGCAGATGGCCTGGTGCACACCGGCGGCGATCCGCTCCCGGGCGGTGCCCTTTTGGTAGAGGTGCACGATGTCAGATTCCGTGAACACGCTGCACCGGCCGGAAAGGCTCGCCGGGTTCTCGGTCTGGAGCGCGACGCTGGCGAACTCCTCGATGCTGCCGTAGTTCAAGCGCTTCGTCATGTGGTCGAGGAACGAGCCGCTCCCGGCGGCGCATTTGCTCCCCAGGTTGGAATCGGCCATCAGCAGCCGGCCGGATACCTCGTCCCGCTCGAAAAGCAGGTACTTCTGGCCCTCGCGGCCCATCTCGATGACCGTACGGACGTCGGGGTAGAGGTGATCGATGGATGCCGCGAGAGCGCTCGGCTCGTCGATTCGATCGGCGCCGGTAACCTCGGAGATACCCGCGGCGCCTGCGCCCGTAACGCCGACAACCGCTGGTTCGCCTTCCGAGAGGGCCTCCTGAGCGATTCTAAGGGCCTCTTCAAGCGCTTCCTTTGCCCGTTTGAGAGGCTGCCCCTGAACGGAAAGGATGGGCAGTTCCTCGACGGAGCCGCCTTCCCGGACTATGACTGTCTTGACAGTGTCTGAGCCGATGTCCATTCCGATGCGTAAAGCCACGCTGATTGCCTCCTATCGCTCCGGTTGTGTAGTTTACCCATCGGGTCTGGGTCGATGCTTGGACGCTAGGAACCTAGTATACTTATCCGCGGCGAAGCGGTCAAGCTCGGCCGTATTGGGGTGTTTCGCGCCTAGTTCAAAGTATTGAACCATTCATTCACCGGGCGCGAAAGCGTGTTCATTGCCTGTGCATGCGGCCGTGTCCCAGAGTGCTCGCGCATGGCGCTTTTTGCGACACTGGGCGGTCTTATCGGGCAGATTGTTGACATGTTTTCGCCGCCCTGCTAGACTAGTACTGGAGGTAGGTAGCTCTGCGAGTAGGAACATGAAGGCCGAGAAAGCTCTGGAAGTGTGGCCCGCCGAGAAGACTGCGGCGGCTGCGGGATCGAGTTCCATTCCTCCGGATACCCGCTCCGAGAAGGAGTGGTTGCAACTGCTGCTGGAACACGTCGGGGCAGGGCTTGTGCTGCTTGACCCGGAACTGCGCGTCGTCTGGGCCAACAAGGAGAGCAAATGCCGCTTCGGCGTCCAGGACGAGTCGAACGGCAGGCTGTGCTACGAAGCCTGGTTCGGCAGGTCGGAACCCTGCGAGGAGTGCGCCGCTCTGCGCGCCTTCGCCACCGGACAACCCGCGACCGCGATCACGGAGCGACGAACCGCGGCAGGTGGAATCCGACACTACCAGAAGATCGCCACCCCTATCCTCGACCCCAGGGGACGCGTGTCCAGAGTTCTGGTTCTCGCCGAGGACATCACCGAAATACGACGCATCCAGCGCGAACCCCAGAAGAAGACCGAGATGCTCGAAGTCCAGAACAGGAAGGCTATCGAGGCATCGAAGCAGGCCAGCCGGTTCCTTGCGAGCATATCACACGATCTGCGAGCCCCGCTCGCCTCCATCATGGGCTTCACCGAGATGCTGCTCGAGGAGCCGCTCACCGAGCACCAAAGAGCGATACTGCTCAAGGTGAGCAGAAACGCCGAGCGTATGCTCGGCATGATCAACGACCTGCTCGACCTGCACAGGATCGAGTGTGGGAAGATGCCGATCAGCCTTTCCGAGGTGAGCATCCCTATGGTCGCTCGCCAGGTTGTGGAGACGATGGCGCCGCTCGTGAAAGGCAAGGATGTGGTCCTATCGGCGGACGCTGCGCCGGGTCTTCCTACTGTGCGCACGGACGAGCAGAAGCTGACCCAGATCCTAGTCAACCTGGTTTCGAACGCCATCAAGTTCACGCCGAAGGGCAGCGTGACGATCAGTGCGGCGGTGCTGGGCGGCAGAGTTGACGTCGCAGTCGAGGACACCGGAGTAGGCATCCGCCGCAGGGACTTCCGGAGGATCTTCGAGGAGTTCACGCAGGCACCAAGGCCTGGGACGCCGAAGGGAGGAAGCGGCCTCGGGCTGTCGATTGCGCGCAAGCTTGCGCGCTTGCTCGGCGGCGAAATCCATGTGGTGAGCAAGCTCGGACAGGGATCGACGTTCACCGTGCGTTTGCCCATATCCCCCACACGTGGGCTGCTCGCACGCAGAGCGGCCGGCTCGTAGTCCTCGATCTGCTGGCCGGCATGGCCGTTTTGTGCTACAATTGACGGGCTGAAACGTGCTCGTTATCTGGAGACCAGCAGATGAACCCTGAGCTTCTGACACTTCGCCGTCTGACAGCCGGAGTGCTCTTTCCTCCCAGGGCACTCCAGCCGGTCGAGGTCAACCGCATCTACGCCGCCATCACCGAGCGCTTCCCCTACCAGTCGCTTCAGCACCTCCCCGATGGCGCCAGAATGGCCAACCCTGAGGGAGACTGCTTTATCCAGCACGGCAGAATCCAGATCAACGAGTCCGTCATGCACTTCCAGGCGACGAAGGAGAAGTGCATGGAGCTTTTCGAGATCGTCCAAGACCACCTCAAGATCCCCCAGTTCATGACGTTCGGGATCAAGCTGACGGCGTTTCTGCCGATGAACGAGGCGCCGCGGGCCGCGCAGTTCGTGGAGGAGAAGATGCTCACGAGCCTGTCGGACAAGCTCTCGCTTCTTGGTGAGGGTCGGCAGGGGATCGGCATAAGGATCGTGCTCCATAGGGAAGGCATCCACGAGCTTAAGGTCGAGCCGTTCTTCAACGACCTCTCGCAGGTCTACGTAGAGCTCGATGTCCAGCACCCGACGCCGTTCAACGATATCCTCTCCGTCGAACGCAAGATGGACGCCGCTTATGACTATCTCTTCGGGCAGATAAGAGACTTCTTGATGGCCTTCGCGTGAGCCGAGTCGCGGTCCAAAGCCGTGAGGTACGCACAGCACCCTCCTGAAAGGCTTGTCCGCCGCCGGCACTCCGTCGCCGCATCGAACCCTCACGGCCAGGGGGTTTCGCTCCTTCTCGGCGAGGGGCACAATATCCCCGTAGGATACGGAAGTCTCTGCGTGGAGAACTGCCTTGGGAGCGGAACGATATCTGGTTCGGGGGGCCAGGTCAACGGCGAGACGCCACGAGACGGCCGATCACGTGCACTACCTCACGTATGGCGTGGTATCCCCCGAGCAGGAGGCGGGCGCCAACCCCGAGACTCAGGTGCTGACGGTCAGGTTGCCGAAGGCTGCAACGGATATCGGCCTGCACGGCCCAGGGTTCTTCGGCAAGCGGGGCAAAGGAAAGGTCTACGGTGTGCGGATCGCCTTCACGGAGCAGACCGGAAAGGGAGAGAGGGCGGAGCGGCACCGGACGATCGAGCTGCCGCATCCGGTCGTGAACGTCCAGCTCCTCGACCGCAAGCCGGACGAAGCCTACAAGTCGGTGGCGTAGCAGCGGGCGTGCAACGCCAGGACGGCGAGGCTCCCGCCCAACCGCGAACCGGCTCAGGACGACCTTCGCCCTCCGAACTCGCTGCTTCAGGCCCATCCCCCATCGCTCGAGGCGCATTTCCGTATATCGACGGCGCTGCCCGGTACGGCTCAGCCGATTGAAGCGCCGGAGCGCGCGGACGGTCTCATATTGATAGCACAACTCTACTGATTGGGGGGCTGTCACTATGAGACATTCCGCTGCAAGTGCAATGCTGATCGTGCTGGTCGCCTCGGTGGCCTGTTCGGCCGCCGACCCCAAGGCGCCGCAGCTTACCGCAAACGCGTTCAAGACGAGACCGCGGTCGGTGGCTATCTTCAAGGACGGTTACGGGTTCTTCATCAGGGAAGGCAAGACGCGCCTTCTTGACGGCTGGTGTATGACCGATTACATACCGAAGGCCGTCGCCGGGACGTTCTGGCTCTACACGCTGGAGCCTGGCACGGCCGTGGATACGGTCCGCGCAACGTCGAAGAACCAACTGTCCTTCGACGACGCTCGCGAGCTGGCTGAGCTGCTCACGCGGTACACCGGCCTGGCCGTCAGCCTTAGAACAGAGGACGCTGTGACGGAAGGTGAACTGCTGCGGGTCATGGACGATATGGCTCTCGTAAAGTCGGGTAAGCAGGTGAGTGTCGTCCGGCTTGCCGATGTCAGATCCGCCCAGGTGCTGGATTACCCACTGATGCTCCGAGTAGGGGGAGCGAAGCCCGCGGATGATGTAACCGTGATGATGGGCTACCTGCTGCAAGGGATCAACTGGAAGCCAACCTACATTCTCGACCTGGTCAGCCCAGCGGAGGCCCGGATGAGCCTCCGCGCCACCATTACGAACCAGGTAGAAGACCTGAAGGACTGCGCGATATACCTTGTAGTTGGGGTTCCGAACTTCATGATGAAAGGGCAACTCGACCCGCTGACCGTGCACGCGCTGGGTACGTCCGTGCTGCACGCGGCGCCGCCCGGAATGGCAGGGCCTGCTCAGGCATACGACAATGCCGCGGTGGCGGAGGTCGTCAGAGCGCCGAGAGGCGGGTACGGGGAGACAGAGGCTTCGATGCTGAACGTTCCGATCGAAGGCGTCCAGGATATGTACTTCTACGAGAAGAAGGGCCTTGAGATGACCGCTGGCGATGTCGTGATGACATCTGTCATGGACGGGACACTTCCATACAGATCACTCTACACTTGGGACGTGGACGCTGGAAAGGAGGTCCAGCACCATATAGTGCTCACGAACACGTTGGCGTCCCCGTTGACGACAGGGCCGGTGATGGTGCTTCAGGCAGGTAAGCCGATCAGCCAGGATCAACTGCGCTATACGCCGCAAAAGGCCGAGACCCGCCTCAAGCTGACGCAGGCGACAGACATCAGAACGCAGGCGAGCGAAAAGGAAGTTTCCCGGCAGGCGGAGGTGAAGGTAGACGGCCTAACCTATATCCCGGTCGTGAGCGAGGGCCAGCTCGTAGTGGAGAACCACAGGCCCGATGCCGCCGACGTGGAGATATCGTGGACGCTCTCGGGCAAGGTGCTCGAAGCAAGCGACAACGCGGAGATTCAGTCTCAGGCGAAGGTTGACGAGGGACTGAACCCGAAGAGCAGCCTGAAGTGCACCGTCAAGGTCGAGCCAAACCAGAAGCACGTGACGACGTACAAGTATGTGCGCTACGTGCGGGCTCGGGCATCTTAGCCAGCTCCGCTCGCAAGCAGGTGGCGAGGCGGGCGGCGGCCTGCCGGCTCGCGGGCGTCTAACGGCCGAGCGGCAGTTCGAGGCCCTCCGTGGTCTGCACCAGAGCCGTGCCCAGCTCCGCGCTGAGCCGGGTCATGCGGTCGCGGATGGCCTCGAGCTCGGCGCCCTCCGCGAGATCGACTCGCGCGTAGCGCAGGCGGGCAGGCAGCATCCGAAGACGCTGCAGCCCCTGCTTGCCTACGTCTATCAGGAAGACGAAGGACCAGTCGTTGCGCAGCTCAGGATCGACGGCGTAATCGTCGAGGAAATCGCCGCTGCTGTAGAGAACGAGGCCGTTCCCGTATCGCTGTACCCCCTGGAAAACGTGAGCCGAGTGGCCGTGGACGATGTCGAATCCGCAGTCCAGCGCGGCCGCGGCGAAGGAGGCGAAGAGCGGAGTCGGCCTCAGCACCATATTCGGTCCCCAGTGGAGCGAGAGTACCAGAACGTCCGCGCCCGACTGCCGGGTCTGTCGGGCCGCATCCTCGACGCGCGCGAGCGCGGCCGGATCGGTCGAGATTCCGAGATAGTTGGTACCTGGCCGATCGGGTCCGGCCGCAAACAGCGGTTCGTTGTCCGTTAGGGCGATGACGCCGATCTTAGTCTCGCCGGCCTGGATCACGGCCGGCGCTGCAGCCTCGACCTCGTTTCTCCCTGCTCCCGTATGACTTATGCCGGCATCGTCCAGGTGCCGAAGCGTATCGAGCAAGCCCTGCTCCTGGAAGTCGAGGGTATGGTTATTGGCGAGGCTCACGCAGCGGATGTTGGCGGCGCGCAGCACCCGGACGGCAGCCGGATCCGCACGGAAGTAGAAGACCTTCCGAGTCCTCGACCACTGCTCGGTTGACTCGGTGATCGCGCATTCCAGGTTGGCAATGATGGCATCGGCTGAGGTCAGGATCGGCAGTGTGCTGCCCCAGAACGATTCCGGAGTTCCGCTCGATATCTCCTCGTTGACGCCTCGGCCGAGCATCACGTCGCCGACCAGTGCCAGGGTAGTCTGCATGCCGACCCTACTGCTCGGTTGGCTCGGCTTTGCGCGTCCGGGATGGCACGCACACCGCCATGGCTCGGTCGAGCATCCGCCGTCCGCGCCTCGTCCGCCCCACACCGATGAGCGCGCCAAGCCCGGAGACCGCGGCCACGATCACAAGATCGTAGTGCCGCGCCACGATGCCCCACACGACGGCCGCCAGGTTGATAAGCCACAACCACCTGAACGTCCAGATGTGCTGCTCGACTTCCTCCTTCAGAATATCGATCTCCGTCTCACACCTCTGCACCAGATGCCTCCTGCTCCGTGCGATCCAGTACAATGCTACCCGTTTCGGTGGATCATCTGCGTTGAGCGCGCGGGAGAATGCTGAAGGCTGAATGAGGGAACCACCCGTTCAGGATTCGGATGGCCGCGGCGGACGCCTGCTCTGCCGTGCTCCGTGGAGCCAAGTCCGTGATGCGCCTGCGCATGCCGGAGGTCCGGCGACGTCGGCCGCCTCTGTCCCCTTGCTGAGGACGGCTCGGGTCGGGCTGCGAGCGCCCTTCTGCCTGCTCACGCAAGCGTCAGGAACATCTTCATCGCCTCGTCCATGGCCTTCTCGGCATCGTAGCCGCCCTGCTTTTTCTTCTCGACGCATTCCTGCATCCGGTGGGTGAGGACGATGAAGCCAACCTTGTCGAGGGCCTTCCGTGCCGCCGCGAGCTGGTTTACCACCTGTTCGCAGTCCTTGTTCTCCTCGACCAGCCTCTGCAGCCCGCGAATCTGCCCCTCGATCCTTTTCAGCCTGTTGAGTACGTCGGATCTTATGTCCATTGCAGTTAAGACCACCACATACCCTGCGGGGTAGTGTATCCTTAACCACATTATTCCACCGGCAGGGCTTTGTCAACCGCTTCCTGGGATATCTGCCGGGTTCCGTGTGCGGCAAGCCGCTCAGCAGACCCCGCCGGGGGCCCGCTCAACCGCCTTTCGTCTCGCGCTGAGCGGCACCCACAGCGCGATCGCGCCCAGGATGAGGAGCGTTCCCACCAGCCAGAAGACGGAGGTCAAGAGGTCGAAGCGCCCGTAGGCGGTGAGGAGCCCGAGGACGGCAGCCGGGCCTGCGATATAGACTCCGCAGACTGCAAGCGCCCACGGTCTTGGCCGAATGCTCCTCAGCCCACTCCGGCCAATCGCGCTCCCCTCTCCAGCGCCAGCGTGATCGTAGGCGCGTCGCTCAGCTCCGGCGGGCCGAAATACTGGATCGGGCCGGGGTAGACATACTCGTCGCCGAGCGCCCAATCCTCCCGATGCCGCGCGAACTCCTTGAACGGCGCGCCGTCGAGATCGGCGAGCGCCTTCTTGATAACCGGCACGCGCCGGCCCTTTCGGACCTCCGTGTGGAGCATCATCGTCACCGGCGTGCCGCCGGCGACCCACTCGTCCGGAGGTCTAGTCAGGTTCTGGACGTTGCCGGTGTAGCCGGTGAGGCCGGCGCGGATGAGCTGCGCTGCGGCAAAGCCGAGAGAGTAACAGTAGTCGGCATCGAAGTTGCTCGGAGCGGGGCATCGGCCCTCGTAGCCGAAGAAGTGCGCAAGCGGGTTGAACTCCCCCTTGGTCTCGCCGTGAGACTTCATCAGCCGGATTCGGTCGCTCACGAGGTCGATCAGGAGTCGCTCGGTCTCGACCTGCGACAAAGGAACATTTCCGTGGCTGTCGCGCCTGAGGAGCACTTCCTGAATGTCCTGCGGCAGCGAGCTGTAGACACGCGCGCTGTGGTCGGAAAGCTGGCCCGATAGATACTGGACCCGCTCTTCGTGCCCCTCCAAGGCATGGATATACTGCTCTTCCCGTCCCAGGATCGCCGACAGCTCGTCGATCATGATCCGTATGTCGGAGATGAACTCCGGCAGCCCTTCAGGGACGACCAGAACGCCGTAGTTCCTGCCCTGGGCAGCACGTCTGGTCACCACATCGGCAATGTAGTCCACGATCTCCTCGATGGTCGTTCCCTTTGCCTGGATTTCCTCGGAGATCAAGGTGATGTTGGGATGCGTCTGCAGCGCGCATTCGAGCGCCACGTGGCTCGCGGACCGGCCCATCAGACGAATAAAGTGCCAGTACTTGACTGCGGAGGTGGCGTCCCGGCAGACGTTGCCGATAAGCTCTGAGTAGAGCTTGCAGGCGGTGTCGAAGCCGAACGATGCCTCGATCTGGCCATTCTTCATGTCGCCGTCGATAGTCTTCGGAACGCCGATGATCGACGTCTTCGAGCCCTTAGCCCTGAGGTACTCGGCGAGCACCGCGGCGTTGGTGTTCGAATCGTCGCCGCCGATGATCACCAGGCCATCCAGGCCCATCCGCTCGAAGCCCTCGTAGCAGGCGGCCAGATCCTCCGGCTTCTCTATCTTGTCGCGCCCGCTCATTATCATGTCGAATCCGCCGGTGTTCCGGTATTCGTCTATGGTATCGCCGGTGAGCTCCCTAGAGTCGCCCCTGATCACGCCGCCAGGCCCTTTCAGAAACCCGAACAGCCGGCTGGCGCCGTTCGCGGCTTTCAGCGCATCGAAGAGCCCTGCAATCACGTTGTGCCCGCCGGGCGCCTGACCTCCGGAGAGAACTACCCCGACGTTGAGCGGCGCAGTCGCGAGGTCGCCGTCTCCCTCGACAATCTCGGCGGCGGGTTGGCCGTACGTATGTGGAAAGAGCTTCCTTATCTCCTCCCTGTCACTCGCCGGCTCCGTAGGCTCCCCGAGCTCCACGTGCAGACTGCGAGAACGAAGGGCCTTCGGCAGCTTCGGCTGATACTGGGCCCGCAGCTTTTGCAGAACAGATACATCGGCACTCATCTTAGCAACTCTTCCCCTCACAGACGCTACTTGCGCGGCCTGGGCACATCCCGGTAAGCCGGATGCTTCTACCCAGCCGGTCCACCGAGCGCGGCTCGCTGCGCAAACGTCTGTCCAAACACTTCATTATAGTAAACGGCGAGGGATTTGACAAAACTCCGTTTTCTCGGCGGCCGACGCCAGCGGCCAGCCTTAACTCGAAATCACAAAAAAGCCACGAAGTCTTCAACCAGTCCCGGTTGACAGGAACGTAACGGTGGTGTATCATCGGTAGTACGTAATGTGTGATTTACATGTCATTGCTGACATGTCAGAAAGGGGTGAGCGAGCTGAGAAGGGAAGCCTGGTGCAGCCCGGAAGAGGTTTTCCTCGGCGCGGTGACGGTGGGAGAGCGCGGGCAGGTCGTCATCCCAGCCGAGGCCAGGAAGAAGCTCGATATACACCCGGGTGATAAGCTGCTGGTGATGAGCCATCCGTTTGCCACCGGGATCATCCTGACGAAGGTTGACGCGATGCGCGAGTTCCTGTACAACTTTCTGGAAGGGCTGACCGGAGCGGAGAGGGCTGTTCAGGAGGCACACGATGCCAGCGCGCCGCCCGATGCCGAGCCAAACTCCAAGGGATGAACCGCCGGGAACTTAGTGCCTGCCATGGAAGTCGTAGTTGAGGCGTCGGATCTCCAGAAGCGCTTCGGGGACGTCCGCGCGGTCGATGGACTGGACCTTGCAGTGGAGCGTGGGGACGTTTTCGGGTTCCTCGGCCCGAACGGCGCCGGCAAGAGCACTACAATAAGGATGATCATGGGCCTGGTCAGGCCGTCGGCAGGCACGGTTCGTGTGTTCGGTTATGACGTGTGGCGCGACAGGCGGCGTGCGCTGGCGAGGGTCGGCGCGCTCGTCGAGACGCCGGGGTTCTACAGGTATCTGAGCGGCCGGCAGAACCTATGGCTGCTGTCGGAGCTGTCCGGCGGGGCCACGCGCGAGGCAGTAGACCTTGCGCTGAAGCGAGCAGGGCTTGCGGATCGGGCGGATGACAAGGTGAAGGCCTACTCGCACGGCATGCGGCAGCGGCTGGGGATTGCTCAAGCCCTGGTATGCGAACCGGAGCTTGTAGTGCTGGACGAGCCAACGGACGGGCTTGATCCTCAGGGAATGAAAGAGGTCCGGGAGCTGATCAGCGGCCTGGCAAGAGACCAGGGCATGACCGTGTTCCTTTCCAGCCATCTCCTTCACGAGGTCGAGCAGGTGTGCACGAAGGTCGCGGTCATCCATCACGGCAAGCAGATGGGATCCGGACCGGTTGCCGAGCTGCTCAGCGGCGGTGGGAGAGTCCAGATTACGGTTGACCGGCCTGCTCGCGCGGCGGCTGCTCTGGCCAAGCTCGACTTCGTGACTGTCAGTGCAGTCCGGGATGACTCGATCATCGCGGAAGTCAAAGACGGCCGGACGGCCGAGGTCAACAGGCTCCTGGTCGCAGGCGGGTTCGAGGTGAGCGCCATAGTGCCCAAGAGAACGTCGCTCGAAGAGTTCTACTTCTCGCTGACGGGACCGGAAGATGGTAAGGCAAATCCGGCTTGAGGTATTCAAGCTCGTGCGCAGGGGGAGGAGCTATCTTGGCTTCGGCGCGCTCCTGCTGATATCGGGGCTGGCCGTAGTGGCGCTGTTGTTCGGGCCGCACATGATCGAGACATCGATGTCCCAGGGGTTTATCACAGCCGGCAGCTACCTGAACGGCGGGTTCGTCGCGTGGATGATGCTGAATGCGCCGCCGACCGCGCTGTTCCTTCCGCTGTTCGCCTGCGTGGTGACAGGAGACATGGTCTCCGGCGAGACTGCCGACGGCACGCTCCGCACGGTGCTCTCGAGGCCGGTCGGCCGCGGATCGCTGTTCGCGGCGAAGTTTGCGGTGTCGGTGATCTATGTCGTCGCCCTCACCCTGTTTCTGGGGATCGCGGCATACGGCATTGGAACCATCTTCCTCGGCCGCGGTGTGCTTGTCACATTTCAGGAGGGCTCCATGCTTGGGGCGCAAGGGATTTACGTCTATGACGCAAGAGAAGGCCTGACACGCCTGGCGGCAGCATATGCCTTTGTCAGTGTGGGCGTGCTTTCCGTTGCGACGATAGCGCTCTTCCTTTCGACGATCGTCGCCAACTCGCTTGGCGCGATCGGCGGGGCTATGCTGACCCTCATAGTTTTCGGTATCCTGGCGATGTTCGACTTCTTCAAGCCAATCCATCCGTTCCTGTTTACGACCCACCTGGATAGGTGGCGAGACTTCTTCACGACGCCGATTCCGTGGGGTGAGATAAGGACGTCCCTGGCAGTTCTGTTCGCGTATATAGTGGTGTTTCTGCTTGCGGGACTGACCGTTTTCACCAGAAAGGACGTGATCTCGTGAGGAAGTTATTGCTGGCGGCGGCCGTGGTGGGGGCACTCGCGCTGGCCGCGGCGGCCAGGCCGAAACCGGCCCCGGCCGATGTCATCGGGCTACTTGAGCGCAACTACGCCTCGATACATGATTACTCGGCAGACATCGAGGTGTCCGTGGACAGCCCGCAGCTTCACATGCCAAGATCGGCGGCGACGCTCTACTTCAAACGTCCCGACAGGATGAAGATCGTCCCGAAGGAAGGCTTCGCGGTGCTCCCGAAGGACGTTTTCCCAGGGGATCCCGTCCGTTCGATAAAGCAGAACTTCAGGTTGGAGCGTCTCGACAGTGCGAAGGTCGGCAATGAGCCGGTTTACGTGCTCAGCCTTGTCCCGAAGACGACGGATGTGCGCGGAGCGATGAAGCTCTTTGTCGAGAAGCGCCGGGGGATCATAATCGGAACCGATGCCGATGTCGGCGGGGCGAAGTTCAAGTCCCGGTGGACCTACGCTCGCGTCGAGGGGAAGTACTGGCTGCCGTCCGAGATTCGGATCGAGATGTCCGGGGCTATGTCCACGCCGGTCTTCGACCCTCGCGAGGTCAAGATCAAGCCGCCGAAGTCTGGAAAGGGCACTACGCTCGTCCGGTTCAGTGACTACAAGATCAACAGGGGCATACCAGACAGCGTCTTCGCCGAGGGCAAGCAGACGAGTAGATAGGGGGTCTACCTTGATAAGGAGAACAAGCTTAGTCGGTCTCGCCGTTGTGATGACGGCAGCAGGGACAGCGTTTGCACAGGGCCAGCCGGGGGGACAGGCCTCTGTCCTTACACTTCAGGAAGCCATCGCCACCGCCGTGGCCAACAACCCGGGGCTCGCCGTAGCCCGCGAGCGTGTCCAACGCTCCCAAAACCAGCTCCGCGAGGCCAAGGCGCAGTCGGTCCTCCGGCTGGATGGGTCGGCAAACTACGTCCATACGTCTCCCATTTCGACGTTCACCGTCCCGGGACCGTCCGGCACGCCCATCACGATTCAGACCAGGCAGCCCAACGCGACGGCGGCGAGAGCCGCGGTCACTCAGCCGGTGGACATCACGGGCCGTCTGCGTGATGCGCGCGAACTCGCCGGACTGCAGCTCGACATCCAGAGCTACAGTGAAGGGCTCACGCTGCAGCAGTTGATTGCGGACGTGCAGAACGCCTACTACAACGTTCTCCGCGCCGAAGGCAACGTGAACGTTGCTCAGGCCGCCGTGAACCTGGCCGAAGAGCGCCTCAGGCTCGCGAGGGCACAGTTCGAAGCAGGGGTAAGCCCGAAGTTTGACGTCACGAGGGCGGAGGTGGACGTTGCCAACTTCCGGCAGACGCTTATCCAGGCCCAGAACGCTGTGGCCGTAGCCAAGGGAGCGCTCAACAACGTCCTGGGGGTTGATGTGAACCGCCCGTTCGAGGTCCAAGAGCAGCCGGCCGCGGTCAAGCCGGTTACTGTCGATATTGCTGCGGAAACCGAACGCGCGCTTACCGCAAGGCCTGAAATGCAGCAGGCAAGGCTCGGTATCCAGTTTGCGGAGCGGAACGTCAGCTTCACCTCCAAGGAAGACAAGCCCGCGGTCGGTCTGTTCGCTGCGAGCGACTGGACCAGCGCGACCTCCGCGTTCAACAACGTCAGGACGACCTACACCTACGGTGCGAACGTTACGTGGCCCGTCTGGACGGGCGGCGTCACGAAAGCCAGAATCGCGGAGGCGAGGAACGACGTCCAGATCGCCAGGCGGAATCTCGATCAAGCCAGACTCGGCGTGGAGCTCGATGTACGCACGGCGGCGCTGAACGTGATGGAGTCATCCAGGCGGGTGGAGACGGCCGGGGCGAACGTAGACCAGGCTCGCGAGGCACTGAGACTTGCGAGAGTGAGATACCAGGAGGGTGTTGCGACGGAGGTCGAGGTGACGAGCGCGGAGGCGGCCCTGACTCAGGCGCTGACCAACGAGGTCAACTCTCGCTACGACTATCTCAGCGCGGTGGCCCAGCTCCAGCGCGCAACCGCCGCCCAACCTGAATATGCACGACTGACTTCGCCTGCCCCCGCAGCAGGCGCCTTTCAGGGAGTAACTAGATGAGCAGGAACAGAGTGATTGCACTCGCGCTGAGCGTGCTGGTTATTGGCTCGCTGTTTGCCATGGCGCGAGTGCGCGGAGCCAGGAAGCAGGTCAAGACGACCGAGCAGATCCACCAGGAGCTGGGGATGCCGGTTCAGACAGCATCCGTCCAACTGGGCCGGATCGAGGACACCATACCGGTGACCGGGAGCATCAAGGCACTGGACACGGTGACGCTGTCATCGAAGATTCCGGGCAAGGTGGCGTATGTGCAGTATCGCGAGGGGGACGCGGTGCGGCGCGGCGACATCGTGGTGCAGCTGGATCGCAGCGACGCGGAGGCGAACCTGCGGCAGGCGCTCGCGGGGCTGGAGACCGCGCAGGCTCGGCTCTCACAGGCGAGGACCGGCGCCTCCGTCACGGAGGTCCAGTCCACGGCTGCGATTCGCCAGGCTAGCGCCGCACTGGCCGCCGCCCAGGCGAACCTTGAGAAGATACGCCACGGCGCCAGGTCTCAGGAACGGATGATGGCCGAAAGTCAGGTAACTACGGCAAAGGCCAACCTGGACAACGCAGAGGCCAACCTCCGCCGCATGAAGCAGCTCTACGACCAGGGGGCCATCGCCGCCGCCCAGCTCGACGTCGCCCAGACTCAACGCGACGTCGCCAAGGCTCAGCATGACGCGGCGGTGCAGAACCTGTCTCTTGTGGAGGAAGGCGCGCGCCGGGAGGATGTCCGCGCGGCCGAGGCCCAGGTCGAGCAAGCCAAAGAGGCGCTCGCAACCGCCAAAGCTAACTACGGCCAGAATGCCCTCCGCCGAGAGGATATCAAGAGCGCGCTCGCCGGCGTCTCTCAGGCCCAGGCCCAGGTCGCGCTCGCGCGCGAACAGGTCGCCAACACCTCGATCCGCGCGCCCATCGACGGCCTGATCGCCCAGCGGCTCACCGAACCGGGCCAGACCGTCACGCCCGGTGTCCCGCTTATGGCCATGGTCAACCTCACAACGGTCTACTTCCAGGCGGACGTCTCCGAGACCGTGCTTGCGAAGGTGAGGGCGGGCCAGCCGGTCACCGTCAAAGTAGACGCCTATCCGGACGAGAGCTTCTCTGGGGTCGTGCGGAAGATCAACCCGACGGCTTCCTCGACGACACGGAGCTTCAGCGTCAGGATTCACATTCCTAACCCCGGCTCGAGGCTGAAGCCGGGCATGTTCGCCCGCGGGTCCATCGTAACCGGCGGGGACGGGAGCGCCATCCTGGTGCCCCAGGACGCTGTCGAGGAGCGCGCCGGACAGAACATAGTGTTCACTGTCTCGGGCACGACTGCCAGGAAACACAGCGTGAGGAAGGGGCTTTCCAACCCCCAGTTTGTGCAGATCCTGCCACCGACCGATATCAGAGCGGGAGACATAGTTGTCACGTCCGGCCATGAGAACCTGGAGGATGGGAAAAAGGTCCTTCTTCCCGGCAAGCCCGAGCGCGGCGCCCTGATACGACAATGACGACAACCGACGAGATTGCAGACCGCAGAGGGCAGGTTGAAGGGTCAGCCTGGACGCTGCGCCGAATCTGAGATCCGGAACCAGAGAGTCCTTGGAGAGTAGTTATGTGGTTAACCGATGTAAGCATACGCCGACCGGTGTTCATAACGATGGTGGTGCTCGCGCTCATCATCCTGGGGCTGACGGCGCGCAGCCAGATGCCGGCTGAGCTTACGCCAAAGATCGATCTCCCGTTCATAACGATAGTAACCGTGTACCCAGGTGCGGGCCCGCAAGAGATAGAAACTCTCGTCTCCGAGCCGATTGAGGAAGCCGTCGGCTCGGCTGCCAACCTGAAGAACATTACGTCGAGCTCCCAGGATGGGGTCTCAGCGGTGTTCATGGAGTTCGAGCTGGGGACGAACATCGATACCGCGGCAGCGGACGTGCGGGATAAGCTGTCTGCGGCCCGCTCTTCGCTTCCTCGTGACATAGAGGAGCCGGTCATAACCAAAGCGGATATTACGGCACAGCCGATCATGACGCTTGCCCTGCGCGGCCCAACCGGCCCGAACTCGTCCCGCGATCTGCGCATTCTCGCCGATAGGACGATCAAGGACCAGGTCGCAAAGGTCAAGGGTGTTGCGGCAGTCTACGTGAGCGGTGGGGACGTTCGGGAGATCTCCGTGTCCATCGACAGAGACCGGCTCCAGGCTTACGGCCTGTCGATAGACGAGGTCGCACAGGCGCTGCAGGCGGCGAACCTGAACCTTCCCTCCGGCTCCATCAAGGAAGGCGCGGGCGGGCTTGCCACTAGAGACTACGCCGTCCGGACCGTTGGTGAGTTCAAAAACGCCGAGGAGATAGCGAACATCAGGCTCAAACTGCCGGGGGACGGCGGCACAGCCCGCCTTGGCGACATTGCGGATGTTCGGGACACCGTCGAGGAGCCGTCCACACTTACCAGGCTGAACGGCCAGCCCTCGGTTATCCTGGCCGTTCAGAAGCAGTCCGATGCAAACACCGTCCAGGTAGCTGATGGCGTCAGCGAGGAGATCAACCGCCTCAACGGTTATACGCCCGTCAGGAAGGCGCTTGGGCTGTTCCCGCTCAAGACGCAGCCTGTCAAAGGGACGCTTGCCGCGGGCGTGAAGCTCCTGGTCACTACCGACAGCTCGCAGTTCGTCAGAGAGGCGCTGAGGGACGTTTACTCGGCGCTTATCGAGGGCGTTATCCTGGTCATCCTTATCGTCTTCCTGTTCCTGCACTCGATCCGCGCAACTTTCATCGTAGCGCTCGCTATCCCGACGTCGATCATCGCGACCTTCCTGCCGATGAGGTTCTTCGGGTTCAGCATGAACATGATGACGATGCTGGCGCTCGCGCTCTCGGTCGGGATCCTCGTAGACGACTCGATCGTCGTTCTCGAAAACATCGAGCGCCACCTGCGCAAGGGCGAGCCGCCGAAGGTCGCCGCTCTGAACGGTCGGTCCGAGATCGGACTGGCCGCGATCACGATCACACTCGTTGACGTAGTCGTCTTCGTCCCGATCGCGTTCATGGGCGGGATTGTCGGCCAGTTCTTCCGCCAGTTCGGTCTGACGGTGGCGACGGCGACGCTCTTCTCGCTATTCATGTCGTTCACCCTGACTCCGATGCTAGCCTCTCGCTGGCTCAAGTCCAAGGAAGAGGAAGACGCGGAGGCCGAGCGCGCCGGGCAGACCGCCACCGGCAGGATGTTCGGACGGTTCGATGCGTTCTACTCAGCGCTGGACGGCCGCTATCGTGGGCTGCTGGCGTGGGCCATCGGCCATAGGGCCCTGACAATCGTCATCGGCGTGGTCTCGCTTCTCACGGTCATGGTGATGCCCGGCATGATACCCATGGCAGCGCGCCTGCTGGTCGCCGCACTGGGCATAGGCCTCGTGCTGCTGGGCGCTCGCGGCCGCGCGGACAGCCGGGGTGTCGCGCTCGGCTTCGCGGCTATAGTGGTGCTGCTCATGCTGTTCATCCGCTTCCCAGTCGGCGTTGGCTTCATGCCGGACGTGGACAACGGGGAGTTCTCTGTCAGCATCGAGCTCCCCGCGGGCAGCGGTCTCGATGCCACGGACAGGGTCACCCGGCAGGTCGAGGGGGTGCTCTCAGGCGTGCAGGGCATGGAATACTACCAGTCAACGGCGGGCGCTTCGAGCACCGCCTCCGTGGTTGGCGCCGGCTCCAGAGGACCACAGTACGCCAGGGCATCCGTCAAACTGCTTGACCACGGCCCAGAGCGGCCGACGCCGATCAAAGACGTAGTTGCAGCCGTGAACCAGAAGACCGCGCTCATCCCCGGCGCGCAGATAACTGTGGCGACGCAGTCGATGGCTGGCCACGGCGGGCAGCCGATCCAGATGGAGATCGCCGGCCAAGATATGGACCAACTGGTCTCCGTGGCTAGAGCCATCGAGGCGAAGATGAAGAAGGTGCCCGGCGCGATCGACGTCAGGAACTCCTGGGAAGTCGGGAAGCCGGAACTCCGGGTCACGGTGGATCGGCAGCGCGCCGCCGATATGGGGGTGAGGGTTGCGGATATCGCGAGCGCCCTGCGGACTTCCATACAAGGCAACACCGACAGCAAGCTGCGAGATCGTGGGGACGAGTACGACATCCGCGTCCACCTGGCCAGGGTCGACCGACGAAGCACTTCGGACGTGCCGAATGTGATCGTCGGACACCGCGACGGAACGCCGATCTACCTGCGTGACGTTGCGAGGGTCGATCTTTCGGCTGCTCCGAACCAGATCGACCGGAAGAACCGGCAGCGGCTTGTCACTGTCGGCGCCAATATAGGCGTCGACGCCAACCTGGGCAACGTCCAATCGGCGGTCAACAAGGCGCTGAAGGATGTGCCCACGGGGACGGCAACGGTCAGCGTGGGCGGCTCGAGCCAGATGAGCGGCGAGAGCTTCGGCTATCTGTTCAGCGCCCTATTCCTTGCCATTGCCATGGTCTACATGCTTATGGGCGCGCTCTTCGAGTCGTTCGCGACGCCGTTTATCATCATGTTCAGCCTGCCGCAGGCTATGATCGGAGCGCTCCTTGCCCTGATGGTTACTGGCAAGGCGATCGACATTGTAAGCATGATCGGGATCATCATGCTCATCGGTCTGGTGACGAAGAACGCCATCCTGCTCGTGGACTACACGAACACGCTGCGGGGACGGGGACTTGCGCGCAATGACGCAATCCTCGAGGCAGGCCCGACGAGGCTCAGGCCGATTATGATGACCACGCTCGCGATGATCGGAGGCATGCTTCCGACCGCACTCGCCGTGTCGAGAGGAGCGGAGCTCCGCCAGCCGATGGCTATCGTCGTGATCGGCGGGCTGATGTTCTCGGCGTTCCTGACGCTCTTGGTAATACCAGCGTTCTACACGATCGTAGACGACTGGGTGGGGGGACTCGGCAGACGGCTCGGCCTGGGCCGGTCGAGGCGACCGGAGCAAACGCCCTGATCCGCTCCCCGACGCAGGCTCCGAAGCGGCGGCAAAGTCCGGCCAAGGCGCGGCAGCCCGGGACAGTAGCGCCCGTCGTGTCCTCGGTCGGGCGGATTGCAAATCCGCCAGCGTTTTGCGTAGAATATAGAGCGAAACCGGGGACCGGAGGCTGAGATGAGATTTGAAGGGGCCTACACTGCGCTTGTCACACCCATGCTTTCCGACGGTGCCGTCGACTGGGACGGCCTGGAGCGGAACATCGAGTTCCAGATATCCCAGGGAATAGCCGGCCTGGTCCCAGCGGGAACGACCGGCGAGTCGCCGACGCTGAACTGGCAGGAGCACAATCAGGCAATCGAGCGCACGATCGAGATAGCGGGCGGGCGGTGCCAGATCATCGCAGGCACGGGCAGCAACTCCACCGCGGAATGCATCGCGAGCACAAGGCATGCAAGCGAGGCAGGCGCCAAGGCCGTCCTGATGGTCGATTGCTACTACAACGGCCCTTCCTCTCAGGAGCTCAGGGAAGAGTACTATGCGGCCTTGGCCGAGCGGTTTCCAACAATAGCAATCGTCCCGTACATCATCCCCGGCCGCTCCGGAACGGCGCTCGCGCCCGAGGACCTGGCGATCCTGGCAGCCCGGCACCCGAACGTTTCGGCAGTCAAGGAGGCGACCGGCGACCTTGCGCGGATGGCGCGCACACGCGAGCTCTGCGGCCCGGATTTCGGAATACTCTCAGGCGATGACGATGTTACGCACAAGATGCTTGTCGACCCTGCTATCCTCGCGGACGGCGTGATCTCGGTTGTGACGAACGTGGTGCCCGCGTCGGTGCAGCGAATGGTGTCCGCCGCGCGGTCGGGCGACAAGGAGACGGCAGGCCGCCTGCAGAACGCGCTCTCGCCGCTCTTTGGCATCGTCACGGTCAAGGTCGAGAACGAACGCACGCTGCCGGACGGCCGCAGAGTTGTGGTGACGGACAAGTACCGAAATCCGGTGGCGATAAAGACGCTCATGGCGGGCCTTGGGCTGCCCGCCGGCCCGTGCCGGCCCCCGCTCGGCAAGATGACGCGAGCCGGGGTCGAGGTCGTGCGCCAGGCCGTGAAGAAGGTCTCCGAGAGCAATCCCGAGATCCTGGCCCCCATGGCGCAGTTCTATGGCATCGACATCGGAGCCAGAATCGCGGACGACGCCTGCTGGACCCCTCTCGCAGGATAGGGATCGAGTACCGGACAAGCAGCGCCGTGCCTCGTCGGTCCTCACTCACCCCTCAGCCCTCACTCCTCATTGCTCGCTGCTCCCCACGTCGGCACGCCGCACTCGGGACACTCCAGCTCGATCAGGGCGAGTCGGTCGAGGATCGCGGTTTGGTCCGGGAGGTGCTCCCCGTCCTCAGCGCGAACCAGGCGAATCTCACCAAAGCGATCCGCTACGAATACCGCCGGCACTACGCCCGAGTACCGGCTGCGGACGTGGCCATCCGGGTCTGCGAGCACCGGATATGGCAGTCCTCTGCTTGCCGCTACCTCGCGCACTTCGTCAAGCGACCCACCGCCGACGGCCAGCACTTCGGCGTCCATCTCCGTGTAGTCTTCGTATCTCGCGGCCATGTCGCTCAGGAAGTCAGTGCACGGCGCGCACCGGGGATCGAAGAAGACGACCACGAGGTTCTTCTTCTCCTTATAGTCCTGCGGGCCAAGCGTTTCCCCGGCCGCTGACTGGAGCCGGAATCCCGACAGCATATCTCCTTCCTTCGGTCCGTTCATAACCGCAGCCTCCCACTGCTTTCTTACCCCGATTGCGCTTTGGGCTTGAGTGCGTTACCATAATGGTGAACGGATGTGTTAGGGGGAACCACTGGAGGACGAACAAGTGACCCACAAACAGATGGCGGAGAGCATTGTCGGCGCGCTCGGCCTTTCGGAGGCGCCGATCGCGGTATACTATGCAGACGAGAAGCCGGAGGGCGCGTTCGAATGGGATGGACGCAGCCATTTCTGCCTCATCGGACGGCTTGCGGAAGCCAGGAAGGGAACTCCGCTCGCCGTTAACGGAGAGAACACCGGGTGCGGCGGGTCGGCCAACTTCCTGGGCTGGGACGACAGTTTCCGGCCCGGCTTCGAGTACTTCCTGTCCCACGACGAAGAGGGCAAGGGAGAGCGGTTCAAGAAGACGCCCGAGCTGGCGAGGGCGATGATAAGGGACCGGGTGTTTGTGCCGGCGAGCGGCCGCTACTGCATGTTCCAGCGGCTGGCGGACCTGCCGGAGGATGTCCAGCCGGAGGTCGTGGTCATGTTTGCCGACCCCGACGAGGTAAGCGGCCTGGTGGTGCTGGCGAACTATGGCCGGGCGGGGAGCAACGAGGTTATAGCGCCGATGACCTCGGGCTGCGGCAGCATCGTGAACGAGCCTCGCGTCCAGGCGAAAAATCCCCAGCCGAAGGCGGTGCTCGGGATGTTTGACGCGGCAGCCAGGCCCAAGATGGAAAAGCAGTTCCTCACATTCTCTGTGCCCTACGCGGTATTCACGGAGATAGTGGGGAACATACGAGGAAGCTTCCTGGAGATCGAGCCGTGGACGGGGATGAGGGATCGCTGATGAGAGCAAGAGCTTCACACCAACCGCCTCTGCGCGGAACGCCGCGCGGCCTGCTGATGCTGTACGCAGCCTTGCTGCTGACCGCGGTTGTCCCGGCCCCTGCTCAGCCTGTGCTCGTTATGGGCGACAGCCGGGACGACGTTAGCGGCGTGCTCCCGGAGATCGTGGCGCAGGCAGGGCGAATCCCAGGCCTTGCCTTTGCCATCTATCTCGGTGACATGACGTCTGCGGCGCGGCCGGACGAGTTTGCCCACTACCGACAGGTGGTGGGCAAGCTCAAGATCCCGCTTTTCGCAGTGCCCGGTAACCACGACCGGGGCCGCGCTGCCAGCTACGAGAAAGAGGTCGGCCCGGCCTATCACTCTCATCAACTCGGCCGCTGGCGCTTTATCTTCATCGACAATTCGACGGAATCGTTAGGCTCCATTCAGCTCGATTGGGTCAAGACCGAGCTTGAGGATGCTTCGGCACGTCGCGACTGGATCGTCCTTGCCATACACAAGCCGATCTGGTGCCCGGGAGGAGGCGGCCACGTGATGGAGGAGCCCGGCAAACAGGTGCTGCTCGACCTCGTGCGCCGCTACCATGTCCGCCTTGTGCTTGGGGCGCACGTGCACGACTACTTCAAGTACGTGCACGACGGCGTTACTCATGTCACAACCGGCGGCGCAGGCGCGCCGCTTACCGGACTGGGAGCGTACTACCACTACGTCGTGGCCGACTTCCATGATGACGGCCGGTTCGACATCCGCGTAGTGCGGGTGAACCCAGGCGGGCACAGCGGGGCTATGCTGCCGTCCGCGCTTCAGAGGATAGTCTCTGAGGCTGGCCGGCTGGTTCGTTCGGCGCGCCCGAACTAGGCCCGGCCGCCCGGCCGCACTCTTACTTACGCTATCTCTGCCCCGCCAGCCAGCATTGTACTCGGAATGTTGGCACCCCTGCGGGGCCATACCCCGGCTGAGACGCGCTTTGCCTTCGCGCGCTCGCCCTGGTAGAATATCACGGCGGAGGTGCTGGAGGTCAGCATCATCTGGCACTTTCGAGGCGACGGAATGTGGGACAAGGCGAACCTTAAGACAGGCGTGGTACGACGCGTATCGGGCGGGGTCATCCTGCTCCTCGTGCTGCTCATGCTGGTGATGGCGTTCTCGATCCTCGTTGGCACAGAGCGCATCCCCCCAGGAACGGCCGCGCGGATCATCGGCGCGCACGTTACGGGCCGGGCTGTGCCGTCGGACAGCCAGTTCAGCGACACTTACGACACGATAATCTGGGATATCCGCGTGCCGCGAGTGCTTCTTGCGGCCATCGTCGGCATGCTTCTTGCTTCGGCAGGGGCCGCGCTCCAGGGACTGCTGCTCAACCCGCTTGCCGATCCCTACACTGTGGGCGTCTCCTCGGGGGCGGCCCTGGGCGCGGCGATAGCCGTCGTCCTCGGCCTCTCAGGCTGGCTCTACGGGTTCGGCGTCCCGGCGGTGGCGTTCGTCTTTGCCTGCGGCGCAATGCTGGCCGTCTACTCCCTCTCTAGGTTCGGCGGAAGGGTGTCCATCCACTCGTTCTTGCTTGCCGGGATAGTGGTCGGGGCGTTTCTCTGGGCGCTGCTCACTTTCGTGATGACACTTGCGCGGCAGGACCTGGCTACCATTATCAGGTGGCTCCTGGGCAGCTTTGATGCGCCTTACCCGTGGGCCTATGTCGTGATGACGCTGCCCTTCGCCGCTTTCGGGCTGGCAGTCATCTACGCCCTCGCGCGCGACCTGAACGTGTTCTCTCTCGGTGAGGAGACCGCGCGCCACCTCGGCATAGAGACCGAGGGCCTGAAGGCTGTGGTGATAGTGGCTACGTCGCTCATCACAGCAGCAGCGGTCTCGGCAAGCGGGATCATCGGTTTCGTCGGGCTGATCGTGCCACACATGGCAAGAAGGATCTTCGGCGCCGACCATAGGGTGCTGCTGCCGACGGCGGCGATTGCCGGGGCGATCCTGACGGTGCTTGCCGACACAGCAGCACGGTCGCTGGGCGAGCTGCCGGTCGGGGTCATCACCGCGATGCTGGGCGCGCCATTCTTCCTCTACCTGCTGCGCCGTTCGCAGTCGCTTGCCTCACGTTGACCTTCCTCGCCCGATTCTGGGATAATCGCTGGTGGTTGAGGACGAGAGTGATGCGAACCTGGCTTACCCTAATCCTGCTCGCGCTGCCGACCTGGGCGCTGCCCAGGGATCAGACGCGCATGATTGCGGCGCCAGGGCAAGAGCCGGTGGCCATCGAGGCACGCGTCATCGAGGAAACGCCGCCGATTGTGCGCGCGGAAGGGGACGTGCTCTTCCAGCAGGGCGTCGGCCCGCTGGCAAAGCGGCTCACGGCGGATCAGATGTCCTACAACTACGAGCAGCGCACGGGCTTCCTCACACAGGCCGCGTTTACGACCTGCGATCGCCCTCACCCCGACTACCGGATCACAGCGCGGGAAATCCGGCTGACCCCGGACCAGCGTTTGAAGGCGACACGGGTGCGCATCTACCTCGGGAATCTCCGGATCCTCAGCGTACCAAGGCTGACGATCAACGTCGGCCCTCGCGCCGCGAGGCAGGCCCTCCTCCCCCGGCCCGGCTATGACAGCCGCGACGGCCTGTTCGTATCGGTCGGCCATTCACTCGTCAGCTCGGAGAAGACTGACCTCGGGCTGCGGCTCAGACTGACGACGAAAGAGAACATACAGGGCGGGCTGGTCGGCGGCTACGCGCTCCGAGGCAGCGCCAGGCTGGCTCCGCCCTACATCCCGGACGTGGACAGCGAGCTTCGGCGCGAGTCCGTTCTCCAACCGCTTGTTGAGGAGGAAGCCTGCGTTTTCCCTCAACAGAAGCCCCAGCCCCATCTGCTCTCCGCCTTCGGCGCTCTCCTCGTGAGGGAGAGAGCATTCGACATCGACCAGACGGACCTGCTTGTCACCCGCCTGCCGGAGATCGGTGTCCGCTACGTAAGCCCGCAGGTCTGCGCGGTGACCCCGGAGGGCAAGCCGGTCATCGGGGTCCAAGCCGAGACTCGGACCTCGTGGGGCAGGTTCCGCGAAAGACCGGGCAACGGCTACATCGACCGATGGGACGCTCGCGGCACGACATCGACCACCATCGCAACCTACCGCCATAACACGGCGCTCCGCGGAATGGGACTGGCGCGGTACTCCAGATACTCGACCGGAGATTCCTTCGCGGTGCTGGGCGGCGCGCTCGACATAAGCCGCATCTTCCCGCGGGGGGCCTTTGCCTCGCTCCGCCTCATTGCCCACGCCCGCTCGGGCAGCACTCCTTTCAGCTTCGATGATATCGACATTCCCTACGAGCTGCAGAGCGCAGGCCGGTATGTCCGCGGCCGCAACACGTACGGCGTTGTCCTCGACTACGACCTGCAGAAGCGATCGCTTCGCGACTGGGAGGTCTCGATAGCCCGCCGTCTGCACTGCCTGGAGCCGAGCATCTCGTGGCGCAACCGCTTCAGGCAGATCTCGTTCAACATCAGTGTGCTCGGCCTGTAGCTCGACCTGGAGGAATAGGCGGCTCTCGCGGCGTAGTAGAATGGTGCACGAGCGGCGCGTTCCTCGATGGGCAAACGCCGCTCATGGCTCATTGCTTCGTACCCGGAGGCGGAATTGGCGACACAGGTCATCCTCCCGCTGCTCGGCCAGACGATGGAGGAAGGGACGATAACGAAGTGGCTCAAGAAGGAAGGCGAGCCCGTCGAGCGGGGCGAGCCGCTCGTCGAGGTGATGACGGACAAGGCGAACATGGAGGTCGAGTCGCCCACTTCGGGGATACTCCGCAAGATACTGGCGCCCGAGGATGCAGTGGTGCCAGTCAAGGCGCCTATCGCAATCATTGGGTCGGCTGACGAGCCGATAGACGGGCTGGTCGGGATGATCCAGCCGGGCGCGGCGGCCGTCGAGGGCGGCGCGCCTTCCCTCCCAGCGGAGGAGCCGCCTACGCGGCCCGCTCCTGCCTCAGCCGGAGGCCGGGTCTTCGCCACGCCAAGGGCCAGAAAGGTCGCCGCCGAGCGAGGGATCGACATCACCCTGCTCGCGGGCGGAGGGAGCGGCCCGGGCGGTCGGATAGTTGAGGAAGACGTGCTGGCGTTCGCCACCAGGGCCGGCGCACGTTCGCGCGCCACGCCCCTTGCGACCAAAGTAGCGGAGGACATCGGCCTCGACCTTGCGCGAGTCACGGGCACCGGCCCCGGAGGCAAGGTCAGACGCGACGATGTGCTCCAAGCGGCGGCCCCGAAGGCCGAAAGAGAGCCCATCGGCCGTATCATCCCGTTCTCCGGCCTGCGCAGGGCCATCGCACAGAATGTCGCTCTCAGTGTCCGGACGGCGCCGCACGTCACCCTCGTCTCCGAAGTGGACATGGCGTCGTGTACGGAGATGAGAGAACGCTTGATGGACGATCACCAGAAGCGATACGGCGTTCGCCTGGGCCTGACTGCGCTCATCGTCCGAGCGGCGGCGCTGGCTATCCTCGATAACCCGATCGTCAACACCTCACTCATCGAGGACGCGATCGTCATCCATGACGAGATCAACGTCGGCATCGCTGTTGCGTTCGACGACGGACTCGTGGTGCCTGTGATACGGAACGCCGACCGCAAGCTGCCCCATGAGATCGGTAAGGAGATAAGGGCGCTTGCCGCTAAGGCCCGCGCCGGCAACCTCCAGGCCGATGAGATGAAGGGTGGAACGTTCACGGTTACCAGCCTCGGATCCTACGGTGTGGACGTGTTCAACCCGATAATCAACCCGCCGGAGAGTGCGATACTCGGTGTGTGCAGGATAGTGGAGAGGCCCGTAGTGGTGGGCGGAACGGTGCAGCCGAGGCCGATGATGAACTTGTGCCTATCGTTCGACCATAGGGTTATGGACGGCACGCCCGCCGCGCGGTACCTTGCTCGGGTGAAGGAACTGCTCGAATCGCCGCATATGCTTGTTCGGGAGGCCGGTGGTTAGGCGCGAGCGGCCGGTGGTCGCGCCGCTCTCGGCTGCTGCGACTGCCAGCTCGACCTTCCGGCACTGAACTGAACCGGGGAGGACGCAGATAGTTGAAGATCGGGATAAACGCGTGGGCTTTTCCGCCGAACATGACGATCCCTCAGGGGCTGAGGCTCGCGAAGGGCGCCGGGTTCGACGCCGTGGAGCTGAACCTGTCGGAGGACGGCTATCTGCAGCCGGGGATGTCGGAAAGGGACGTCGCCGGCTTGAGGGCCGCGGCGGACAACATGTCCCTGGAGTATCCGAGCCTTTCGTCCGGGCTGACCTGGAGCTATCCGCTCACATCGCCCGACCCCGAGGTGGCTGAGAAGGGAAAGGAGATAGTGCGCGAGGGGCTGAGGGTCGCGAAGGTTCTTGGCGCCGATACGCTGCTTGTGATACCCGGCCTGGTCCTGCCCGATGTGCCCTACGACGTGGCTTACGACCGTGCGCGGGCCGCGCTCCGCGAACTGGCGCTGGACGCCAAGCGCCGGAAGGTCGTTATCGGCGTCGAGAATGTGTGGAGCAAGTTCCTCTTAAGCCCGCTCGAGATGCGGGACTTCATCGACTCCATCGGAAGCGACTACGTTCAGGTCTACTTCGACATCGGCAACGTGCTCGTCTCCGGCTTTCCGGAGCAGTGGATCCGCATACTCGGCAGCCGGATCAAGAAGGTGCACGTAAAGGACTTCCGCCTCGACATCGGCAACCGGAGCGGCTTTGCGAACCCTATGCAGGGGGACGTTGACTGGGTAGCGGTGCGCAGTGGCCTGCGCGAGATCGGGTACGACGACACACTCACAGCCGAGATCCCCGGCTACAAGAGTCTTCCCGACCTAGGCATTCACCACGCAGCAGAGTCGCTGCGCAGGGTCTTCCGGCAGCCGAACCGACAGAGGCAGGACGAGGCAGGGGGGCGAGGTTCCTGTTGAGCCGGTTCGGCCGGACCATCACCCCCTGCCGTGTTTCCAGAATAGGCTCTGGGTTGGTGGGCGGATCAGCGCCTTCTGAGCCTTGCCAGGCCCAGAGCAGAAAGGCCGAATGCTAACGCGGCAAGCGAGGCTGGCTCGGGCACAAGGGGCTCATGTGCCGGAGCAGGACCACCGCCGCCACCGGCAAGAGCAGCGGCGCCCCCGATGGCCGCCGCGAGCGGCAGCACCTTCCCGAGGCCGGCCGCCCCAAAGAACGATCCGCCGTCACCGCCGACCGGTATAGAGGACACGATCTCGACCACCGGCTCGGCTGCCGCAGCCGGACTGAGAATAGCAAGCGGCCCAGGCCCAACTGGGCTGGCCGCCTCGAGCGCCGACGAAGTCCCGGCAGTACCTCCAACCGTTGCCGCGGACTGGCCGAGCACCGTTGTCACCACACCGCTCCCGCCGGGTCCTGCCGCGACCCCTGCAGGCGTCACTCCACCGCCGGCCTGCTCGGAGTTCGGGAGGGACAGTGGCAGGTGATCGAGCAGTGGGTTGCCGGTGCTCGCTTCGAGCAGCGGCTCGCCGGTTGCCGCCACGAACACGTAAGAGCCTTTCGGCAGAACCTTCTTGGTCGCGACAGCGTCCGTCCGGCCGGAGATCGTATAGACCGGGGTCTCGAAGTCGCTTCTCAGCCTGCCTATCCGCAGGCTGCTCTGGAAATAGTCGACCACCTCGTTCCGAGGCGTACGGAAGTGGCGGGCGTAGCGCGCCGCTACGATCGCGTCGTCGGTGACTTGCTGGACGAGCTGCTCCAGCGTTGTCACGCGCGAGGTAAGGAATGACCCTTTCGGCGTCTTGGCAGCGCAGACCGCGGAGGACGCAGCGACAAGCACGGCCGCCGAAAGAAGCAGCGCTTTCCTCACGGAATCACCACCTTCTTGCACAATGTGGGAACCTAGCAAACTTCACCTGGTACGATTACCGGGTTACTGTCAACAGGGTTCAGTGCAAGAATGATGCCAGAAGTGCGGGATTACGGACGGTTCAGTTAAGAGCAATAGGAAGAAAGCCCGTCTTGCCCCTTCGCAGGCGGTGTCCGGAAAGGAAGGAAAGCGCGAGGCCGGCGACGGCTAATGTCATCGCGGCAGCAGACGGCGGTTCGGGGACGGGCGTGCCGTAGACTCTGATGCAGACTGCAAACGGCAGCCAGTAGCTGGTAGCCCAGCCGTCCGCCGTGCCCCAGCCCGGGTAGCCCCGAAGAGTGTAGGCCACCCCGCCGTACTGCTGGGCATCACCAGGCTCGACCAGCAGCCCGTAGATTTCGCTCGTGTCAAGGAGGGCCGGCTGGATGTCGAGGTATGCGTATGCGAGCTTCGTGCCGGCGACCGACATCAGGCTCCAAGGCCCTGCAACCGGCGTTCCCGGAAGCTGGGTAACGGCATGGGTGTTGGTGAGCGTGACGTCGAACCCCACGTGATTGGGGTCCTCTCCCGAGGCCACCGCAATGCCGATCCTGTCCACCCAGGCGCTCACGGGAAGCCGGAAATGCTGCACGATCGCCTCGGTGTTGCTACCAGGCTTCAGCACGGCACCGGCCGAGCCCGGCTCGCCAAGGTCGTAGAGCAAATCGCCCCGCGCGGCGGGCAGCGCCGCACACGCCAAGGCGATAGAGAACAGCGCGATAAGTTTCATGGCTTCCCTCGCTGGTGCCAGCGTGCATAAAGCGTGCCAACGGCTGCGCGTCTGGCGCCAGGCGCTGTGCCCGGTAGAGGACCGAATCCTCAGGCCGCCGGGACGCCCAACACCCGGCGCCTTACCGCCGGCCGTCTCGGGCGGCGCTTTGGCCGACGCAGTGAAGCTTCGATCAGTAGTTTGCTTCCTTGGCCTCGACGGGCCGATGCGGTATAATCGAGTATAGAAGCGAGGACATGCAGCCGGGATGGTTGATGATTATAAGTACAGCATAGGCCGAACGGTCGTCTACCGGCATCCAAGGCCCGGGAGGCCGGAGCGTGACTACGGCCAGCACGGGCCGGCCCGGACGGTCGGCGTTGTCCGTGGGGTCCAGGTGGGTCCCGGCCCCGACCACACCTGGGTCTATACCATTGAGAATCTGCGCACGTCCGAGGTTTGCAGGGTGCCCGAATCGGATATCCCGCATGCAACGTTCGGCCCCGGCGGTAAACGGACGAGAGGAGCGAAGGCTGACGTCGCACAGCTCGCCGAGGCGCTGGCCCGCGCACTGACGGAATCCCCCGTCTCGCATTACCTCAGGAATGCGGTGCGTGAGCTTGTGCACCGGGAAGAGTCCGAGGAGCGCGTGCGACGGGAGGGCCGCGAGCTCCCACTCCGGCCGGGCGACTACGTCAGAATACGCGGAGACCTGCGCCCCGAGCTTGAGCCCTGCCACAACCACTACGCCAAGATCCTGGAGGCGCTCGAGCCGGACATCGCTGCGATCGAGTCGGCGGGCGTCCCTCACAAGGTGCTGCGTAGGTACCGCGTCATAACCGACGATGGCACGGAGTGTTTCGTCTACGATCCAGAGATCAAGCTCTACTACACCGCCGAAGGCCGCAGCGTCGTCCTCAACTGGCGGGCGGCCGCCTTCCTCGCCGAGGCTTTCCACGACGACCCTCCGTACAACGTCGAGTTCAGCTATCTCGAAGACCACGTGTTCACGAGGGATGAGCTCGAAGCCATGTCACCCGAGGAACTTGCCAACCTGTTCGCAGCGCTGCTCTACGTAAAGGGCCGAATGGGACTGAGAGACCTGCAGAACAAGGACAGGCATCTCGGCGGCGTGCCCAAAGAGCACCTGATCGACAGCGTGCTCGCTATCTCGCGGTTCGATATGCGCAGGAACCGCAGCCTCACCCCCGGAGAGATAGAGAGGAAGAGAAGAGACGCGTTCAAACTCCGGCGGATCCTGCGGGGCAGGTAGGCAGGTTGCGGCTACGAGCCGGCCTCAAGGTAGATGTGGTCGTCCGACTGGTCGCCCGGGGTTGAGTTATCGCCGATGCTGCAGGTCGGCCAAGTGCCCATATCGCCGATGCTGTAGGTGCCATCCGCGGGGCATTTCGGCATTACGCCGCTCGTGCCTTTGATGTAGTAGGTTACGAGTTCTGCCGGGGTGGGCTCATCTGTGCTGCTTTTCTTGTTGTCCATCGCCCACTGCTCCTTGGCCGTCGCGATCATCCGCAGGTTTCCCTGGCACGACCGCGCGCGCGAGGTTTCCCTTGCCCTAAGGAAGTTCGGGATAGCTACGGCAAGGAGTATCGCGATTATGAGGACTACGATCATTATCTCGACCAGCGTAAACCCGCCTCGATGTCTGGGCATATGAACCACCTGCCTTCGGCCCGTTCCGGCTGTATGTTGTTGTGTGTCCGATGTGATTTTTCCACGTTGCGCAGCGGTTCTGATAGGGGGATGCACGAGAGGCGGACGAACCCGGTGCAAGTGCGAGGGGCCGGCGCGCCCCGAGCGGCATGGCCCCGTGCCCGCAGACTCTGGGGCTGCGGACGCGCCCGAAGCGTGCGCAGTGTTTCGCAGAATCCGGTACTCGGTTAGAATGGATGGAGCGGGCAGGCGTCCACCTGTCGGCGCCGCAGGAGAAGCTACATGGCTGTTAAGGTGAACGTAGAGGAGAGAACGCGGGAGATCGGGCTGCGGATGTTCAACCATGTCTCGCAGCAGAAGCGCAGGTTCTTCCACGGGGATATCGACGCACGCCTGATGGAATGGGCGATGCGCGACGAGAAGCTCAAAGTCCAGCTCTTTCGCTTCGTGGATGTGCTTCCGATGCTGGAGACCCCCGACCAGATCGTTGGGCATCTGCGGGAGTATCTGGGCGCGCCCGGACAGAGCTTTCCTTTGATCGGCCAGTGGGGCCTGAACCTTGCAGCGGCGAGCGGGATTGCGGCCAAGGCGGTTGCGGGGACGGTCAGGAGCAAGATCGGCGGAATGGCAAAGCGCTTCATCGCCGGCTCGAACGTCCAGGAGGCTGCCGATCTCGTCGAACGGCTGCGCGGGCAGAATATGGCGTTCACCATGGACATACTGGGCGAGGTCACGGTGAGTGAGGGCGAAGCCGAGGGCTACGAAAAGCAGTATCTCGACCTGATCCGCGGCATGGCCGAGCGGGCCGAGGCCTGGACAGATATCCCGCTGATCGATACCGCCGCAGGGAAGCCTATCCCGAAGGTCAACATATCGGTTAAGCTCTCTTCGCTCTACTCGCAGTTCGAGCCGGCCGATCCTGACGGCACCGCGGAGGCGGTCAAAGCGCGCCTGCGCCCAATCCTCGACCTCGCCAAGGGCCTTGGCGCCTTCATCCACATCGACATGGAGCACTACGAGATCAAAGATCTCACCCTCCAGATCTTCGGCGAGATCATCACAGAGCCGGAGTACCGGGCCTGGGGGGACATCGGGATAGCGCTCCAGGCATATCTGAGGGAGTGCGACGAAGACGCCCGGCGGCTTGCCGCCCTTGTGAAGGAGCGAGGCGCCCCCGTGCATGTCAGACTGGTCAAGGGCGCTTACTGGGACTACGAGACCGTGGTCGCTCGCCAGCGCGGCTGGCCCATCCCGGTCTGGACCGAGAAGCACAATACGGACGCTTGCTTCGAGCGCGTCACCGACTTTCTCCTCGCGAGCTATCCGCATATCGCACTCGCTGTCGGATCGCACAACATCCGCAGCATCGCCCACGCTATGGCCAGGGCGGAGGAGCTTGGCCTCCCCCAGGGGGCGGTCGAGTACCAGATGCTCTATGGAATGGGTGATCCGCTGAAGCAGGCCGTTGTGGACCTGGGGCAGAGGCTGCGAGTCTACGTGCCTTACGGCAAGCTGATCCCCGGCATGGCCTACCTGGTCCGACGCCTACTCGAGAACACCGCCAACGAGTCGTTCCTCCGGCAGGGCTTTGCTGAGAACATATCGCCAGAGGAGCTGCTGCGTAACCCGGCGGATCTTGCGAGCATGCCGCCGGCCCACACGTTCGAGCCCGACAGGATGGCCTTCTCGAACGTACCGGAGCGGGATTTCTCCCGCGAGGAGCACCGCGAGCTTGCCAGGCAGGCCCTGTCAAAGGTTCGCCAGCAGTTCGACCGGCATTACCCACTGATCATCGGCGGCAAGGAGGTCTCGACCGAGCGCGAGATCAAGTCGCTGAACCCGTCACGGCCTTCGGAAGTGGTCGGCCGTACGGCTTCGGCAGGGGAGAACGAGGCTCGGATGGCCATCGAGGCCGCGAAAGAGGCGTTCCCGGCCTGGCGCGACACTCCGGGCGAGAAGCGGGCGGAGTACCTCTTCCGTGCGGCGGACATAGCGGAGGAGGAGCGCGACGAGCTTGCGGCATGGGAGGTCTACGAGGTCGGCAAGAACTGGCGCGAGGCCGATGCCGACGTCTGCGAGACCATCGATTACATGCGCTACTACGGCCAGGAGATGGTGCGGCTCGCGGCCCCGCGGCGCCTCGGCAGCATCCCAGGCGAGGTCAACGACTGCTACTACCAGCCGAAGGGCGTGGCCGTCATCATCCCGCCCTGGAACTTCCCCATGGCGATCTGCGCCGGAATGTCCACAGCGGCGATCGTGACCGGCAATGCGACGATCATCAAGCCGGCGTCGCAGTCGCCAGTCATTGCGGCGAAGCTCGTGGACATCCTGCGGCGCGGCGGCCTGCCGGACGGCGTCGTCAACTACCTGCCCGGCCCGGGCAGCGAGATCGGAGACTTCATCGTGACCCACCCGGACGTTGCCTTGATCGCCTTCACCGGCTCGCGCGAGGTCGGCTGCCGCATCTACAAGCTCGCAGCCGAAGTCCAGCCAGGCCAGGATCATCTGAAGAAGGTCATCGCCGAGATGGGCGGCAAGAACGCAATCATCGTCGACAGCGACGCGGACATCGACCAAGCGGTGCTCGGCACCATCCAGTCGGCCTTCGGCTATCAGGGCCAGAAATGCTCGGCGGCGTCCAGGGTGATCGTGCTTGAACCCGTCTACGACCAGTTCCTTGCGAGGCTCGTCGAGGCGGCTCGCAGCCTGCACATCGGCCCGGCTGATGATCCGGCCAACTGCATGGGGCCGGTCATCGACGCCGCCGCGATGAGGAGTATCCTGAAGTACATCGAAATCGGCCGGTCCGAGGCGAAGCTCGTGCTCCCGCCCGCGCGTCTTGCGGGAGAGGATATCGCCGAGGGCTACTTCATCGGGCCGACCATCTTCACCGACGTGCCGCCGAGCGCGACAATCGCCCAGGAGGAGATCTTCGGCCCGGTGCTTGCCGTGATCAAGGCAAGCGACGTGGACGAGGCCCTCAAGATCGCGCTCGGGGTGCAATACCGCTTGACCGGCGGCATCTACTCCCGCAGCCCGGCAAACATCGCCCGCGCAAGAGAGCAGTTCCGCGTCGGAAACCTGTATATCAACCGGAAGATTACCGGCGCCATCGTGGCGCGGCAGCCGTTCGGCGGGTTCAAGATGTCCGGAACCGACTCCAAAGCCGGCGGACCGGACTACCTGCTCCACTTCATGGACCCGCGCACGGTGACCGAGAACACGCTGCGCCGAGGGTTCGCGCCGGAAGAAGAGTAGCTGCAGGAACCGAGACGGCGGTTGCCTAAGTGTTGCCCGGGGAGATGAGCGTAAGAGCAGTAATATTCGACCTGGGCAACACTCTTATCGACTGCAGCATAACGAGCTGGAAAGACTTCATGGTCGAGGGGCTTGGCCGCACGTACTCGTGCCTCGCCGAGATAGTCCCGAACCCTCCAGACTTCGAGCTTTTCCGGGCCGAGGCCGAGACGAGCATCGCCGAGCGGCCGTTCATCCCGCAGTCGATTCCGTTCGAGAAGCGCCTTCAGGACGCGTTGTCGGCGGTCGGCGTGGGGCTTGATTCCGATGGGCTTGAGGAGCTTGCTGAGGCATTCTTCCAGCCGGTCGAGGCGTCGCTCAGCGTCGCGCCCGATGTCGTTGTGGTGCTGGAGGAGTTCCGCAGCCGCGGCTGCCGCATGGCCATCGTCTCGAACACTCCCTGGGGATCGAACGCACGAATCTGGCGCGGGGCGCTCGACAGGTTCGGCCTTACTGGCTATTTCGATGCCATCGCCTTCTCCGCCGAAGTCGGCTGGCGCAAGCCGTCTCGGGAGATATTCGAGTGGGTGCTCGAACGCCTGCAGATGGCGCCTGAAAACTGCGTGTTTGTCGGGGACTCCCCGAAGGAAGATATTGCAGGTGCGTTGAACGTGGGCATGCGGACTGTGTTCAAGCGCACGCCGCGGTGGGCGAACGAGCCGCCGCGAGGCGTCGCCGCGATAGGCCGTTTAGTAGAGCTATTGGAGTTGCTTGACGGTGGCCGCCTGCCCTCGCTGGGGACGAGAAGGAGGTGACAAGCGTGTCCGACCGGGAGATCAGACTGACAGCGCTCTCGCACGGCGCAGGGTGAGCCTGCAAGATCGGCCCTGAGCAGTTGGCTCAGGTGATCAAGCTCATACCGCCCGTGGCGGACCCGAACGTGCTGGTCGGCATCACTACCGCCGACGATGCTGCTGTCTACAAGATGTCCGACGACCTTGCCATCGTCCTCACGGCGGATTACTTCACTCCGGTCGTGGATGACCCTTACGACTTCGGCAGGATCGCGGTCACCAACTCGCTCTCGGACATCTATGCTATGGGAGCGAAGCCGGCAATCGGGCTGAACCTTGTCGGCTTCCCAGCGCTCACGCTTCCGATCACCATCCTTGAGGAGATCCTGCGCGGCGGGGTAGACCAGGCCCGTCAGGCGGGGATCAGCATCGTCGGCGGGCACTCGATCGACGACCCTGAGCCGAAATACGGCCTGGTCGTCCTTGGATTCGTCAACCCGAAGGACGTGATCTCCAACGCCACTGCCGAAGCAGGCGACGTGCTCCTGCTGACCAAGCCGATCGGCACCGGGATCATCTCGACCGCTATCAAGCGGGAAGTGGCGACCCCTGATGAGATCGCGCGCGTGACCGAGGCCATGACTACTTTGAGTAGGGCAGCGTCTGAGGCGATGCAGAAAGTCGGCGTGAGCGCGTGCACGGACGTTACGGGCTTCGGCCTGCTCGGCCACCTGCACGAGATGACCTCGGCGAGCCGGGTCGGCGCACGGATCAGGCTCTCCGACGTGCCGGTGATCGAGGGCGCGCGGGAGCTGGCTGCCCAGGATATGACGCCCGGCGGCACGTATCGGAACCTGGATTTCCTCGAGAGGCGCAAAGCCGTAGTCTGGGAAGGCGACCTCAGCGAGCTGGACAAGCTGCTCCTCTGCGACGCTCAGACGGCGGGCGGCCTGCTCATCAGCGTTCCAGCCAGGAGGTCAGAGGAGATGGACCGGGAGCTTGCGCAGGCCGGGGTCCGCGCGGTCCGGATAGGCGAGATCGTCCCCGATCCCGAAAGCCGCATCTACGTCGGCCTATGAACTCGCGTCTGCGGCATTTCCGGAGTCCGTACCCGAAACGCGACCCTTCATTCCGGCCGGGCCTCTCGGGCGGCCTGTGCAGCCCGCCTCCGGCGTACCCGCACCCAAGTAAACGCGAGCACCGTGGCGAGCGTCAGAAGAAGCGCTGAGAAGTAGAAGGGCAGCGTGATGTGGGTAACGCCCAGCCGAGGGAACGGACTCCAACGACTTGCGTAGATAACCGGTCCGATGGCCACGCCGATAACGGCGCCCAGGCCCTCCGCCATCCCGACGGTCCCAACAATCCGCCCCCGCTGGCCCGGCGGGCCCGCGCCGCTCGCCACAGCCATCCAGGCCGGGTAAGCCGCCATGAACCCCGCGCCCAACATCACCGTCCCAACCATCGCGGCCATAAGGCTCGGACTTAGAGCTATCAGCCACATTCCGACGGCGCAGAGCGCCATGCCGTAGCGCACCGACCTGAGCACGCCCCACCTGTCGGACAGCCGTCCGAGAGGCACCGCGACTGCCCCGAGCGCGGCCGCGCCGGGCGCCACCATTGCCCCGATCAGGGTCTCGCTGAAGTGATACCGCTCATAGGCGTACAGCTTGAACACCGGCATCAGGAGGCCTATCCCAGTGAACACCACGACATTGAAAACGAGCATGTCCCGCACGGACCAGACTATACGGGCTACATCGCGCCTCTTAGGGAGCGTGAGCCAACCGGCCCTGGGCTCGGCGTGCGGCCGGTGCCTTGCAGCGCGGACAGGCTCGGGGAGAAGGATGGCCCCGGCAAGCACCGTCACAAGGAACATCAGGCTCACGAAGTAGTCAGCACGCTCGTACCCGTGCCCCGCCGCTCCTCGCCAATCGTGTCAGCGATCATCGAGTACCCGGCAGGCCAGAAGCCAGCCAGGCCGATCCCGTCAAGCGCCCTGAGTGGGACCAGGAGGAAAGCATTCGGCATAAACGGCGTCGCGACGGAGGTGAATATGCCGAGCGTCGGGCCGAGGAGCATCACCGGCTTATGCCCGATCCTGTCGCTCCACGCGCCGAGCACCGGCCGCAGGCTCGCTTCGGTGACTATGAACGCGCCGATGACCAGGCCGAGCAAAGCGCCCTGGTGGAGGCGGTACTGCACCCACATCGGCAGCGCGGAGAAGTTCAGCGTCGCCCAACCGGCCTGGGCGAAGAACCCGACCACCCCGATCCCCACCATAGTCCGGAGGACCGAACGCCTTCTTCTCCTGCCGCTGTGGCTGCCCAACACCTCTATAACCCTCGCTCGAATCGTCCATCCGCGGCGCATGCCCGATCGGCCTAGGAACTCGCCCGCCGCGCACCGCAGATTGTATGTCGCCCACCAGCCGGTCAGTACGAAGTCGGGCTGAGCCCCCTGTTGGCTATCGAGCTATCCAGAAAACGTAGATAGGATAGAGCAGGTAAAGCCCGCCAGCCAAGAGCAGCGGATAGGGGCTCAGCCGCTTCCTCCAGGTCATCTCGGCCCACGCGAAACCCGCCGCGAGCACCGCAATCGCAATGCTCGCCAATGCCTGTCGCTCGAGCCGCCAACTCGTGAAGAAAATGCCGATTGCCGGGATTACGCTCGACTGGAACACCATCGCCCCGCTGATATTCCCGAGAGCCAGCGTGTCCTTCTTCTGCCTGACCCAGGTTATCGAGTTGAACTTCTCGGGCAGCTCGGTGGCGATGGGACTGATGATGACGCTGAGCACGAGCGGCGAAACCCCGGCCACCGCGGCGATGGTCGTCACGCCGTTCAGGAACAGCCTGGCGCCGCCTATCATCAGCACAATCGCGGCCGCGAGCTGCACTAGAATCGAGGGATAGTGAGGCCGGGCGACCCAGCGATGGAAGTAGAGCGGATGCAGATCCTGGTCTTGGGATAGCGCCGACCCATTCCCGGCGAACGTCCTCTTCACGTAGTATGCATAAGCGGCGAGAAGGAAAATGCCGATGGCTATCCGACCGGCCCTGATAGGAACGAACGTCGCCGCCATCGCCACGAGGTATACCAGGAAGAACGACCGTAGGTCGCGGCCGAGCACCCGATAGTCCACGGTCATCGCGGCGCTGCGGACTCCAAGCGCCGAGAAGATGATCACCGCGCAGCCCGTGACGAACATCGCGAGAGTCGCAAGCATCATGGGGGCGCCAAGGATTGCGCCTATACCTGCCTCGGTCGATGCCTTCCCGCCGACGATGACGGCCACAATGGCAATCGTCGTCTCCGGCAGAGCCGTGCCGACCCCGGCGAGCACGCTCCCGACCGCGCCCTCCGCGAGCCTCAGCCTTCGCCCAAACCATTCGATTCCGTTCGTGAACAGCTCGGCGGCGATAAGAATGCCCACCAGGCTTGCTATCAGCAGAGCAATAGACGGCAGCATCGTCCTATGGTTCGGCCGGCCGGCGCCGGCAGCCCTCCTACTCTACGCTACGAAGGGGCACGGTGGGCAGCCCGCCGACCGTGCGGCGACAGTTCGCAATCGCGCAGCAGTCTCGACTCCGCAATTCGTGTCACCCCTCGACCTTTCTGGAGTGCGGCGTCAAGCCGCCGCACTCCAGAGGAAACCACAGCCGACCAGGGTACCACTCGCTCCTCGCCCCTTGCTCCTCGATCCTCATGGAGAACCAGCGCCACAGCTCACCGGTCCCTGCCGGAAGGCGACCATCTCACTGCGCGCGCTGCTCGGCGACTTTCCATTCGCCGGAGGGCTGCTGGACGAGGCCGATAACCTGCCCGGCCCGGTGGCCGTCGGGGAACCTGAAGGTGAGGCGGACCTGCGCGCGGTCCTTGTTCTGGGAGACGAGCACGAGCCTGTACCTGGCCCTCAGGTCGTTCACGCGATGGGCGTAGATGTCAGAGGCGACCTCGGAGGCGGTCTTGCCGCCCACGCCGGCCCGCTCGAAGGACGGGAGGGTGTAGAGCTGGGCACGCTCCGTGTCCCTGCGAACGACGGCCTGCACCCAAAGCCAGGCGACTCTGTTGGCCGAGACCGGCCTCGTATAGCGAAGGACGACCCAGCCCGCAACCACCGCCACCGCGATAATGGAGGCCGCGACGATCGCGCGCTGCTCGCGGACCGTTATCCGCCGGCCGCCGCTCTGGCCGGCCCGTAAGGGAGCGATCCAGGTGAAGGCCATCACCGTCGAGGCCGAAAGCAGCACCGCGCACAGCCAGAAAGGCAGGTTGAAGTGGTCTACGCCAAGCCTCGGGAGCGAGACGCGGTCGCTCGCGTAGATGAGCGGTCCCAGTCCCACCCCTATGAGCGCGCCAACGCCCTGGGCCAGCCCTACGGCGCCCATAACCTGCCCGCGGCGGGCCGGCGGCGCGGCCTGCGAAACTACAGCCATCCACGCCGGAAACGCAAGCGCAAATCCTACCCCGAGCAGCGCCGACGACCCGGCCATCACCCACATGCTCTTCACGATCGCTATCAGCCACATCGATACCGCGCATATCAGCAGGCCGTAGCAGACAGAGACCATCTTGCCCCAGCGGTCGCCCAGGCGCCCAAACGGCACCGCCAGCAGCCCGAGCACCGCCGCCACCGGTGCCACCATCGCCCCGAACTGCGTCTCCGACATCCTAAGCTGGTCCACGGAATACAGCTTTACGATTGGCATGAGCAGCCCAATGGCTACGAACATGATCACGCTGAGGACAATCATATCGGGCACGAGCTTGACCACACTCAGCAGCTCCGCCCTGCCAGGGACATGCCCGGGCTCGGCGTGGGTCGGGTGACCGTGTCTATGTGTCTCGCGGGGGAAGATGATCATCCCGGCAACCAGGGTGACGAGGAAGACGAAGCTCACAAAGTAGAAGGCGCCGGCGTACTCTCCGACAAGATTCCTTGTCGCGTCGTTCGCTATCCCGCCGAGAAGCATCCCCAGGGCAGTACCGGCCATCATTGTGCTGTTCAGAACGGCCATGGCGGTGCTGCGGTATTCCTCCTCCACGGCGTCCCCGATGGCCGCAAAGGAGGCCGGCCAGAAGGCAGCCAAGCCGACGCCGTCCACAGCCCTCAGGGCAAGGATCAGGTACGGATTCCACACGCCAACGGTGGCGATGCCTGTGAAGACGCCGATGGCTGGGCCGGCGAGCATCAACGGCTTTCGACCGATCCTGTCGGAAAGCGCGCCAAGAGACGGCCGGAACACCGCCTCCGTGACCATGAATGCACCCAGGATCAGACCGAGATGTTTCCCCTCGTGTAGGTGCTTATCCACCCACATCGGCAGCGCGGAGAAGTTGAGGGTAACCCAGCCGACCTGCGCGAGCAGCGCCACGACGCCGACCCCCACCATCGTGCGGATCGATACTTGTCTTCTCCGAGCCTTGTCCTCGCTGGACAAGGTTTCCACAGCGGACGTGTTAATCTATCCTTACCTCCGCGCCCCGCTCGGACGACCCGTAGATCGCGTCAAGGATCTTGGAGACAAGCAGCGCCTGCTCCCCGGTCACCGGCGGCTCCGTGTCGTTCTTCACCGCATCGACGAACGCCCGCACCTCGGCCCTGTAGATGTCCGCGTTCGGCAGGTACCTCGGAGTCAGGTCGAGGAGCGTGCCTTGCTCCTCACGGAATATCCGCAGGGGATCGGACTGGCATCCGCCCTCGGTGCCGAGGATCGCGTAGCTGAAGGTGTCCTTCTCGATATTGGCTGCGAAGCTCGACTCGATGGTGAGCGTAGCGCCGTTTTCGAAGCGGACGAAGCCGGCGGCGAAGTCCTCGACGGTGTAGTTCTTGTAGTCCCACGGGCCGAAAGCGCCGAAGAGTCCGGGCCTGGTACCGAACTTGGTGTAGGTCGCGCCCGAGGCAGCGATCGGCTTTGGGTGCCCAAGCAGCCACATCGTCGTGTCCAGGATATGCACTCCGATGTCGATCAGAGGTCCGCCGCCCTGTTTCTCTTTATCCGTAAACACTCCCCAGGAAGGGATGCCCCTCCGGCGGATCGCGTGGACGCGAGCGTAGTACATCTCCCCCATCGCCCCGGCGTCCACGAACCGCTTCAGCGCCTGCGAGTCCGACCGGAAACGCCAGCACTGAGCCACCATAAGCTTCCTCCCCGCCTTGCGGGCGGCGTCAACCATGGCCTGCGCTTCCACCGAGTTGCGAGCTATCGGCTTCTCGACCAGCACGTGTTTTCCCGCCTGCAGAGCGGCTACCGCCGGCGGCATGTGGAGGTTGTTCGGTGTGCAGATATCTACCGCGTCTACTCCGTCCATAGCCAGGAGGTCGTTGTAGTCGGCGAAGGTTCGCGGTATGCCGAACTCCCCGGCCAACGCCTCGCACGACGTTGAGCTTACGTCGCAGGCCGCGACTACCTCCACATCCGGCTGGGAGGCCAGCGCCGGCAAGTGCTGGCTTCCGGCGATCGCTCCACAGCCGATGATCCCTATGCGTACCTTGTCCAATGCGAATACCTCTCTTGTCGTTGATCTGTATCTCTGGTCTTGCGCTGCAGTGAAAGCGGCGCGACCCGGTTAGCCTTTGACCACCCCAAGCGGGCGCATGCGCGCGACTTTCTTCGAGATCCCTGCGCCCTCTGCGGCTTCGACCACGTCAGCCACGTCCTTGTAAGCAAAGGGCGCCTCCTCGGCCAGCGTCCCTCGGCTTGCGGCGCGAACCATGATGCCCTTTTGCGCAAGCATCTGCTGGATGTCCTGCCCCTTTGCCTCCTTCATGGCGGCGTGCCTGGAAAGCAGCCGTCCGGCGCCGTGGCAGGTCGAGCCCCAGGTCTCCTCCATCGCGCGCTGGGTCCCCGCCAGTAGGTACGAGTAGCGGCCCATGTCGCCAGGGATCAGCACCGGCTGGCCCACAGACCTGTACCTGGCGGGGATATCCGGGTGTCCCGGCCCGAAGGCCCTGGTCGCTCCCTTCCGGTGCACGCAGAGCCTCATGTTCCTACCGTCCACCGGATGCTGCTCGATCTTGGCGATGTTATGCGCGACGTCATAGACCTGGTGCAGCCCGAGCTTGTGCGCGCCTGCGCCCATAACCCGCTCGAAGGCTTCGCGGACCCAGTGGGCTATCGCCTGACGGTTGGCCCAGGCGTAGTTTCCAGCGCAGGCCATCGCGGCGAGGTACCTCTGCCCCTCCTCGGACATTACGGGCGCGCACGCAAGCTGCCGGTCCGGCAGCGAGATGCCGTATTTCTGAATGGCTCGCTGCATTATAACCAGGCTGTCGTCGCACACCTGGTAGCCGAACCCGCGGGACCCCGTGTGGATCATCACGGTGATCTGCCCCGGGCCGGTGATGCCATAGGCCTGAGCTATGTTCTCGTCGAACACCTCCTCGACCACCTGGACCTCAAGGAAGTGGTTGCCGCCGCCGAGCGTGCCGAGCTGCGGCCGCCCCCGCTGCAGCGCCTTGTCGCTCACCGCGGACGGGTCGGCGTGGTCCAGTCGGCCCGACTGCTCCGTTGCCTCGACGTCCTCGGCCCAGCCAAAGCCGTGCTCGACCATCCACTGCCCGCCCTTCTTCATCACCTCACCGAGCTCCGCGGGGTTCACCCGAATCTTGCCCTCGCTGCCCACGCCCGAAGGTACGTCCCGGAAGATTTGGTCCACCAGCTCCTTCAGCTTCGGCTGGACTTGCTGCAGGGTCAGGTCGGTCCTGAGCAGCCTCACTCCGCAGTTGATATCAAATCCGACGCCGCCGGGCGAAACCACGCCGTCCTGTGTCGAGGTCGCCGCCACACCGCCAATGGGGAAACCATACCCCCAGTGGATATCCGGCATGGCCATGGACTTCCCCACGATCCCCGGCAGAAAGGCCACATTCGCTACCTGCTCCAGCGACTCCTCCTCACGAATATGCTCCATCATCTCCGCCGTCGCATACACGAGGCCGTCGGTTCGCATTCCTGCCTTGTACGACCTCGGTATCAGCCAGCGGTATTTGCCGATCCTCTCAATGGTCCCTGTCCAGGGCATATCACTCGCGCCTCTTTCTCAGTACCCTACTCGCCCTTAGGCCGCGCAAAACACGCTCCGCAAGCTCCGGGTTCTCGATGCTCGAGACCGCTTCCCTTATCCGGTTCATCTCCTGCTCGGGCAGGTCCGCTCCTTTTTCCAGCTTCGCCGGACCGCGCTTTTCCTCCTCCCCACGGGCTGCCTTCCGGAAGCCGACCCCAGAGAGCCTGATCTCGCTCACCACCGACGCGCCAAGCCGCTCGTTCAGCTTCTCGATTATGACGGGTCGCAGGAAGTGAAGCTGCTGCGCCCAGACGCTGTCCCGGCACGTAACATACAGGATTCCATCCGCCGCGCGGTCCGCCCTCGTCGCGGCAGCGGTCCTCTCCCCAACAACTTCCGGCCAGATGGCGACCGCCGTCTTCTCTCGGACCCGACCCTCCAAGCCGAGGTGCCTGAGCCCCGCGCGCACCACATCGCCCAGCGCAATGAAGCCCCGTCTCATGCTTTCTCGACTCTCCCCGAGGCTACTGTGAATAGGACGCTCTGGCTCACCATGTCCCTCGGCAGTTCGGCAAGCGACGTGGTCGTCACCAGCGTCTGGCACCGGCCGAGAGTCAGGTCGAACACCTGGGCCCGGCGCTCTTCATCCAGCTCCGATGTGACGTCGTCGAGGAGCGCCACCGGCGGCTCTCCAACCATTTGCTCGATCAGGTCTATCTCCGCGAGCTTCAGGGCAAGCGCTGCGGACCTTTGCTGCCCCTGCGAACCGTACGCTCGCACGTCCAGCCCATTCACCCTCAGCAAAACGTCGTCTCTGTGCGGGCCTCTGGTCGTTGTTCGCCGCGCAAAGTCCGCCTCCCTTGCCACCTCCAGATCTCTGCGAAACGAGCCTCTAACATCGTCGAGGCTCCTCGGCGAGTCAAGCGCGACTTTCGGCTCGTACTCTATCCCTAGGTTCTCGGACCCCCCGGCAAGTTGGTTGTAGAGAGGCTCGGCAAGCTCCGAAAGTCGCCTGAGGAACACCAAGCGTTTCTCGACCATGATGGACCCATACTCGACGAGTTGCTCGTCCCAAATGTCGAGCGCCGCCCCGTCCCGCGTGAGCGACCTTATCTCCTTCAGAAAGCTGTTCCTCTGCTCCAGTACCCGCTTGTACCGCCCAAGTGCATACACGTACTGGGGGCTGACCTGGGATATCTCGAGATTGAGAAATCGCCGGCGGTGTGAAGGATCGGACTTCACCATATCGACATCTGCCGTAGAGAAGATCACGACATTGAGCTGCCCGACGATATCTCCCACTCTGTCATGCTTTACCCGGTTGATCCTTACTACCTTCTTCTCGTTCCGGGCAAGCGTTATCTCGATACTAGCCTCCGGCCGCAGCTCCCTATCCACATCGGCCCTGACCCTTGCCCAATCGGACCCGATGCGGATCACATCCGAGTCCCTTGCAGTTCGATGCGACTTGCTTGTGGCTAACACATAAGCTGCCTCAAGCACAGCGCTCTTACCCTGTCCGTTCGGACCGACGAGGATATTCATCCCAGCATCCGGCTCGAACCCGTCGTCTACATAGTTCCGAAAGTTGGTAAGCTGGACCTTAGTTATCCGCATGGCGGCAGGACTGATCCGGAAACAAAAGTATTATACTCTATTCCTTTGTTGTTAATGTACTCACTGGGGAAGGTGTGGAAACGCGGGGAGTCCGACCGTGCCCCCCGCTTGCCCTCGCATGTGGACAACGGATGGTAAAGGGCAGCGGTTCTGAACCGGGGTTCCGGAAAACTGAGGCCCTTTCGGGGGGCCCTGTTCTCTACAGGGTGTTGCACAGATGTCTCCACAGGTCCCTGGGGACGCATCCGCCCGGGGTCAGCTGTGGCTGCCATTCCGGAGTTCCGCAGACAGCTCCGTGACGATCTCGGCCAGCCGCTCGTCCGACCCGAGGAGCTTCTGGACCTTCTGAATGGAATGAAGAACGGTGGAGTGGTCCTTGCCGCCGAACGCGCGGCCTATGCAGGGAAGAGAAGCGCTTGTCAGCTCGCGGGAGAGGTACATGGCAACCTGCCGAGGCAGGACGATCTCCTGGTTTCGCCTGGTTCCCACCAGATCGTCGACACTGATCTGGAACTTCCGGGACACGGCGAGCTGCACAAGCCCTGGGTCGAGAGGAAGGCGTTCGTCAGCCTCGCTGAAGTACCCGCCGAGGACGTCCTCGGCGAGCTCTTTCGTGACCGGCGTCTTCATAAGCGCCGCATACGCGTGGAGCTTGATAAGCGCTCCCTCAAGCTGGCGCACATTGTTGCGAATAAGGTTCGCGACGTAGGCTGCGACATCGTCGGGGAGCACCATAAGCTCCCTCGCCGCCTTCTCCTGGAGAATGGCCATTCGGGTCTCGAGGTCGGGTGGCACGATGTCGGTGATCATCCCACACTCGAACCGAGAGAGCAGCCTGGCGTCAAGCTCGAGGTCTTTCGGGGCCCTGTCGCTCGACAGCACGACCTGCTTTGCGCTGTCGTAGAGGGCGTTGTACGTGTGGAAGAACTCCTCGACGGTGCGCTCCTTGCCGACGAGGAACTGGACATCGTCCACGAGCCACAGGTCAACATTCCTGTAGCGCCGGCGGAACTCCGATATCCGGTGTTCGCGGAGGGCAGTCACGTATTGGAAGGTGAACGTCTCTCCGCGTATATACGCCACGCGAAGCTCGGGGAAGTTGCGCTTCGTGGCCAGTCCGATTGCGTGGAGCAAATGTGTCTTGCCGAGTCCGGCGCGGCCGTAGATGAAGAGCGGGTTGTAAGTGCCGCTGGGCTTCTCGGAGACGGCGAAAGCCGTGGCCTGGGCGAGCCTGTTGCAGGGGCCGACGACGAACGAATCGAAGTCGTAACGCGGGTTGAGCGGCACCGTCGCCGGGTCGTCATCGGCGGCGCGGCTCCTCTTTGCCTGAGGCTGCGAGTCGTGGACAGCCGTGGACTGGTGTTCGCTCGCCTGCCGAAGTACAAGCCGAATGCCCTGCCCGAGCTCCGCCTCGAGCAGGGCCTTGATCTCCTGGAAGTGTTTTGCTTCCAGCCAGTGTTTGGCGAATCGGCTGGGGGTGCCGAGTACTGCGATGCCGTCTTCAAAAGACAGCGGAACGACCGGTTTGATCCAGCTTTCGAACGAGGGCCTGCTGACCTTCGCGGCAAGCGCGTCGCGCGCTGCCTCCCATGCCCGCGCAAGCGCCAGGAAAGCGTCATCCTGCCCCAGTTGGAGCTGCTCAGCCAACTCTACCCACCCCTCCGCGAAAACTACGGTGACGCCCCCAGCGACCCCCAGATTATAACAGATGGCACCCCCCTACAATCGGATTTCTGTGAAATTTCGTGGGGAAAATTCCCCAGCCCCGGGTCTTGACAGCCTGGCTGGTATCGGGGTAAACTGCAGTAGAAAACTGCATATCCGAGGCAGGGTTTCCCGAAGGAAGCTCGGGACGAAGTGGGAAGATGGTGAGATTCCATCACGGGCCCGCCGCTGTAATCGGGGACGGCCACGGCGGGTTATCCGGTTCACCTTCACGAACCGCATAACCCGGCAAGAGCGCGAGCGACATTCTGCTGCCTAGCGCTAAGCCATCCACTGGAGCGAACTGCTCTGGGAAGGAGCCGGAAGCCGGTTGATCCGTAAGTCAGAAGACCTGCCCAGCCTCGACGGTGCGTTCGTGCTCATCTTCGGAGGCAAAGATGGCGAACCGGTGTTGTTCGTCCCGGGTTCTCACCCGAAAGCGCAGCCGAGAATGGGTGAGAGCCCGTTTTCGTTATGGCTTCACCCTCGTCGAGCTGCTTGTAGTCATCGCGATCATAGCGATACTGGCAGGTATTCTCTTTCCTGTGCTGCTGGGCGCAAGAGAGAGCGCGCGGCAGGCGAAGTGTCTGTCGAACCTCAAGCAGATCGCCGCCGCCTGGCAGCGCTACGCTGACGACTCCGGCGGCAAGGCCTGCCCCGCATACTACTTCTCCCCCGATTTCAGGTACACCTACTCCTGGGACTTCGTCATCGATTCCTGGAACCCCGGACAGCCGCGCGTCGGCCTGCTCGACCCGTACACCAGGTCCGGCCGCATCAACGGCTGCCCGGCATTTGCCTTCAAGGATCCGGAAAGGCCGTACACCGGCTACGCATACAACACCACCTATATCGGCGGAGACCCTTACTACAATATCCCCCCGTGCAAGCTGTCGGAGATCGCTCAGCCTGCGAGAACCGCCGCTTTTGCCGACGGCGGGTGGGGCAATCCGGTGAACGGGCAGAACTACCTCCGCGCGCCGAGCGATCGGCTGTTTGTGGCAGGCAAGGTCCACTTCCGGCACAAGGGAAGCGCCTCCGTGGCTTACGCCGACTGCCACGTCAAAGCGACGGCCGAGAAGCACCTTTACAACCCGGCCGAGCCGGAATGCGGAGCCTTGTCTGACGATGACTCAGCTTACGATCTCAGGTGAGAGGGAATGCAAGCGATGAAGCGGTTCGATCTGATGCTGGCCGCAGCCCTTGCGGCGATGGCGGCCTGTCCGGCAGGCGGTTCTGGCGACGGCCGGTTCGCCTCTGCCGTCGTGAGCTACCAGAACCTCGGGTCCGGGGTCTACGGCGATCCTGACTCGGTGCTCGGAAAGCCTACGACCTGGATTGCCGAGCCGGGGGGCCCCGGTACGCCGGCCGGGACCTACGCGTGCTCGCTCGTCTACGGGGCTTGGAACACAGCGCCAGACGGGACCCCGCTTGTTGTCACGCTCGGCAGCCCGTACGAGACTGGGGAGATCGTCGTCGAATTCGACCCGCCCATTCTCGACGACCCCGACAACTGGTATGGGATGGACCTCATAGTCTTCGGCAACTCCCGGTTCAACGGCAACGGGCTGGTTAAAGCTGACACCGATATGGAGCAATACTACCTGAACAACGGGAGCGTCTTCGAGGAACCGCTTACCGTCAGCGCAAGCCAGGACAACGTCCACTGGTTCACGTTCGCCGCCAAAGCCGACAGCTACTGGCCTACGAACGCCTTTGCCTGGGACAGAACCGTCCACGCGTGGGGCGGGGAGATGGACTGGACCAAGCCGGTCAACCCGGCGCTGAGCTCGGCCGATTTCGCCGGCAAGTCTGCCGCCGATGCAATCGACCTGTACTGCGGGTCCGCGGGTGGGACGGCATTCGACCTCGCCGAGATCGGTCTTGCGCAGATAAGATACGTCAAGGTCTCGGGGCGGGGAGGCGAGGTGGACGGGTTCGCCTGGGTCACGAGACCCCGGGCCATTGGAGAGGCAAAGCTGCTTGCAGACGGAATGCCGGTGTCGCTTTCAGATCAGATCGTGACGGCGGGCACGTCGGAGGTTGGCGACTGCTTCTACATCGAGTCTCCCGACAGGGCCTCCGGGGTCCGAGTAGTTGGGGGGACCGCTGACCGGGACACTTACGTGATGCTGAGCGGCGTGATGGCGAGCGCGGGTGGGGAGCGCGAGATCAGGCTGACCTGGATGCAAGGTGGCGACCCTGGGCGGGTGCGCGCGCTGGGGGTGCCGATCAGAGCGATAGCGCGCGAGTCGGGCCTGGACACCACCGGCCTGCTCGTGCGCACCTGGGGAAGGGTCCGTTCGGTGGACTCCGCCAGGTGCCGGTTCGTCGTGGACGACGGCTCGGGCTGGGCTCTGCAGTGCGCCGTGCCGGAGGCCGATATGCTCCCGGGCCGTGACGCTTACGTCTCCGTGACGGGCATCAGCTCTAGGGATGGGAGCAACGGATCGATCCCCGTCGTCCGAGTAAGGCGCGGTGACGATATCAAGACGTATCCCGAATAGCTCCACTGGTTCCGGCTCAGCGGCTGGATGAATAACACTGGATTACCGGGCGACAGCCCGTAGAGGAGAAAGGAGAAGAGATGAGCAGAAACTGGAAACTGGCCATAACGGCCGCCGCGCTTGCTGCGGCATTGCTGGGGCGCACCGGAGCAAGCACCCTGACGTTCGACAAGGTGCTAACGGAAACGTGGGTTGGCGAGGGCAGCAGCGAGGCTGTCTGCGTGATCGACTTCGGCGAAGCCTATTTCGCCTTTGGCTACAAGTTCGACGGCCCAAAGAGCGGCTTCGATATGCTGAAGACGATTGCGGACAATACCGATCTCGACACAGCCTACACCGACTGGGGCTGGGGGTACTCGATAGACCGCATCTCCTACCGCGGATACTCCCACGAGTTCGACATCTCCCAGCCGCTCGCGAGCTACTGGTGGGAGTACTGGACGGCCACGAACGGAGAGGACTGGGCTTCGTCCTGGACCGGGGCCAGCGACCGCGCGCTCTCGGACGGCGCTTGGGATGGCTGGACTTGGTCTCCGCCGACCCCGCCAAGCACCGCTCCCAGGGTTCCGACCGTCCCGGAGCCGGCATCGCTTGTGATACTGGCGCTCGGCTTCGGGGGAGTGCTTCTCCGCCGGAGGAAGTAGTCCTCGCCCAAGGCCGCTGCCGGGGCGCCGCCACTCCCCGGCAGCGGCCGGCCAGCACGTGGGGTCGCCTGTCATCCCGAACCTGGAAAGTCACCGCAGGTCTCGCCTTTCCCTTTCGTGTCCTCCTAACCTTTCGCGCTTTCGTGATTCAGAGAGTCTGGTTGCTCTGAATGTGGGCCTGACAGCTCTAAGTCTCTGCTGGTCACGAGCTGCCCTTTGCGCTATAATATGAGTGCAGAGTGCGTGCGGAATCGAGCGATTTCGCACGTTTTTCGTGTCTTATGGCAGCGGAGAAGATCCTCGACGAGCTTAACCCAGCGCAGAGAGAAGCGGTCCGGCATACTGAAGGGCCGACGCTCGTGGTTGCGGGAGCGGGAAGCGGCAAAACGCGCGTCCTGACCTACCGGATCGCCTATCTGCTCTCCGAGCTCAGCGTCTCCCCCTCGAACATCCTCGCCGTCACGTTCACGAACAAGGCGGCGAACGAGATGAAGGAGCGGATCGCTCGCCTGGTCGGCGATGTCTCGCGCCAGATCTGGGCCGGCACGTTCCACTCGACCTGCGCGCGAATCCTGCGCGCTCACGGCGACGCCGTCGGGCTGCCGCGCGACTTCGTCATTTTCGACGACGCGGATCAGGTGTCTCTCGTTTCCGAGTCTGTCGAAGACCTGGGCCTGCGGGACGATAAGTACCAGGCCAGGGCGGTGCTCTCGGCCATCTCCTCAGCCAAAGAGAAGCTCCTTTCGCCCCAGGAGTTCGCGGACAGGGCGGCCGGCCAGACCGACCGCACGGTCAGCCGGATCTACGAGCAGTACGAGAAGATGCTCCGCGACAATTCCGCTCTCGACTTCGACGACCTCATTCTCTGGACCGTGCGCCTGTTCAGACAGCGCCCGGACGTGCTCGATCGCTACCAGGACCGGTTCCGTTACATCCTCGTGGACGAGTACCAGGACATCAACTACGCCCAGTACAGCTTCATCAAGCTGCTTGCCGCCAAGTACCGCAATATCTGCTGCGTGGGCGACGATGACCAGAGCATCTACCGCTGGCGCGGCGCCGACGTCGGCCTCATCCTTCAGTTCGATATCGACTATCCCGAGGCAAAGATATTCAAGCTCGAGCAGAACTACAGGTCCACCAAGACGATCCTCGAAGCCGCCCACGAGCTTGTCAGCCGTAACCTCTCAAGACGAGATAAGGAGCTCTGGACTGACAACGCCCACGGACGCGCGATCGATATCTACGAGGCCGCCAACGAGCAGGAGGAGGCGATCCATATCGCCAACGTCATCCTGAACAATGTGGCCGCCGAAGGGCGGCGCTACTCGGACTTCGTCATCCTCTACCGGATGAACGCGCAGTCCCGCGTGTTCGAGGAGGTGCTCCTGTCGTTCCGCGTGCCTCACGTCCTCGTCGGCGCGCTCAGGTTCTACGAGCGAAGGGAGATCAAGGACACGCTCGCCTACCTCCGCCTGGCTGCCAACCCCTACGAAACCGTGAGCCTCAAGCGGGTGATCAACTCGCCGCCGCGCGGCGTCGGCCCGACGACGCTCTCCCGCATCGAGCAGTTCGCCGCTGACCAGGACATCGCGCTCTGGGCCGCGCTCCAGCGCGCCGACGAGATCCCCGACATCCAGAAGAAGACCCGGCGCGAGATCAAGACCTTCGTGGCTCTCGTCGAGTTCCTGCACTCCAAGCGCGACTCGTTTCCAGTGAAGCGTCTCCTGGACGAAGCGCTGGAGGTCTCGGGTTACCTGAGGTACCTGGCGGCCGACCGAAGCATGGACGCCGAGTCGCGCATCGAGAACGTGAGGGAGCTGCTCTCCGTCACGGAGGAGTTCGACCGGTCCGCTGAAGACCGTTCGCTCCGAGCATTTCTCGAGCAGGTCGCTCTGATCTCCGACATCGACACTTACGACGAAAAGGGAAACGCGGTCACCCTGATGACGCTGCATTCGGCCAAAGGGCTGGAGTTCCCGATCGTCTTCATCGTCGGGATGGAGGAGGGCCTATTCCCTCACCGGAGGTCCATGGACGATCGCGACGAGCTTGAAGAAGAGCGGCGGCTCTGCTACGTCGGTATGACCCGCGCCAAGGAGGACCTGCATCTCTCTCACGCTCACCTCAGGACTTTCATGGGGCAGACCCAGAGGCGGGCGAGGTCCAGGTTCCTGAGGGAAGTGCCCGAGCATCTCCTTGCGCAGCGGCCCATCGGAGGGTCGAGCACCGCCTGGAAATCCGCCATCGAGCCGCGCAGGACCCCTTCCACCTCGACCTTCCGGCCTGGAGACAAGGTCATCCACGAGCAGTTCGGCAGAGGGATCGTGCTCAGCTCCAAGGGCGAGGGCGACGATGAGGAGGTCACCGTCGCGTTCGACGGACATGGCCTGAAGAAGCTGGTCGTGGGCTATGCGAAGCTGGAGAGGGCCGGGTAGGTTGCTGCGGCTGCCTGCAGCCGCGCGTTTGGTTCGAGTTCCCGCCGGTAATATTATCCATGGGGTAGGGTGCACCTTTTGTCGTTTGTGTGGGAGGCCCGCGAAGACGGAGGACGGTTACAATGTTCCGGGAAGAGAGAAGCGGCGGGCAGACGCAGTTTTCCGAAGAGGATTTCAAGGTTTGCGATCTCTGCGGCGCGCTTAACCGGGCGGCGAACAGTGAGTGCTTCGTCTGCGGCTGGTACGGCGCGTTCCACCGCGACCCGGAGGTTGTGAGAGAAGCGATAAGGGAGTTCCAGGAGCGCTACGGCGGCCTGAACGAAGTGCTGCTCGCCGAAGAGATACTACCGGACGAGGGTTCCGGCCCCGGCTGGTTCTCCACGCTCTTCGAGAAGATCAAGCTGTTCCTCAGAGGCCGGGGGGCCGCGGGGGAGTAGCGGAACCGCGAGTTACGGACGCAAAGGGCCTGTCCTCAACGCGAGGACAGGCCCTTCTTAGCTTGCACAAACCCGGCGGGAGCTATCTGCGCCTGCGGATGGCGCCGACGAAGCCGAGCGCGCCGGCAAGAACGAGCAACCCGGCCGGCTCGGGAACCCCGGCAGCCGTGAAGCGGAGCTTGTAGCCGTCGGTGCCCGTCGCGCTGGCGAAAGCCGGCAGCACGATCAGGTTGTCTTTCGTCGGGTCTATCTCCCACTCCCACGGGCCATCGTAGCTCACCGACGAAGGCACGTAGTCGAGGTAGAGCCTGTAACTCCACTCGGGTGGAGCCATGAGCGGCGACCCGCTCGGCGTGCTTACGGTTATCATGACGCTCGGGTTGTTCGTAAAATCCCATTTGCCGGGGTTGACCCAAACGCGGATGTTAGGCCAGGTCTTGGTCTCGCCTGGAGCAAGCGGCGCCTGGTAGTCGCTCCGATAGAAGCCTGTGGCACCGAGCCAGCCGCTTTCCTGCTTATGGTAGATGAGATACCCCACGGGTAGGCTGCACACGGTTCACCCGGGGTAGAGGTTGTCGGTTCCGGGGTCGTAGCCGTCCTTCGCGCCCGCAAGCGTGCCGATCTCAAGCTGGGGGCTTCCGAGGATCCCGGCGGCTTTCCAGTTGAACTGCCAGTAAGCCGTGTCGGCGGTCGCGCTGGCTGCAAGAGGCGTCAGAAGGACTATAAGGAGCAGCGCCCGGCGCATTGAACGATCCCCCCGGTCGGACGTGGGTGCAAGATCCGTGCCAGCAGCAGGCTTTCCCCCGGCTCTGTCAAAAGCGGGAGGAATAGCAGCCGCTCCGGCTGGAAGTAGCAAGTAGCGCGAGCGGCAGAGCTGGAGACGGCCGCTCGCGGCTCACAGCGTTAGTGGTACAGGAGGGGCAGCTTAACCAATGTCCAGCCGGATGAACAGGCGAGAGTTTCTAGAGACAAGCGGCAGGGCCGCGCTCGGCGTTGGGCTTGGCGCGCTTGTCGCGGACGCCCTTGCGACGCCCGCGTATGCGCAGGACAATGCCGTTTCCGCGAACGAGAAGATCGTCATGGGCGCGATCGGCTGCGGCGGGATGGGCTCTGGGCTTATCAACGAGTTTATGGGCCATCCAGATGTCGAGATGGTCGCCGTGTGCGACGTCGATTCCAGGCATCTTGATGGCGCCGCGGGTAGGGTGGAGAGCCGGTCGGGTAAGGCGCCGAAGAAGTTCAAGGACTTCCGCAAGCTCCTTGAGATGAAGGAGATAGATGCGGTTATCGTAGGGACACCCGACCACTGGCACGCTCTGCCGACGATCCATGCATGCGAGACGGGGAGGGACGTTTATGTCGAGAAGCCGATCAGCCACGACATAGTCGAGGGTCAGGCGATGGTGGCTGCGGCCAAGCACTTCAACCGGGTAGTGCAGGTCGGCACTTGGCAGCGCAGCGTCGGACACTTCATCAACTGTATCGACTTCGTCCGCTCGGGCAAGATGGGGAAGATCGCCGTCTGCCGCGCGTGGACCTGCGGCAGTGCAGGAGTCGGCAGAGAGAAGCCAACCGCCCCGCCGCCGGAGCTGGACTGGGACTTCTGGCTCGGCCCCGCGCCCAAGGTCCAGTACCGCCCGAATGCCTGCCACGGCAACTTCCGATGGTTCTTCGACTACGCAGCCGGCCTGACAGGCGACTGGGGCGCGCACATGATCGATATCATCCTCCTCGGGATGGACCAGTGGCATCCGCTGGAAGTCGCTTCCTACGGCGGAAAGCTCATCTGCGGCGAAGAGGACGATCGAACCACCCCCGACACTCAGATCGCGATCTTCAGGTTCCCGAGCTTCGTATTCCAGTGGGAGGCCCACGTGGGTGAGCCGGGCCTGGACGGCGGCGGGCACCACGGGTCGGAGTTCATCGGCGAGCATGGGACTCTGACCGTTGACCGCGGCGGGTTCCAGTGGCATCCGAAGGGCAGCGTCGAAGGGCCGTCGAACGAGCCGGCCGGCGGAAGCCACAGCCGCAACTTCCTCGACTGCGTCAAGAGCCGACAGAAACCGCGCTCCGACCTCGAAAGCATGCACTACACGACCACCATGTGTCACCTGGCGAACCTTGCCTATCTCCACGGCAAGAGCGTCAAGTGGGACGGCGCGCGGGGCGTGGTCACGGGCGACGACAAGGCGATGCAAGTGCAATCCTACAAGCGCGAATACCGCAAGCCCTGGAAGCTGCCCATGCACAAGGCGTAAAGAGCGGGGCCGGGCTAGAGGCATAGGGGTTGGGGAGCCCGCTTCCAGGCTCCCCATTTGGTCAATTGCTTCAGGCGCGCTTTCTGAGCTTCAAACCGGCCAGGGCGATCAGGCCGGAGCACAGGGCGAGAATCGAGGACGGTTCGGGGACCGGGCCATGGACCGGTCCGGCTCCCATGCCTACCGCCGCGTTCCAATTCTCCACCGGCAGCCCGCTGTTGAGGAACCAGCCGACATCGTGCGCGTGATTCGGATTGTCGAAGCCGAATAGCGCGTTCTGCACTCCGGCTCCGTTCTCCGGCTCCGTCCAGACCGCGCACCGAAGGCACCTACCATCGGGTGCGGAGAAGCCGCCGTGCGGGGTAAATGCGTCGCGGTGGTCTTCGAGGATGTTGGCAATTCCGAACGGCCAACCGGCAGGGCCGATGATGTTCGTGTAGTCGGCGATGTTGGGATCGCAGGTGCCGACGTGGAACTGGTGTATCATCAGACCCCCAGTGCCGGTGACATCGTACTGGTAGTTACGAATACCACCCCCTCCGCAGATGTTGCCCTGACAGAGGACGGTCGCGCCCCCCTGCGCGAGCGTCGGCGTGGCCAGACAGAGCGCTAGCAGAAGCGCGACGACCAAACACGAGTACTTCACGTATATCCACCTCCTTCCTCAGTGTGGCACACTCGAAGCGCAACGTACCATGAGAATGCCCGCTTGTCAAGGCCGCGCCGCGTAGGCGTAGCAAGCGCTGCGGCCCGGGTCCATTTGATCGGGCCGGTTGTTGAGTGACAGTGCACACCGTTCTCGTGATGGTGCCGTCCGGCCGGGCAGTTCCATATGCTTCGGGACGGAATGCGTGTCCGGAGGATATGAAGATCATCGTCCAGACTTGCGCTCCAGCAGCGAGAGTAGGGGGCGGATTCGGGGGTACTTCTACCTACCGACCTTTTGGACCCAGGTGTCATCCACTTTCCCAGAAGGGTCCCTGACCTCTACCTTTGTCCCGCCGCCGCCATAGGTGTAGCGTCGCTGGTTCCTATTCGCGTCCACCATAGAAGTGACACGCCCATTAGGATCGTAGTTAATGTACGCCACGCTCAATTCGGCCTTACCTGACGGATTCGGCACGCCGACCGAGTTCATGAATGGTCGTCCGCCGATGGCTGTATACCCGTATGCCCAGCGCACAACTTCAGGACGATTGACCTGGGATACCGCAATAAGGCAGGTTATGCCCCCAACGGGGCCAAAGGCGTATCTCACTTGAGTTACGGGCTTGCCCGCCTGATCGTATGTGGTCGCGGTAGAAAGGTAGCGATTCGCATCGTAGGCAAGCCCGAGCAGTAGCTTGCCATCACTCTGAGTTACTTTCGATATTCGACCTGCGGCATCATAGGCAATATCGATGGGGTCGCCTGTGGTCGCAGTGATTCTCCTCAGACGATAGACGTTGGGGTTATTCGTATCCGGGGAGAATATCCATCTGTCCCGATGCGTGAAGCTGAGCATGAACCAATTCCAACGGCCAGGAGACGTCGTTGGCTGGCCGGTGGCGATATATGGCGCGCCGGTCGGCTTCATTTCCCCGGTTGGGGAGCCGTCCTTCAGTACCGGTATCAACTCCTCCTTCGCACCGTTGTACCAGATTAGCGTGAGTTTCCCCCAGCCGGCCTCGGATGATGCCGTGATTCTGGTGTCGTAGTTGTGCGACCAGCCTGGAGACAGGCCAGGTGAAGCATAGCCGACCGCAACCAGTGAGGTGCGATAGAGACGCACAAATTCTGCATCCGGGCCGGTTATATTGGTCGCAGAGATGTCGCGCTCCGGGTTGTTCTGATAAACACCAGAGCCGAGGTAGACCGTGCTTGCGGCAGACGGCCCATACCGACCGGCGGGGACGGCGTCAGTGGCCGCAACGCCATCCGCCCACGGAGGCGGCGGGACGTCGGAAGCCACTGCGATAACGGTAGGTTGTGTCGTGCTGCCGGTCCCGGTAGTTCCGATGCTGCCCTGTGTTTGGGCGCTGGCACAGGCAGCCATGCTAAGAAGGAATGCGAGGCCAAAGGTATGCTTGAGCATAGTATGGTTCTCCTCTCACCAAGTCAAGTGTTCTGCCACCATAGGTGCAATTCCTTTCTGTAGGTGCACCGGACACTCCGTCTGGCCGGCCGAATCCCATATCTCGAATGCACCCACCGCCACATTATACCATTGCCAATCATCGCTCAATCTGCAGAGATTGCCGTCGCCGCTTTTCGCCTGATCTCGAAATCGGCCAGACTCGCTGATTCAGCGCGAGACAAGGCCATACAGACGATTTCGAGGACTGCTGAATTGGAAAGATAGGGGCAGTGGGTTCCGGCCTGGATCTCACTGCCCCTTTGCGCTCTACGGCTTCTTTATCTCAGAACCGTCTCATCAAACAAGTCGGGCCTGACCCAGCTATCGCTGAGCCAGCCAGTTCAACGCTTCTTCCGTTGCCGGTAGTAGTCGCAATCTCAGCCAGGATTTGGCTAAGCTCCACCAGTTGTCGCGGCGCTCCTTCATCAAGGAGAAAACTGTCGTCAGCGACTCAGGCTTGACGTGCGTCTTTACGTCTCTGCTGCCATCCCTCTCTCTTGCCAAGAGCAGTACGAGAGATTCACTGTGCCTACTAGAGTAGACGCTCGCTCTGCAGATCGTCGAGTAATTCCTTGCCAGGGTTGGCTGGAACTCTATAGTACCACCAAGCCAAGCTCTCTCCGTCACTAAGCTTGACGAGTGGCTGACTGGTCTCATTCGTTGCAGCGATAAATCTCTCATCCAGTGGCTGAATGACTTTTGTTAGTACGTCACGTCCCTCGTGCGAAAGTGTTTGCACTAGGCGAGCCAACGAGTCTCGCACGCTTAGATCGTTCAGGTACTCGTAGATGGAATCATCATACTTACGCTCCACCTGCAGGACAAAGTCACGCCATCCAGAGAGCAGCCTATCTAAGGTCTGCTTGAACCCAGCCGCGTTTGACATTTCGCATAACAATGCATCCAAGCGAGCTCTATCGTCCTTGGATAGGTTTCCCAAAATGCTTACCTGGTCTGTCTCAGCCAATACCTCATCCCCTCTCTTGGCTTGAAAAACGTCGGCATTGTGCGCCCGTCTTTCGCCAAAACCCCAAACTCATTCGTTGCTGCTTTGTAGAACAGCTTGTCGCCATTATAGCCCTTTCCAGTCAGTCCCTCGCTTTTCGACGAGTAAAAAGCGCTGATCTTGTCATGAATCTGCTTCGGCAACTCAATTTACGGGATACCCGTATATTTTATTTGTCTTGCCCACCTGGTGCATGGTCAGGTCGGGCAGCAGGATTTCTGCTGCCCGACCTGACCATGCACCAGCAGAATTAAGGGTTACAGTGTTCTGGTACCAACCAGCCCAGGAGATCATCGAGTCTAATGCCATAAGCATTAGGCTCATCATCCTCCTGCAATCCCTCCCCAAGGAACTCCTGAAGCACCACATCACTAAGCGCATCAAGTTGTTCTTCAGTCAAGACCTCTACGCCGACCCTGTCTGCCAGAGGGACTAGCTCTGGACGGCGCTTTGCCACAACTTCGCGCAGAACTTGGATCATCTCTTTGTGACGCATAGTGACCACCTTCGTCCTTACCGTTTGATCCTGTAAGCTTTTTTGGTCTTGGCAATGACTGTGATTACTTGGCCCTTCTTGTTCAGCACGACCTTAGCAGATTTGCCAATGTATTGGACTGACCCGTCGGCCTGCCGGACAACCTTCACAGGGTTCTTGACTGCATCCAGTATTGCCCCAGGCGAGACTCCGTGTCCTTGACGGGATATTGCCCGGTTTTCCATATGCTTCCGGACGAGATGCCCAGGGCATATGAGCGTCCGACGGCTATGGGAGGCTAGGGGCCAGGACCTGAGCCTCCCGATTCAGCGATCCTTCGCCGCACGGCAGCCACAGTCTTCTCAAATCCGTACTTCGCGTCGGCTTGAGCCGCGTCGAGAATCGCGTCGCTCTGCGCCTGGTCACCCAAGATGTGGCACAGGATGGCCGTGTACATCAGTCTGATGCCGTCATGCTCTGGATGCAGACGCGATGAGGGCGGCCATATACCCCGGTCGCATTCACGGCGCGGCGCAAGCAGGAAGTCCAATACCTCCCTGCGCGTATGGAAGCGGTCCAAGAACGGCAGGCCATCCTTAACCAGACGCTGTCTGATGTCCAGGCCAATGTCAATGTCGGCGCTTGGGGTATCCGTGGCTGTCAGGTCCCACCAAACGTCCATTTCCGCTTCCGATAGGCACCCGAGTCTCGCGAACAGGGCACAGTCATGGTACTTAGGTCGGGACGGCTCTTGCACGGGGACGTAGATCGAGATCAGACTCGGCACGAAGACGCCGCAGGTAACGGTGAAAGTGCTTTGCGTCGGGTCATTCAGGCTGGAACGCTCGATCTCGACGAGCCAGGTCAACTCATCAAGCGCACGGTGATACACGCCTCCCTTCCGGACGAAACCCTGATCTTTCAGGAGCGGCGTAACGTACCCTTTCAGTATCGACTGAATTCTTGCCTCAAATGGAGATGCCATTCGTACCATCCATCCTAGTAGTACAGGACACGCCCTCGCTTGCGCGTTACGTCCTCGTACTTACGGATCTGAATCCGGCCTTTAGCGCGCCCTGTGGGCGTGTTGGGTTTGAACTCGGTATCTAGGGTCTCACCCGTTCGAGGACCAGCACCCAATCCTGAGGCGCAGGCAGTCGCGGTGGCGTGTAATCGTCACCCGTGAGCAGCGATATCTCGGGAACCTCCACCGCAGGCAGGATGCCAGGGTTTTCGTTCAGGACCAGCGGCAGTCCCCTGGCCTTGCTCTTGATCGGAGCAAGCGTCAGCCGCGACAGTCCGAAGTTGTCGAACTGCTGGCGCTCCCCGACCTGGAAAAGCCAGACACCGGCCTTGCCCGGCGTGGTGTTGCCGACCTTAACACTCGGGGTGCAGTAGGTGTTTTTCCCGTCCGTAACGGCCAAGGCCGCATAGTTCCCCCAGGCCGACATAGTCAGCCTGATATCCGGCCCGATCTCGGGCACTGAGACCATACCGAGCTGAGGACCGTATTCCGCGTTCTTTCTGTCGTGGATAAAAATGGCCTTTAGCAAAGGACTGTACACGCCCACGAGATAACTGTCGGGATTGTGAAACCGAAGAACGATGCCCGCTTCGGCATCGCTCTGGGCGCTGGCGGCGGCCGTCAGGTCAGCCTCGTCAACCTTCTCGATAACGGTGACCATACCCTTCCTGCCGACGAGGCGGCCGTCTTGGCGTTGGCTTGGAGTTCCGCAGTCGTTCCAAGCCGAGGCATCGCCATTCTCGAAATCGTCACTGAAGAAAGCGGGCTGCGCGGAAGGACGGACAATCGTTCCTAGGTCGTAGCGCTTGGCAGTCGCAGGGTCCCAGTAATAGGCGTGGTAGGTCGCGTCCGGCTCCAGCCTCTTGATGGTTGGGGACGACCAATCGTAGTAATGGCCGGGAATGTAGACAAAGCGCACCTCGCCGGGGATCCCCGCGGCATAGGGAAGATCCCACCTGCCGCCGCGCGCGGCAAACTGCTGGTTGTCATCGTACCACTGGTCGTGCGGCTCAGACAGGGCTGTGCTGTGCGGCTCGACCCAGTCCGGGTGTGGCTCGAAACGCCACCACGGGTACTCTTCCAGCAGCCTCTTGGCCAATCCAAGCTGCGCGGAGCCGGGCAGCTTCATAGCCTCGAACCAGGCCGTCAGTTCGTACTCCGCGCCGCGGACCGTTTCTGAGTTCATCTGCCAGATGCCGCCCGCCCCATAGGTGTGGCCGGCCGCTCCGCTGAGTATCGAAGACCAGAACATCTGGCGCTGCACCTCCGGCCCGTTGGTCATCATGTGCCCTTCATAGCAGACCTCGCCGACCAACACGGGCATCGCAGGGGTTTTGGAGTAGTGCGAAGTCACTTTCGAGACGGTATTGGCGGCTGCTTTACTCCAACTGCCGTAGCTGTTGGCCCAATCGCCGTGCCCGGTCTGGAGCATATCGAAGTCGAGAACCGTGTCGTCGGTCAAAGATTGCCGGCCTGAGGTATGGGGGTGCGCGGTAGCCGGGCGGCCATAGGGGTCGGCGCTTCGCACGTATCTGGCCACATTGGTCCACTCCGGCCCGCCCGCCTCGCCTCCCACGATCCAGATCACCGGATACGCACCGTAGCGCGCAATCAGATACCGCCAGTGCTTCTTCATCTTCTCCACGCCGATCGAGGGCATGTGCCATCCCCAGCCGCCGACAATCGCAGGGACTATACCTTGATCGATGAGGTGCTCGATCCGCCGGTCGGCATAGTGGAAGTACGCCGGGTTGACGCGGGCGTAGTCGTTCTCGTAAGGCATTCCGCCCTCGTTCGCCCAACGGGGGTCGAATGGCGGCTCATCCGGATAGGGACCGGCGACGATCTGCACGACGGTAAAGCCCTTGGCCTTCCGGTCGGCGGTAAGCCTGCGGAAACCTTCCCAGGGGATCCGTTTGCACAGGCCCTTCCACCACGTGTCGCCGAGCCAGAAGAATGGAGTGCCGTCGGCGTGTTCGAAATGACGCCGATCTCCAGCCACCCGGATCGAGCCGTGCTGGTAGAGCGGATTGCCGCCATCGTAGGCGGCCACTTCGATCTCCCCTTCGACACCGTGCAGATCCGGGTTGGTTCGGTCAGAGCATTCAGTGCGATAGACGTGCTTCCCGACGCTCCCTGAGGAGAAACGGAAACACCATCGACTGCCGCCGTCCCAGAACGCCGGTATACGCAGCTGCTTTCCATCTGGCTGCGTGACAAGGGCGTCGAGTTCCACCTCGTTGAACGGGTCCGCATACAGCTTCTTGGTTGCCAACCTGACTTCGACGACGCAGTTCGCTTTCACGGTGACGGCCTGGGCCGAGGAGCAGCATGCCAGAACAAGCGCAGCGCAAAGCCACGCGCTTGCTGCGCCACTGCCGCTGACGGCCGGGGGAAGTAGTTCGAGCATAAGCGGCATCCTTCCTCTCCGAACGAGATAGCTTGTACGGTTCGAGCGTACGACATTTGCGCATCAACCATATTGCTCGGACCCAACGCGCAGGCAGCCGGCAGCGATCTGCCTGGCGCCTTGTCGTGTGCGCCGTGACGAAACGCGCGTCTCCGACCGTGTGAGACGCCGCGATACGGCTGCCGCCTATAGCGACCAGCCCTGGCGGTACGGTCTGTTGACGTAGTAGTCCGCTTTCGGGCAGTTGATTGCCTTCATGGCAGCGGCGTCCCAGTAGATGGGCTCGCCTGTCACGATGGCAAGGTTCCCCAGCAGGATGGTCTCGGTCAGCGCCGCTGCGTAGTCGAAGTTGGACATGGCCGGTTCGCCGCCCTTGCACGCGCGTATCCACTCCGCGTGGTGGCCCGGCGAGCGCGGCAGAGTCTGCGGCGGCGACTTGAGATCCGCGAACTTCTCCTTCGGCAGAAGCTCGCGGTCCGAGCCGTAATCATCCGGCGAGAAGAGTCGGCCTTTGTCGCCGATGATGACCACGCCGCTTTCCGGCAGCTCGCGGCCGTCCAGCACATCCGCCGGTGGCTTCAGGCCGCCGTCATACCACTTGAGTCTCAGTGCCCGCAGATCCCCGCGGGCCGGGAACGTGAAGTGCACGATCGACCGTTTTGGGTAGGTCTCTTTGGTCATCTCGAACACCTCGGCCTGAACAGAGATCGGGTTCCTGAGGTCAAGCGCCATGAATGGCATGTTCAGCGTATGACAGCCCATGTCACCGAGCGCGCCCGTGCCGAAGTCGATCCAGCCGCGCCAGTTGAACGGCTGGTAAGCGGGGTGATAGGGACGTTTGGGCGCGGGCCCGAGCCAGAGGTCCCAGTGCAGTTCACTCGGCACAGGTGGAGTCTCCTTGGGACGGTCTATCCCCTGCGGCCAGACCGGCCGGTTGGACCATACGTGGATTTCGTACACCTGCCCAAGTGCCCCGGAACGTATGACCTCGACCTCTTCCCGCAGGCCGTCGGATGCAGTCCCCTGGTTTCCCATCTGCGTGGCCACTTTGTGCTTGCGGGCCATCTCCCGCATCATTCTGGCCTCGTATACAGAGTGAGTGAGAGGCTTCTCACAGTACACGTGCTTCCCCATCTTCATGGCCATTATGGATGCCGGGGCGTGCGTGTGGTCGGGCGTGCTGACTACCACCGCATCTATCCCTTTATGCATCTGGTCGAGCATTCTGCGGAAATCCGCATACACCTTGGCCTTGGGGAAGCTCTTCGCAGCGTCGGCGGTGATCCCATCGTCTATATCGCACAGTGCTACGATGTTCTCCCCCGCGACTTCGTCGAGGTTGCCGGCTCCCCTGCCGCCGCATCCGACGATGGCGATGTCGAGCTTCTCATTGGCCTCGTAACCGAAGGCCATCCGGCTGCTGCGCAGGAAAAGGAAGCCGGCGCCGCCTGCCGCCGCACCCCTCAGAAAGGTTCGGCGAGTGATCCCTTTAGACATAGTTAACCCTCCTTACCCACCTATCAGCTATCCGCTGTCTGCCTACCGCTTCTCGTCGCAGCCCCCATAATCCTTGCTCTTTTTGGCCGTCCGCTCGAGGGCGCCTGAGCATAGGCTGGGGCAGCAGGGCACCGTCGGGCGGAAAGTCGGAATTGTCCCTAGTTTCTACGAAATCATCCCCTTGCGGAACCCTGGTAGCTTAGCTATGATCTAGACAGTAGGACCACGAGATTCCTTGGCTGAGCCATCAGCCAGGCAAGACATTGCGAGCTCCTACGTCCGTGGCTGGATATTCGGAGAGAGGTGATGTCGCACCGTGCGTATGTACGTGGTCCGTGCTCCACTTCGTCTTCGCAGACTGTGGACCACACGTTGATTTCCACTGAGAGCAAAAGGAGGAAGAAGCAGTTGAGAAAACTCGTGACGTATCTGTGTATCTTCGTACTCGTGGCTCTGGTTCCGACGCTGGTATGTGCTCAGACCAACCTGCTCGTGAACCCGGGCTTCGAGAGCGGAGGAGGTCCGAATGCCCCGCCGTGGATTATCGGCTGGTGGGGCGGAGGCGGCCAGGCGGTGAAGACCGTATTTCACACCGGCGCGCGAAGCTGGGAGGTGGACGGCACAACGCCGGACTCCGATTACCCGGCGGTTCTACAGCCGAACATAACTGTCAGCCCTGACAAGTACTACGTGATGAAGGCGTGGGTCAAGATTCCTGACGCCAGTCCGACGAACCCTCGCTGGATCTCGCAGGAGTACGGGTACGGCGGCGGGGCGATCTATGTTGATCTCGGCGAGCAGACGCTCGAGACCCCGGACTGGGTGCAGCTTGTCACGCCGATGTTCAAGTTCCCACCAGGGCTCACGCTGCTCGACTACTACTGCGTGTATACGGATCTTGGCTTCATCTACTATGTGGACGACTGCGAGCTGCTCGAGTATACCCCGCACAAGATCGGCGGGACGGTTACCTCCGGCGGCGCCCCCTTGGCCGGCGCGCTGGTCGCGGCCAGCTTCACGGCGCCTGCGTTCAACGGCCCGCTGGCGGTGGCTACGACCGGCGCGGACGGAACCTACAGTCTGTACGTTCCGAACGGCACGTGGTATGTGGCCTCGAAAGCTTCCAGGTACTCCCTCTCCGAGCGGCCGACTCCGGTCGTGGTGAGCGGGTCCGACGTGTCGGGCATCAACTTCGAGTTGAGCTATGTCGGGATACACAAGCTGATCGAGCTTAAGACCGACGATCTGGTTGTCGGCGATTACGTGTTCACTTGGCCTAACACCGGCACGCTCGGTGGAACGTTCGAGTGGGGCATGACCGGTGCTCCGATGGTCGAGGAGGTCGACGGGAAGAAGGCTGTCACGCTCCTTGGGCAGGAAGGCGACTGTTACATGGTGGCGTCCTTCAACTCGCCGCCGGAGATATGCTACGACGGCGCATGGTCGGTGGCATTCTGGGCCTACAACCCAACTGTGGAAGAGGGAATCGAGACCGTGATCGGCTGGGGGCAGCGGGGCGCCGATGCTCAGCTCTGCCAGATCGGCTACGGTGCGAATTATCCGTGGAGTGCAGGCGCACACTGGGGCTGGTATGACATAGGGTTCGACAGCGGCACGCCGGCCGCGGCCCAGTGGCACCTCATCTGCCTCACCTTCGATGGCGCTGAGGAGAGGGTGTATGCAGACGGTCTGCTGAACTCCACCGAGGAGAAGATCCTGCAGATCTTCCCGGACCAGCCGTTCTACCTCGGCTGCTATCACGAGCCCGACATGACGACGCGAATCGAGTACTACAGCGGGTCCCTGGCGTCGGTTGAGGTCTACGACGCGGCCTTGACGGAGGCCGAGGTGAGGGAGCTGGCAGGTATGACCCCGATTGCCGAGATCATCACCAAGCCGGATGAGACCGAGGTTACGGTGAGCGCGCCGATCACCCTGGCCCCGAAGGACAGGAGCGGCGTTCAGAAGAGCTACCTCTATCTGGAGGATCCGGACAGGACGGCGGCCATCCGCGTCGAGAGCGCATCGTCGTTCGACGCGAATGCCGGCGGCGCGGCCATGGTGAAGGGCCTGCTCAAGACGAATGCCGCCGGTGAGCGCTACATCCTGACCAATGCTCCGTCCATCCTCGTCATCGGCGACCCCAACGCGTTCGTCCCTGCCGGTCCCAAGCCGTTCGGCGTGAACACCAAGTCGGTGCAGGAAGACTCTAAGACCGTCGCTAGGCTCGTTACAGTTGGCGGTACCATTAGGACGATTGCGGGCGACAAGAGCTTCTTCACCATAGCCGACGGTTACTACAAGGACGGCTCCGAGGTCGAGACGAAGGTGGTCATCGAGGGCCGGTCCAAGATCGGTTGGTTCAACGTCGGCGACTTCGTGCAGGTGATTGGCGTTGTCAGCAAAGCGTCTGCTGCCACCAAGGTGGTCATCTACCGGGACATCGTGACCAAGTCCTGGAAGTGCGGCTTCGAGCCGGAGGAGGGTTACGCCCTGGGCGACGTCAACGGTCAGAATGGATGGGTGCTTGGCTGGAATCCGAGGGACCTCGTGGCGCCGGCCACCGTTTCCAACGAGCGGGCGGCTTCCGGCACTCAGTCGCTGAAGTGCGACGTTCCGAATAGCTACGCTGGCTATTGGTGGGAGAACCTCTTCTGTCTGGACAGCCCGCCGGCCATACCGAACGTGCCTATGAAGTCCGCCACGGTCAAGATGAAGATATGGAGAGACGGCGGCACGACGGTTTATAAGACTAAGACCTATCCCAACGTGTGGTTCAACCAGATCGGGTGGTACCCGTGGAACCGGTATTGGGACTTCGGCGATGACCCGGATACCCTGGTGAACTCAAACACCACCACGCTGATGCACGCCCAGATCTACAACGACACGCCGAGGCGGTACGGAGACCCGGGCTGGCCTCAGATCGCGGGACGCTTCGTGGACATAGTCGTCTTTGACGACTACACCAACTCCCAGCGTTCTGTCTGGTATGACGGCGCTCTCGTTGCCGACAAGCTCGCCATGACTGGAAACGGCCTTGGCGGTGGGCTGACGATCTTCTATGGCTCGGCTAACCCGTGGATAGACGGCCAGATCCTGGGCAAGCCGGCCTATATAGACGACATCGAGGTAAGCTGGGAACTGCGCTAGTGGTTCCCTCTGACTAAGTTACGCCAGGCCCGCGCGCCGGACACAGGAGGCGCGGGCCTGGCCCCCCAAGGCAACAATAGCGGTTGACAAGTCCCCGGCCCGGCATGCCGGATCGACGTAGTGGCCGGATAGGGCAGTTCAAGCCGGGCCGGGACACTCTTTGCCCGCGGATCGACACACAGGCCATCTTGACGGATCAGCTGGCCTCTGTCACTATTCCCTTGGCAGGGGAGGGCCGGTCTCCCGTCTTCTTTAGTTGGAGGTGGAGCGTATGCGCGGTAGGAGCATGGCGCTGAGGGTGGCCGTTGTCGCCGGTCTGGCGCTGCAATCGGCAGGAGTGTTCGGGATTGGGGCGCTCTTCCCTCGGCAGGGAAGCGGCGCCAATCTGTACACTCCCGGCGCGCGCGCCTTCATCCACCGCAGCGGCTTGCGTGAGGATCTGATCCTTCAGATAGGATTCGCTGGCAAGCCGGCCGAGTTCGCCTGGGTGATACCCATACCGTCCCGCCCAGTCGCGCAGTTCGCGAACGCCTCGATCTTCGAGGAGCTCCGGCGAGTGTTCAACCCGCGGCTTATCCCGGGCCCTGGTACAAGGGTGCCGGCGGAGCCGGGAAAGGGCGAGCAGGGGCCGCCCCCGGTGCAGATTCAGGATTCCACCATAATCTCGCCGTACGAGGCCGGGGCCCTTCCTCGCTGGCTCCGGTCCAACGGCTACGAGGTGCCGGACGCGGCGTACGGCGTCATCCAGGACTACGTCAAACACCAGTGGTTCTTCGTCGTAGCGCGTGTGCGGGCCTCGCCGGCCGAGAACCCACGCTGGCTGCAGCCTGTCTGGATCACCTTCCAAAGCCAGCGGGCCGTCCTGCCGATCAAGCTGGCCTCGCTCGGTGCCAAGCCAATCGTTGCGCAGCTCTTCGTTGCTGCCGACGTCTTCGTCCGCGCGCCGGGGTTCGTCGAGGCCTATCGGAGCGATTCGCCGGCCAGGACGAGTTACAAACAGAACGAACTCCCACTCTTCTTCCAGGTGGTCACGCGCGATTGTAAGCTGACCGAACTCCGGCGCAGGCTCGATCCGAAGGACATATCGGCCGATATTGCGATCGTCCCAAAGTGATGAGCGGGTGTCGGCTGTGGACTCGGCTGCCGCTGTCGTCGGTCCGCAGCGAGGGAAGGTCGTCTGAGTCGGCGGGCTAGGTCGTGAGCTCGTGCCAGGGGCCGCAAAGGCGGGTGTCAACCGGGCCGGCGGCTGCGCCACGATTGCAGTCGGCCTGGACCCGGAAGATGGTGTCGGCCGCCTTGGGGTCAGGCTCCAGCCTCATGCCGAGCGGAGCATCCGGCGGCCTAACGTGCCATCTTCCGGACCCAGGCCGGCGACTTCACCTCACTCTGTCTCCTGCAGCCGAGAGCTAATGGTTCGGCTTGCCGGAGTTCGAATGAGGGACCACAACAGTCGATTGAACGGAGGCTGTGTTGCCCGCCCCGTCGGTTCCAGTGAGGACGAGCGTGTAGGCTCGACCGTCCTTGTCGGTTTCGTTCCTGGACGCAATGAGAGTGACGGTGACCGGGCTGGTCGTAACGTCCATCTCAGGCTGAAGGAGACCGTACTCGTCAACCACCTTCAGGTGCAGCGCCGCGACTGCGGAAGTGGCATCGACAGCCGAGAACGCGACCGAAACGTCCACGGGCTTACCCTTGGGCGGCCAAAGCGTGGCCGTCGAAGGAGTAAGGGCGAGAGTTGGCGGTTTGGTATCGACCTTGATCTCGACCTGCTGCGCTTCCGACTTGTTGCCCGCAAGGTCTTCCGCGCAGTATCCGAACCAGGTGACGCCCTCGGCCGCGATAGTGACCGGGCCGGAGCAGGTAAGCCAGGTGACTCCGTCCAGGGTGTAGTATACGGCCTTGACCCCAGACCCGCCAGCGTTGTCCTCAGCCGTGAGCGTTATCACGACCGGTGAGACGTACCACCCGCCGACACCCAGGGCGCCGGACAGCTCCGCCGAGACCGTCGGCGTCGTCGTGTCCGAAGCCTTGGTGTGCAGAAGCAGGACAAGGCCGTTCCAGGGATCAGCCAGCGCGACATCCGGCAGGCCATCGGAGTTCAGGTCCCCCACGGCGAGCGCGCCCGGCTGGTAGAAGCTGCTGTAAGGGATCTCGTAGCTCTCCCAGGGGCCGAGTGTGCCCTCCGCGGTCTGATGGAAGACGGTGAGCGCCGCATAGCCGCTGTGCGCTGCCAGAACGTCTATCCTTCCGTCTCCGTCTATGTCCGCGAGCGCAATCGGCGCGGCGCAGTCGAGCGAAGCGTAAGTGAGGAGCTGAGCAGGGGAAGGCCAGATCGCCGGCTGAGCGTAGACTCCGATCAGCGCCTGTGGCTGGTTCACGGCTGCCGAGAAGACAAGGTCATCTCGGCCGTCGCCCGTCACATCGCCCGCGGCGAGCGAGTGCGCCCACAGAGCAGGGAAGTACCGAGGGGCGTCGTATCCTCCAGCCGCGTTGCCAATGAGGCAGCACGCCTGGTCTCTGAGAAGCAGGGCTATGTCCCGGCGTCCGTCCGAGTTGTAGTCAAGCGCGGTGACGCAGCGAGCGTTCGCGCCGGCCACCGGGTAAACGAGCGGCAGACCGAACCTGCCGGACCCGTTCTGCAGGAAGAGAAAGGCGGCCGCGGTGCTCCCGGTGGTCATAGCTATGTCCACAAGGCCGTCGCCGTTGAAGTCGTTCAAGGCCATGCTGTTGATGTTGCCATAGCCGGAGCAGACAGATGGAATGCCGAGCGTGCCGTCCGGCTGCTGGTAGTAGAGGAGGATCAGCCCGCCTGTGCCGCCGACGGCAAGGTCGAGGCGACCGTTTCCGTCAAGGTCGGCGATCGCCAGGCCCAGCGGCATGTTCGGGGCGCTGAGAGCCACAGGTGTCCCGAGTGTGCCATCCTCCTGTTGGTAAAACACCAGAACCGCGGATGGCCAGACGGTGAGAGCCACGTCATCACGGCCGTCACCATTCAGGTCTCCGACGGCGACGGTCTCTGCCTCCTGCTCCAGCCAGTAATAGGTGTAGGGTTCGAACTCTGCAGGAGATTCCGCCCAACAGGCGGCCGCCAGGAGGGTGATTAGGAGCGAGAGCTTCGGACACCGCATCGCGATTCCCCCTTGCTCACGTAATCGTCGGCCGCGCGCTCCAGGGCTGATGCGGAAGGTCTCTACTGCTATTGTGCCATGGTTGCACGGAAATCGGGACTGCCAGTAAATGACCGGGGGCGCCCGGTGGCTTGACCCAGCTCGAACCGCTCGCGCCCTGGGCGGGCCGGCGCGGCATTTCGGAGCCGGTTCGGTCGGCTCTAAGGCTGTGTGCTGAAGCTCCCAAAATGGGTAAAGACACGGCAGACTCTGCACCCGGGAGGGCAGCCTGCCATGCGAATTGTCATATCCTCCAGGAGGATACTGCGGACCCTGCTCATCGTTCAGGCAGCACTCACGCTTGCGCACATCGCCGTGGGTACGTGGCATCACTTCCTCCGCCATCCGGACCGATTCGGGCTAATGCGCCAGTTCAGCCTCGATGAGGAGGCGAACATCCCAACCTACTATGCAGCCCTCCTGCTGCTTGCCGCCGCGTCGTTACTCGCACTGATTGCCGCAGCAAAGGCCAGAGAGAAGGATCCCTATCGCCGTCACTGGGCAGCCCTGTCTATCGTGCTGCTCTACATGTCGATAGACGAGGCCTGCATGATCCACGAAACCTGGAGTTCGTACCTTCCCAGCCTCCACCGCGGCGCTGGCATCATGCACTTCCCGTGGATACCGGTCGGCATTGCAGTGGTGGCGCTCGTTGCGGTCTCGTTCATACGCTTCTTCCTGCATCTCCCGAGAACGACACGGATGCTTATGGGCGCGGCCGCGGCTGCGTACGTTGCCGGCGCTCTCGGAATGGAGATGCTCGCCGGCATACTGAAGGATGTGACGATCAACCAGGGTATCTCCTACGCAATGGTCTCCACGACCGAAGAGAACCTGGAGATGCTGGGGATGGCCCTGTTCATATTCGCGCTGCTCTCCTACATCAGCGAGCACATGCCCAGGCTGGAGCTGAGCGTGAGCCCCTACGGCAAGATCCCCGAGGCCGAAACCCCGACCGATGCGCGCCCTGAGCTGGATTGACGCCGCCAGACTCTGCTGGTAAACTACTGCCCGGGGATGCAAATGCTTGAACGTCTGTTTGGGCTCAAACAGAGGGGCACCAACCTCAGAACCGAGGCCGTCGCCGGAACCACGACGTTCATGACGATGGCCTACATCATCTTCGTCAACCCCGGCATACTCTCCAAAGGTCACGTGCCATTCGATGCAGCAGTAACGGCTACGTGCATCGCGGCTGGTGTCGCGACTCTCGCAATGGGCCTGTATGCCAACTACCCGTTCGCGCTCGCCGCCGGGATGGGCATGAACGTCTTCGTTGCCGTTGAGATGACATCAAAACTCGGCAGTTGGCAGGCGGCGATGGCGATCATCGTAGTCGAGGGCCTGATCATCGCCGTCCTGGTGCTTACCCGCGTCCGGGAATGGGTCATGAACGCCATCCCGATGGCGCTTAAGCTGGGTATCGGAGTCGGCATAGGGCTGTTCATAGCCTTCATCGGCCTCAAGCAGGGAAGGATCATCCAGCCGAGCCAGGCCACGTTCATCGAGCTGGCCGACCCGCGCAATGCGGTGACGCTCGTTACCGCGGCCGGGCTTTTCATCACTGTTGCGCTGATGGCGCTGCGGCTGCGTGCCGCAATCCTTCTCGGCATCCTCATCACTGCCGGCATTGCGCTCGCTGCGGGGCTGATTCACTACCAAGGTGTGTTTCACTACCCGCACTTCCCAGAGACGTTCGGCCAGATCGACTTCTCGCCCCTGGGCAGCCGCAGCCTCGCACTGCTGGCCTGGGCATTCGTTTTCTCCTCCATGATGGTGGATTTCTTCGACACTATGGGCACCGTCATAGCGGTCGGCGAGGAAGGCGGGTTCCTCTCCGAAGGGAGGCTGCCGAGGCTGAGGAGAGTGCTCCTCGTGGACTCACTTGCAGCATCGCTCGGCGGGATCTTCGGCGCCAGCTCTAACACGACCTACATCGAGAGCGCCGCGGGTGTGGCTGAAGGCGGCCGCACCGGCCTGACCTCCGTCATCACAAGCGTCTTCTTCTTCCTTGCCATCTTCTTCTCTCCTCTCGTCGCCATGGTAGGCGGAGGGGTGAGAGGGGGGCCGTTCAACCCGGTGACTGCGCCTGCGCTCATCGTGGTCGGGTTTCTCATGATGTCGGCCGTGCGCTGGATCGCTTGGGATAACGTCATGGACGCATTCCCGGCGTTCCTCATCATCATCGGCATTCCGCTCACGAACAGCATATCTCACGGGATCGGGCTTGGGTTCATCGCCTACGCGGCCATGAGGATACTCTCGGGCAAGTGGCGCGAGCTGAGCGTGGTGATGCTCGTGCTCTCCGTGCTGTTCGCCGCCTCGTTCGTGGTCAGGTGAGCGGTTCTCGACCGGCGACCCGGGGCCGCTCGTCGCCGAACGGGAATGTGGCATGCCAGGAGCGGCCGCCCCGTGATTCTCCGGTCGTCCTCCTCTCGAAGCGGCCGGCCGGCGACGAGGCCCGCCGCGGTCCAGACCGGCTGGCCCTTGACACCGGTCCGTGTTGACGCTATTGATGAGGTTAGAAGGAGGACGGAAGTTGAGCCGCAAGTGCGTTTCTGGTCTTCTCGCCGCCGCCATGCTCCTGGCATGCAGCGCGGCTGCCACAGCGTTCGGCGTACCGGACGTGGTGAACCAGGTAAGCCAGGATTCCTACCGCTGCTACCTCGACGATCAGCTCTATACGCATCTCGGTGACAGCAGAGGCTACTACGGAGCACAGCACGACGCTGCACAGACAAACATACTCAACTTCTTCCAAACCTTCGGCCTTGCCGCGAGCCTGGACCCCTTCTACTACTCCGGACGGCAGTTCGACAACGTAGTCGGCGTACATTGGGGAGCGACGCGTCCGGACGATATCTACGTTGTGGGTGCGCACTTCGACTCGGCCGAGACCCCGGGCGCAGACGATAACGGCAGCGGCGTAGCCGGGGTATTGGAGGCGGCGCGTGTCCTGTCGAGTTACGACTTCCAGGCTACCCTCGTGTTCATCGCGTTCGACATGGAGGAGCGCGGACTGCTCGGCAGCGGCGCCTATGCGGCCGAGCACGCAGGCGACAACATCGAGGGCATGGTGTCGCTCGATATGATCGCCTACAACCCCGATCGCAGCGACAGGGCCTGGGTCTATGGAAGGACCGCATCGGATCCGATCAAGAACTCGCTTGCCCAGGCAGCGTCGCTCTACGGCGGGCTGCACCCTTCGATAGGTGGGGACGTGCCCTATAGCGACCAGGCCTCGTTCGAGGCATACGGCTTCCAGGCGTCCCTTCTGATCGAGTACTCGGTCTGGAGCAATCCTTACTATCACAAGGCCGCAGATTCCGTGGATACGCCGAACTACATTGACTACCTGTACGCAACCAAGATGACCCGCGCCACCGTCGGCTACCTGGCCGGCGCTGCAGGGCTGGTGCCCGAGCCGGGCAGCCTGACAGCGCTTGGAAGCGGCCTTGTCTGCCTTGTGGTCCTCGTCCGCCGCCGGCGGGTGCAGTGCGGCTCAGCAGGAGCTTCGCCCTGCCACCGCGTGCTAGGTTCTTGAACGCGCTTCAGAGCCTCGAAGTCTCCTCCTCGATCTGGTGTATCATCGCGTGGTGCTTCTCGTGCACGCCGAGGCCAGGTGATCCACGGCCTAAAGCGTCGTGGACTCCATGCTTTCCCTTATCTCCGGGGGAGGGGGTTCGTAAAGCCTTTCGGTAGGTTCGGGCTCCGGTCCGAGGACCTTGGCCCCAAGAGCGGTGCTTAGAGCGAAAGCGAGATATCCAGCGCCTGCGGCGAATGCTCTGCCGGATGCGGCCCTGCCTGTGATCTGGTCCACAGTCTCGCACGCGATGCCGTCGTCCAGCCCGGCGCGGCGAAGGAAGTCAATGGCGTGGTCCGTGCGTCCGGCGAGAAGATCGTTCGCCACGCTGAGGACGAACGGATGGTCCTTCTGCTCGTCTCCCGGTGCGGAGAACGGGGCGTCGTGGAACGAGTAGGGGTTCTCCGGCGAATGTACCCAGCGGACGGTGTTCGTATAGGCAGGCAGGTCGGGCGGGCAGAACTCGAGCCAGGAGAGAAGTTGCAGGCTGCCGGAAGGATCGTCGTAGAGCTGGTGGTTGCCCCGCAGGTCCACGGCCCAGGCGAACATCGGCCCGAATGGCCCTCGCACTACGCAGTGCTGCATAACGGCCTTCTGCACCTGCCGGGCGAGCTCCTTGTTCTCGTCGCTCCGGTCGAGATCGTGTATCAGCTCGTACATCCACGCCAGGTCCTGGAGCGCACGCCACGCCAGCACGTTGTCGTATGTGACATAAGGGTACTTCGCCGGCTCGTCCGACGACAGAAGCATCGTCTCGAACAGCGCCACTGAAGGGTGTTTCTTCGAAGTGAGCAACTGCCGAATCCGGTTCACCCCTGCCTGGATGCGCCTGTCGAAAAGTATCGAGATGTCGCGCGTCGCCCGGACATACATGCTGAGCGCGCGGATGGGCGAGCACAGCTCATCAAGCTCGAAACCCGGCTTCAGCACAACCCCGTCTATGAACCGGCTGTGGACGCCGACGTTGCTCAGCTGGGTAGTGAAGGCGTACTCGAGCATCTTGCGGGCCTGACCTGGGTCGATGAGGAGGACCGCCGGCAGGCTCCAGAGCATAGCATCCCTGTCCCAGTACGCGCCGCCTGTATAGTACTGCGAGCTTCTCGAGGTGACGAGCACCAGGGTCTCGGTGTCCAGAGTCACGCCTTGAGAGAAGTAGTAGTTATAGAAGGAGTTCAGGTTGAGGATTCGGTCGAGCTCTGAGTCGCCGGCGGTCAGTTTGTGGGCGTCCAGCCAGTCGGCAAGGCTC